>Ga0316204_10009374_pt1 | contig 13120 bp, 8 predicted proteins | sample 6monrhotite_MG_2_FD_205661 | JGI IMG/M metagenome (GOLD analysis project Ga0316204, IMG submission 205661) | Microbial mat bacterial communities from mineral coupon in-situ incubated in ocean water Damariscotta River, Maine, United States -... | ecosystem: Environmental > Aquatic > Marine >... | reverse complement strand
CGATGGTGCGGGCAAGATGCAAATGAGCCGACGCCGCGGTTCCGCCGGGTAAAATAAAGGACATCAGCGGTTCCAATTGTTCGTTCATGGAATCAATTTCAAATTCCAGTCGCTCGACCTGGGCGTCGATGATCCGCAAGACCTCGCCCTCGTCAGCGGCTATAGGCCGGCACAGGTCGGCACCCAGGTCAAACAGGTCGTTCTGGATACGCGACAGCATTTCAGCCATTTCGCCCTCGCAGTGCAAGCGGGCCAAGCCAATTGCGGCGTTGGTTTCGTCAACGGCGCCATAGGATGCGACGCGCAGGCTGTGTTTGGGGGTTCGCTGGCCATTCCCCAGTGATGTTTCACCACTGTCGCCACCCCGGGTGTAAATTTTTGTCAGTTTTACCATTTAAGTTTTCCGTGCGATCACCAGCGCAAGCCCGGTGCCGATCATCAGGCTGCCGGTGATGCGGTTGCGCAGGTGGGCGCCTTTGATGTCAGCCAGATAGGGGCGCAGGCGCCCGCACAAGACGGCGTAGGTGCTGTCCAGCGATGTGGCGATGAGTAAAAATGTGACGCTCAGGATCGCCAACTGCTCGCCAGCCGGACGGTTCGGGTCCATGAACTGGGGGAAGAAGGCGGCGTAGAACAGGATCGTCTTGGGGTTGGTGATGGAGACTATGAAACCCTGCCAGAAGATACTTTTTTTAGAACCCGCCATGATGCCTTCATTCCCGCTGCCATCACCAAGCGCCACCGGCTTTGAACGCCAAAGCTGGACGCCAAGGAAAATCAGGTAGGCCGCACCAATCCAGCGCAGCCAATTGAACCATTCAGCCAGCACGGTAAAGACCGAGGCCATGCCAAAGCCCCCAACCAGCAATAAAACGGCGGTCGCACTGGACGTGCCAATAACAGTGCGAAGCCCATGTCGGGTACCGTGGGCAAGCGAGTTGGCGACCGTCAACGTGACAATCGGCCCCGGCATCAAAATCAGCAGGGCCGTGGCCAGTGCGAAGGTTATGTATAAATCCATGTCGATCATGACCATGGACTTTAAATGTGGACGGGTCGAAAGGGAAGGGGCTCGGTTGAGCGTCTGCTCCTTGATTTCAGCGGTGCAGATAGTCCTCGATGAAGTGTTCGATAATCTGATCCAGGCTGTCATCGAATGGAAGGCCAATCGCCAGGGCCTTGTCGGCAGTCATTCGGGTCGCCCAAGTCGAAACGATGGCTTGAATTTCCGGGTTTGGCGCATCCGTAATCGCCCCCAGTTCTATGCCATGGGCTCCACCAACACGTTGAGCGGCGGCAATCATGTCGGCGACGGTGCAGTTCAGGCTCGGGAAGTTGAGCGCCCTGTCGTCTCCCAGGGTTGCGCCATCGGCCTCGTGCAGCGCGATAAAGCCTTCGATGCAGGTGCGATAGCCAATGAGCGGCATGCGCAGCGATCTGTCGACCGGAAGGGGGCAGGGTTGGCCGTGCAGGGGTTCCCGGAATACGCCACTGCAAAAACTCGATGCCGCCGCATTGGGGGTGCCGGGACGGATGATGACGGTGGGCAAGCGGGCCGTTCGACCATCGATGAAGCCCTTGCGGCTGTAATCATTGACCATTAATTCGCCGAAAACCTTGGTCATGCCATAGGTTGTTTGCGGCACCGCCCTGGTTGTGTCTGATGCCGTATCGGGCAGGGAGTCGCCGCCATAGACGGCGACCGAACTGGAAAATAATACCCGTGGCAGGCCTGCGCGGGCGCGGGCCGATTCTAGAATATTCAGGCCGCCGTGCAGATTAACCCGCATGGCTAAATCGAAATCTTTTTCACCGCCGCTACTGACTACCGAGGCCAGGTGAAAGATCGATATGTCATCGCGGTCGATCAGTGCGAACACCGTGTCACGATCAGAAATATCACCGTGAATTACAGAGACCCGTTCATCCAGGTTCGAGGCCACCTGATTGGGGGCGACCGTATCGAAAAGCACGATGCTGTCGATTTCCTCGGGACCGCCGGATGGACCGGTCAGCCAGCCCCTGTCAAGAATGCGACGGCACAGATTGTATCCGATAAAGCCCAGTCCGCCGGTGATAATAACTTTCATGGGATTTCAATCTTGCGGCTTGCCGTTCTTTAATTGCGGCCGGTTAATAACCCGCGTGCGATCACGTGGGCCTGGATTTCGGCGGCACCTTCGAACACGTTGAGGATACGGGCATCGCACAGCACCCGCGAAATGGGATATTCCAGCGCATAGCCGTTGCCACCGTGAACCTGCAGGGCATTGTCGGCGTTGGACCAGGCGACGCGAGCGGCCAGCAGTTTGGCCATGCCGGCCTCGATATCGCAGCGGCGGTCAGAATCTTTTTCCCGGCCGGCGAAATACGATAACTGTCGGGCGATCATGGTTTCCACGGCCATCCAGGCAATCTTGCCGGCGACGCGGGGGAATTCGTATATGGGCTTGCCGAACTGAATGCGGTCATGGGCATAGGATAGCCCCAGTTCCATGGCCGACTGGGCGACCCCGACGGCACGCGCCGCCGTTTGGATGCGGGCCGATTCGAACGTCGCCATCAGGTGCTTGAAACCCTGGCCTTCTTCGCCGCCCAACAGGGCGTCGGCCTTGACCACAAAGCCGTCAAAGCCGATTTCGTATTCCTTCATGCCGCGATATCCCAGGACTTCGATTTCGCCACCGCTCATGCCATCGGCGGGGAAGGGGTCGTCATCGCTGCCGCGGGGTTTTTCGGCCAGGAACATGGACAGCCCCTTGTAGCCCGGTTCGTTGGTATTGGAGCGCGCCAGCAGGGTCATCAGATCAGACCGCGCAGCATGGGTGATCCAGGTCTTGTTGCCGGTCACCTTGTAGACGTCACCTTCAAGCACGGCACGGGTTTTAAGCGATGCCAGGTCGGACCCGGTGCCCGGTTCGGTGAAGACGGCCGTGGGCAGAATTTCGCCCGATGCGATTTTTGGCAGGTAATGCTGTTTTTGCTCATCCGTGCCGCCAAGGCGGATCAATTCGGCGGCGATTTCAGATCGGGTACCCAGCGAGCCGACGCCAATGTAACCGCGCGACAGTTCTTCGGTAACAACACACATGGCCGTTTTGCCCATGCCAAGGCCGCCGAATTCTTCCGGCACAGTCAGCCCGAAGACACCCAGTTCGGCCATTTGGCTGACAATTTCAATGGGGATCAACTGGTCTTTCAAATGCCATTCGTGGGCATCGGGCAAGACTTGTTCGTTAACAAAGCGGCGGAACTGGTCACGTACCATTTCCAGCATTTCATCGTCCAGGCCCAGGTTGCCAAAGTATCCGCTGTCGGCGCTTTCACCGATCAGCTTGGCGATGGCCATGCGCACGGCGTTGCTGTTGCCGTCGGCGATTAAGGTGCGCACTTCGGCCCCCAGGAAGGCATCGGTATCGGCAGGCGTTAACCCCATGTCATGGGGGCGGACAACTTCGACCTGACTGATGGCGATGCCACCGTTTAATTGAGCCAAATATTCACCAAAGGCCGCCTGCAACATCAGGCGTTCCAACTCGCCAAATATTCCACCCGCATCGAGCCTGCGGCCCCAGTCGAGCATCTGGCGCAAGGCTTCCACATAGGTCGCGGCCCAGGACAGGCCATGGGCGGCGAACTGTTCGGCCTCGATCAGGGCGGGGTCGATCTTGCCGGACGGCGCAACGCGCACCGAAACGGTTTCCTTGATGCGACCCAGCAGGGTATCGGCTGAATCCTGAGCCTTCCCGCAGGTGACAAGCAGGTTTTCAATTATTGGGGCGGTATCGGTCATCCTTGAAAGATTATCCTTCGATGCAGTCTTCAAGCGTGCGCAGCCCCGCTTTTTTGGCTTGTACGAGAACGGCCATGTTGCCGGGTTTGTGTTCGTTGCGCATCATTTTCATGTGGGCCTCGGGAATGTCGTCCCAGGCGAACATTTCAGACAGGCACGGATCAAGGCGTCGTTCGATGACCAGCTGGTTTGCTTGGCTGGCCTGTTTCAGGTTCGCGAAATGACTGCCCTGAATACGCTTTTGGCGCATCCAGACAAAGCGCGCATCCATGGTCAGGTTAAAGCCCGTGGTCCCGGCACAAAACACCACCATGCCGCCGCGCTTGACCACGTTACACGATACCGGGAAGGTCGCTTCGCCGGGATGTTCGAAGACAAAATCGACGTCGACGCCCTTGCCGGTGATGTCCCAGATGGCCTTGCCGAACTTGCGGGTTTCCTTCATGTAGTCGGCGAACCCTTCGCCGTTGACTTCCGGCAGTTGACCCCAGCAATTGAAATCCTTGCGGTTGATAACGGCCTTGGCCCCCAGCTCCATAACGAAGTCGCGCTTGGATTCATCGGAAATGACGCCAATGGCGTTGGCACCTGCCGTCGCAATCAACTGAATGGCCATGGAACCCAACCCCCCCGACGCGCCCCAAACCAGGACGTTGTGGCCGGGTCGCAAGATGTGCGGGCGATGGCCGAACAGCATGCGGTAGGCGGTCGCCAGGGTCAGGGTGTAACAGGCGCTTTCTTCCCAGGTCAGGTGTTTGGGTCGGGGCATGACCTGCTGTGTCTGGACCCGGGTGAACTGGGCGAACGATCCATCGGGGGTTTCATACCCCCAAATCCGTTGCGACGGTGAAAACATGGGGTCACCGCCGTTGCATTCTTCATCGTCGCCGTCGTCCTGGTTGCAATGCACGACGACCTCGTCGCCAACCTTGCAGCGGGTCACCTTGTCGCCGACCCCCCAGACGATACCCGAGGCATCCGACCCCGCGATGTGATAATCGGCCTTGTGGGAATCAAACGGGGAAATAGGCTTTCCAAGGGCAGCCCAGACGCCATTGTAATTAACACCGGCGGCCATCACCATGATCAGCACTTCGTGGGAATCCAGAGTCGGAGTATCGACCACTTCGACTTGCATGGCGGTATCGGGATTGCCATGGCGTTCGCGACGGATCGCCCATGCGTACATTGTTTTGGGAATGTGCCCAAGCGGCGGGATTTCCCCGATTTCGTACAGATCTTTTTTCGGCAATTCCGGAAGCAAGTCAGTGGTTTTCGCGGTTTCGGTCATGGTGGTGTCCCCAAAATCGTGGCTAAACAGTAATTTGTAATAACCGTTGGTGGGTTTCTTCGCAATGCACAATTTGATAGATTGTTTCAAGAAATGGTCTTGTGATAGAATAATCCTACTGGTTTCAGTGTGTTAAAAATTTCCGGATCAACCAAGAAAGCTTCGTATGACCGACAAACTCGCAGATGCACAAAAAGATGCCAACGCCACTTCAGGGGGCGCTGCACACGACAGACCGTGGCTGTTCAGGACCTATTCCGGCCATAGTTCCGCCAAGGCCTCTAACGAGTTGTTCCGAACCAATCTGGATCGCGGCCAGACCGGGTTGTCCATTGCTTTCGATCTGCCGACCCAGACCGGTTATGATTCCGATCACCCCCTGGCCCGTGGCGAGGTCGGCAAGGTCGGCGTGCCTGTCGGGCACCTGGGAGATATGGAAACCCTGTTTGCGGGCTTGCCACTGGACCGTATGAACACTTCCATGACCATCAATGCACCGGCACCCTGGTTGTTGGCCTTGTATATTGCGCTGGCCGACAAACAAGGTGTCGCACGCAAAGACCTTTCGGGGACTACCCAAAACGATATCATCAAGGAGTACCTGTCGCGCGGCACCTATATATTCCCGCCGGGGCCGTCGCTGAAGCTGACCGCCGACGTGGTTGCCTATACCTACAGCGACGTGCCGAAATGGAACCCGGTCAATGTCTGTTCCTATCATTTGCAAGAAGCCGGTGCGACGCCGGAACAGGAATTGTCGTTTGCCCTGGCGACGGCCATCGCCGTGCTGGATGAAGTTCGCGCATCGGGCCAGGTCCCCGAAGCGGATTTCGCGCGGGTTGTCGGGCGTATCAGTTTTTTCGTTAACGCCGGCATTCGGCTGGTTACCGAACTTTCAAAAATGCGGGCGTTTGCCGAATTGTGGGATGACATTGCCCGTAACCGCTATGGCGTCAGCGATGAAAAACTCAGGCGGTTCCGCTATGGCGTGCAGGTCAATTCCCTGGGGTTGACCGAACAGCAACCGGAAAACAACGTCTATCGGATCCTGCTGGAAATGTTGCCCGTGGTGTTGTCCAAAAGTGCGCGCGCCCGTGCCGTGCAACTACCGGCATGGAATGAAGCCATGGGCCTGCCAAGGCCGTGGGACCAGCAATGGTCGCTCAGGCTGCAGCAGATCGTTGCCTATGAAACAGACCTGCTGGAATTCGGTGATATCTTCGATGGTTCGCGGGTCATTGCCGAAAAGGTCGAAAAATTGAAATACGAGGCGACCCAGGAACTGCAACGTATCGATGACATGGGCGGTGCCGTGGCGGCCATTGATTCAAGCTACATGAAACGTGCCTTGGTGTCGTCCAATGCCCGGCGCATGGCCGCCATTGAAAGCGGCGAGCAGGTGGTTGTCGGGGTTAATCGCTTCGTGGGGGGAGAACCCTCGCCGTTGGTTCCCAAGGAAGGGGAAAGCGCCTTCCTGTCGGTCGATCCCAAGGCCGAAGACGAACAGATTGCGGCCCTTGTTCAGTGGCGCAGCACACGCGATGCAGCCGCCGTAAATACGGCGCTGGCGGCGCTTGAACAAATTGCAAATGACGGCGGCAATATTATGGAACCTTCAATCGCATGCGCCCATGCGGGGGTCACGACCGGGGAATGGGCCGCGTCCCTGCGCCGTGTGTACGGCGAATACCGGGCGCCGACCGGGGTTTCGGGTGCAAGTTCGACTATCAGGTCCGAACGCACCGACGAGGCCCGCCTTCGTGTCGAGGCGGTTTCAGAAAAGCTGGGCCGACGGCTCAAGATGTTGCTTGGCAAGCCGGGGCTGGATGGTCATTCCAACGGTGCCGAACAAATCGCCGTCAGGGCGCGCGATGCCGGTATTGATGTTGTGTACGAGGGTATTCGCCTGACTCCGGAACAGATTGTTTCGGCGGCGCTGGAAGAAGGCGTGCATGTGATCGGGTTATCGATCCTGTCGGGGTCTCACGTCAAACTTGTTTCTGATGTGATGAGCCAACTGGCGGAAGCGGGCCTTGAGGATGTGCCGGTGGTGGTTGGCGGCATCATTCCTGAACAGGATGTCAAGGAACTGCTGGCCCGGGGCGTAAGCCGCGTTTACACACCCAAGGATTTTGACCTTGGGCAGATTGTTTTTGATATCGCGGGCGTCGTCGAAGCTACTGTTGCGGCGTAGCGGCGTTTGTTGTTCCGACGCCGGGTTCCATTCCAGGCGCAAAAACGGGAATGTGCGCGGTGTTCTTGGCCGGTGCCTTTGTCGGGGGGACCAGTAAATCAAGAGTGTCGATCAGGTACCGCAGGACACCGTCTTGGAATTCTGTTCTGATCAGTGACCAGGTGACGAATACGCCACCGCGTTTTTCGTAGTATTCGATGTCTTCATTGTCGGAAAGTGAATCCAGATCGCGGCTCAGGTTGGCGCTTTTGCCGACGGTGATCCAATCGGGTTTCAGGCCGCCGTGCCAAACCACATAAATACCGCTGGTAGCATCCAGCCCTTCCGTTTCGGGCCGAAGGTAAATCAGGCGATGAAAGTTCCCCTTGCGGCTTCTCGCCCACTTCGGGTCCGTGCGGATTTCACCAGTCATATGCTATTTGCCTCTATGCATGGTCGGGTTGCATAAGCCAACCAATTTGCGGCGTTCGTGTCAAGCAATGGTGAAAGCTTGTCACGAACGCGTGCATGATAGGTGTCGAGCCATGCGCGTTCTCGCGGATTAAGAAGGGCCGTATCAACCAGGTTCAAATCAATAGGAGCCAGGGTCAGGGTTGAGAAGCCGAAAAGTTCCTTTTCCGACCCAGCGGGTGCTTGTACGGTTTCAACCACAGTCAGGTTTTCGATGCGAATGCCGTAGGCTTCTTCTTTGTAATATCCGGGCTCGTTGGAAATGACCATGCCCGGCATCAGGGCAACCGTAGAGTGACCCTTGCTGATCCGTTGTGGGCCTTCGTGGACGTTGAGGTAGCTGCCGACACCGTGACCGGTGCCATGGTCATAGTCGAGTCCCACTTCCCAAAGTGCGCGCCGGGCCAGGGGGTCAAGTTGCGATCCTGTAACACCCTTTGGAAAGCGCGCCGTGGCGATGGCAATATGACCTTTCAGGACCCGGGTAAAGCGGTCCCGCATTTCATCACTTGGGGCGCCAATGGCGATGGTGCGGGTGACATCGGTGGTGCCGTCACGGTACTGGCCGCCGGAATCAACCAGATAAAGTGAGCCGTTTTCAAGTGTTCGATTAGTTGCCGGGCTGACCCGGTAATGAACAATTGCGCCGTTGCCGCCCGCCCCGGAAATGGTCGGAAAGCTGGGGCCCAGATACAACGGATCGCGTTTTCGCATGTCGTCCAATACGTCCGCGGCGGAAATTTCACTGACGCCGCCGCCGGGGCCTTCCCGATCCAGCCAGGCCAGGAAATTCACCAGTGCGACGCCATCCCGAAGATGCGCTGCGCGTACGCCAGCAAGTTCGACGGTGTTGCGAATGGCTTTGGGTAACTGGCAGGGGTCGGTGCGCGGGATGACGGTCGCACCAGAAGCGCTCAGGCGCCGATTGATCCAGGACGCACCAGAGGACCCATCGAAAGCCACATTAAGGTGGTCGTGGCCAAGCTTGTCGAGAGCCGGTCCAAGCGCCTTGGTGGCATAAACAGAAACATCGTTTCCCAGGTGGGCGCGGACCTCGTCGTCCAGTTTCCGTTCGTCAATGAACAGGTCGAGCGCACCGCCGGTATGCAGGATGGCAAAGGCCAGGGCCAGGGGTGCATTGGGGACATCGTTGCCGCGAATGTTTAACAGCCAATCAATGGAATCCGGCGCCGTCAAGACGACGGCATTTATCTTTTCATGCTCCAGGGCCTGGCCGATCTCATTTCTTTTATCAAGCGATGCCTGCCCGGTGTATTCCAGGCCGTGGGCAAAAACCCGCCCCAGTGGTGGCGGCGGCTGGTCGGGCCAGATGGCATCGATCAGATTGTCGTCCAGGGGGACCAGCTTGCCGCCCGACTTGGCGCAAGCGGCGGTAAGGCTGGTTACTTCAGCCGGGGTGTGCAGCCAGGGGTCGTATGCGAGTGCTCGCCCGTGCAGGTGTTCGGCGATCCAGTCCTTCAGGGGTCGCTCGACGGAATGGCGAAATTGATAAAGGTTTGCATCGACTTCATCCCTGACCTGACGGGTGTAACGGCCATCGGTGAAAACGATGGCGGTATCCTTAAGAACTGCGCAAGTTCCCGCCGATCCGGTAAAGCCGGTCAGCCAGGCCAGTCGCTCGGCATAGGGCGGGACATATTCGCCCATGTGTTCGTCGGCTCTGGGGATAAGGAAACCATCGACCTTGCTGTGGGAAAGTTGATCCCGCAAGGCGTGTAGTTTTGCCGCGGCCTGTTCCTGGATTGCCGATGGTCCCGGCATTGCGTTTCTCCCAATGGTTCAAGTTTATCGTTGCTAGGAACACTAGGCAGGAGAAAGGAGACGGGCAAGGGATAAAATCAGCCCACCCCCGGCTATGCAATCGGCGCAATGCTGCGGTGCAGCAATTTCACGTAAGTTCCGGAATAAAAGGCTTATATTAGTCCTTAGATAATTTCAATTTTGTTGATCGCCAGCGGTCACATCCGGAACGTAAAAGGAAAATAGCTATGACCAAAATGATAGATACGAAGAAACAAAAAGAGCTTTCTCCGCTCGCCGCCTGGGTGAAACGCCGGAGCCTCGTTTCCCGTCTTAGCGATCTTGATGATCGCATGCTTGATGACATCGGCATCCAGCGGCACCAGATCGCGGAAGTTGCTAATCGGGCATTTCCCGACGCTAGCCTGAAGTCGGTTGTCACCTCGATCGTGGCATCAGTCCATCGCAGCATCAAGCGTGCCGCTGCCACCCGGCAACTGGCGGCTCTTGATGACCGTATGCTTGCAGACATCGGCCTGACCCGCAGCGAAATACTGGGTGCCATGCGCGATGACATGGCGTTTCGCACCTTTGCCGTGCCAAACGTCATGGCTGTGTCAAAGGCCGAAATGGTCCATTCGATTCCCGATCTGGTGCCCGCTACAGTGCCAGAGCATGTGAATGACGACGCACACCGGATTGCCGCTTAAGGTATCTGAATATCCGCTGGTAAATAGACCGAGACGGTGGTGCCTTTTCCGGGTTTGCTTTTTATTCCCATCTCGCCGCCATGCAATTCGACGAATGACTGCGTCAGCGGCAGCCCCAGCCCGGTGCCGTCATAAGACCGGGATAGTTTGCTGTCGACTTGGACAAACGGCATCATGACATTGGGGATGTTTGCGGCTTTCATGCCGATTCCCGTGTCGCTGACGGAAATGACCAGGGTTCCGGTTCTGGTCGTCCGTGCCTTCAGGGTGACGGTACCCTTCTTGGGTGTAAACTTTACGGCGTTGGATAACAGATTAAGCAAAATTTGTTTCAGGCGCCGGGGGTCGGCGTTGATATCGGGAAGATCACTCTGGATGTGCCGTCGCAGGGTCAGTTTGCCTTTTTCGGCTCTTACCCTGATCAGCCGCAGGCAGGCTTCAAACACCGGTTCCAGTTTGACCCGTTCCGGCCTGAAATCCAACATGCCGACTTCAACACGTGCGATATCCAGGATGTCGTTGATGATGTCCAGAAGGTGGTGCCCCGATTCACTGATTGTTTCTGAGTAATCCCGGTATTTTTCGACGCCGATCGGTCCAAAAATCTCCGATGAAATCAGGTCTGAAAAGCCGATGATTGCGTTTAGGGGCGTGCGCAATTCGTGACTGATGTTGGCCAGAAATTCGGTCTTGGTGCGATTGGCGACTTCTGCTTGTTCAAGGGCCAGGCGCAAATCGGCCTCGCTTTGTTTCCGCTCTGTAATATCACCGATTGATCCGATCATCCGATAGGCACGGCCATTGGGGCGCCGCAGGGCAAGGGCGCGGTCGCGCAGCCACCTGATGCTTCCGTCTGGCCGACAATGGCGAAATTCGCATTCGAAGACCTCGGTTTCACCTTTCAGGTGAGCGGTCATCGCCGTCCGGTAAGAATCACGATCATCCGGGTGTATGGATTTGTAAATGGTATTTTTGTTAATCCTCACCTTGCCTTGAATACCCATTAATAATTCGAGCCGTTTTGATAAATGGGCTTTGTCTGTTTCAATGTCCCAATCCCAGATGCCTTCGTTGCTGGCTTTCATGGCGAGCGCAAAACGTTCTTCGCTGAGCTTGAGTTCCTGTTCGGCAATCTTTCTTTCCGTGATGTCCCGGGCCATGGCTTCCGAGCCGACGACATTGCCTTTTTCATCCAGGATCAGCCGAGTGTTGAGGAAAAGCCATATATCGCGACCGCGTTTGTGACGGATAATTACTTCGTATTCGGCGACGGAACCGGCTTTTTCCAAAAGCTTTTCGTAAATGGCTCGTTGCTCACTTTTGTCGGCATACAGGCTTACAATGTTCTTGCCGATCAGTTCGTCGATAGAATAACCCGTTAGCTTCGCAGCCGATGGTGAGCACACCGTGATCACGCCATTTGCATCGGTCCTGAAGAAGGTGTCTTGAAGATTGTCCAGGATCGCACGAACTTCTCGTTCGGAATTTCGCAAGGCGTTTTCTGAAGCTTTTTGTTCGGTGATGTCACGAATGACGCCGATAAACATTTTTTCGCCGACGAGTTCGCTTTCGCTGACAGCCAGGTCCATGGGAAAGGTCGACCCGTCCTTGCGCTGCCCTGTTACTTCACGCCCGCTATCGATGATGCGGGCCTCGCCGGTTTTCAGATACCTTGAAAGGTATCCGTCATGTTCCTTTCGATAAGGGTCGGGCATCAGTTTCTTGACGTTTTTGCCAATAACCTCTTTGGCGGTGTAGCCGAAGATACGTTCGGCTGCCGGATTGAAGGTGTTGATGTTGCCTATGTCGTCAATCGTAATGATCGCATCCAAAACTGTATCCATGATGACGCGCAGATATTCTCCGCGCCGTGCCAGGTCCGATGTCATTTTTTTCAGGTCCGTTACATCGGTCCACACAATAACGGTCCCGCCATCGCGGGTTTTTGATGACCTGGCTTGTTCACAGTGGCCATCGGGAAAATTGATTTCCCGAATGCCCGATTTTTTCATCAGGGCAATACGTTCCTTGACGAAGGCTTTCTGGTTCTTGATTTTTCCAAAAAAACCACCTTTGCAGAGGGTTTGAACTGTTTTTGAAATGGTGATTCCGGGTTCAAGAATTTCCGGATATTTTTTATAGGTCTTGCGAAATCTGGCGTTGCAAACAACCAGTCGGTCATCGGCATCGTACATCGCCATATTTTCCGACATGCCGTTGAAGGCCGCTGCCAACTGATTTCGCGCGACCAGCAAATGGGCTTCGCTTTCGATGGCCGCGGTTTCGTGTTTCCTTTGTTCTGTAATATCCGACGACAGCACGACATGGTTGCCATCTGAGGTCAAAAAGTCATTGTACCGAAGGCATTTGCCGTTTGGGTACTGGTAGTCAACGGGCTGTCCCGGCTTCTTTTGCCGAGACAGTCGCCACTTCTTCCAGTTCGCTATTTCCGTCTTTTGTCCTGGGGCAAAACTTTCCAGAGCACAGGCGTCCAAAATGGAATCGTAGGTTTGTCCTGCGGCAAACTTGTGGGGACGTCCGCGGGCTGTCTTGCGGTAGGCGGAATTGCAAAGAATAAGCTTCCTGTTGGCATCGAAAATGGCAAACCCATCCGATATGCTCTCGATGGCCGTTAGCAGTTGATGTTCGACGACGCGCGCCCGCTCGTCGGTTTCCATAAGAATGCGCCGCTGCGAATGCAGGTCGGTGACGTCTTCGAACCTGCTTGAGGTGTAGCCGTTTTTGTGCCGTTGCTCGATGATTTTTAAAACCCGGCCGGAATTATACGTGACTTCAATGGCACCGGCGGGGTTCCGGTGTTGGGCTATACGCCCTTTCAGCCAGTTCTCCGGGTTATTCAGGGCGGCATCTATTCGGTTCTGGCGAACCATATGGCGAAGAATATCTTCGAATGCCGGGTT
>Ga0316204_10009373_pt1 | contig 13122 bp, 14 predicted proteins | sample 6monrhotite_MG_2_FD_205661 | JGI IMG/M metagenome (GOLD analysis project Ga0316204, IMG submission 205661) | Microbial mat bacterial communities from mineral coupon in-situ incubated in ocean water Damariscotta River, Maine, United States -... | ecosystem: Environmental > Aquatic > Marine >... | reverse complement strand
AGAAAGTTATGCCGACGATTTAGCCATAGGCATGTTGGCTGAAGTGAATTTTAATGCACAAACTCATCAGGCGATATTAGTGACTATATCCCCTGAAATTGAAAACAATCAAGTCAAAGGCCGCGTGCGCTTTGCAAAAACTGACAGCAATGGTAATCCGCTATCCCCGCCATCAGGGCTAAGGCAAAATCAACGTTTAACCACGCGCATCTTAATGGAAAGTAAACTTAATGTGCTGATGGTCGAACGTGGGCAATTTTTGCAAAGCGCCAATGGCAGCGTTGCATATGTGATACAAGATGGGCTGGCGATCCGCACTGCAATCAAAACAGGAGCACGCAGTTTATCTGTAGTTGAAGTGCTTGAGGGATTAAGCGAGGGGCAACAAATCATTATCTCAGGCACCGACCAGTTTAATGGCGCTAGTACAGTGTTGATCAGTCAATAATGATTGCTTATTACTTCTCTCTTGCGCTAAAAAGTATTGGCCGTCAGAAAGGTTTAAGTGTGTTGATTTCAACCACGCTGGGACTGGGCATCGCGGCCTGTATGATCACTTATTCACTGATCCATTTAATGTCCAAAGATCCTTTACCGAATAAAAGCGAGCGGGTCTATCATGTGCAATTAGACAATTGGAAACTCAACTTGGCCGCTTTGCCACCAGACTTACCTCCTGAAGAAGTTACATGGCGCGATGCCATGAATATAGTGCATGCCAAACAAGCCAAGCTTCAAGCAGCCCATGGAGTAACCTGGGGAATGGTGACTCCTGTTGACAAGAACGTTCCTCCATTTTTGGGCATAATTCGCGCCACACAAGGTGAGTTTTTTCCCATGTTTGAGGTGCCATTTTTATATGGTCAAGGCTGGCAAAATTTCCCTGCCAATACTGTTGAATATTTGACTGTTTTAAGCAAGTCCAGCAATCAACGGATCTTTGGCGGTGTTAATTCTGTGGGCCAAACCTTGCCCATGTTAGGTAAATTATTCACAGTTGTTGGAGTTTTAGATGAATGGCACCCCAGCCCAAAGTTTTTTGATATGTCATTCGGCGCATTTTACCCGCCCGAAGATCTTTACGTACCTTTGCAAATAAAAGCCGAACTTGAACTCCCTCACGGCGGTAACACTCATTGTTGGGAAACCGATATTGGTGACGAATATCAAGCTTTTCTTAACTCTGAATGTGTCAACTTTAATCTTTGGGTTGAATTAGCCGGTGATCAAAATAAACAACAGTTTGAAGACTATTTGCAGCGTTATGTTGAACAACAAAAAGCACTGGGCCGTTTTCCTAAGGCCATCAATAATATTCTACTCGATATAAATCAATGGCTGGCATACAAGGAAGTAGTCAGTTCAGACATCTATGTATTTTTTTATTTAGCCTTATTATTTTTATTAGTGTGTGTGTTCAATGCAGCCAGTTTAATGAGCACCAAGTTTACCGCTAAAAATAGTGAAATCGCCCTCAGAAGAGCCTTAGGTGCAAACCAGCAGGCGATTTTTAGCCAATGCTTAACAGAAACCATCATCTTAGGTTGTTTAGGGGCACTGATAGGCATAATACTGTGTTTATTTGGGCTAGAGGGTATCAAGTACCTTTATCCTAATTTTAGTGCCTTTGTTAATCTTGATATGCCACTGATGTTGATAACTGTGGGAATAAGCCTTTTATCTAGTGTCTTAGCGGGTTTAATACCTAGTATTAAAGTCAGTATGTTGGCGCCGGCAGGTTATCTAAAATGAGGATGAATGTTAAAACCTATATAAATGGTTTACCCATTTCTCGCATTGCATTTGGTCCAATAATGAGCGCTTTGCATAGACAAAAATACGCCATGACCATGTTGGTTTTACAGATAGCGCTAACCTTAGCGGTGATCAGTAATGGGCTATTTATCGTCTCCCAGCGGTTCGAAATATTACAAGGTGCTAGTGGTATAGACGAGCCCCATACTTTTGTATTAACGAGCTCAGGCTTTACCGAAAATTTTGATCCACAAACCAGTATACAAACTGACTTGGCAGAACTTAGACAGATGCCCAATATTATCAACGCGGTGGCCAGCTACTCTTTTCCCTTTAGTGGCAGCAGTGACTGGGACGAATTACAAATCGATGCGGGTAGCGATCAAAATATCGTGCCTGCTGCTAGTTATAAACTAGACGAACACGGCATAGAAGCCTTAGGACTGACACTTATTACCGGAGAAAACTTCAGCCCCAGCGAGGTGCTTTGGCAAACAGAAAGCAATAAAACATTTCCAAGTGTGGTCATAATTACTAGTAGCGTGGCAACAGGCTTATTCAACACCTTAGACTGGCCATCTGTCGTTGGTAAAAGCATTTTTATCAATGGGATACATAGTGCAGTGATTAAGGGCGTGGTGCGGCAACTGCAAGCACCTTGGGATGCAGTTGGACAAATGCAAAACAGTATTATTTACCCCAGAGTGATTACGCGTAACTCAGCACGTTACTTAATCCGCACTAAACCCACTATGCTGCAGTCCACTATTGCAGAGGTAGAACGGTATCTCGGCATGAGCAATCAACAACGTATGATCCGTAAAGTGCAGAGTATACAATCACTTAGAAAACAGGAATATGGGCCCGATATAGCTGCTATTACAATTTTGTTAGTGGTGATTACGGCACTCAGCATTATCGCCGCTATGGGCATAGCAGGTATGGCGAGTTTTAATGTGCTGCAGAAACATAAACAGATAGGTATCCGGCGCGCATTAGGTGCAAATAAGTTGGATATTCTAAGTCATTTTTTTGCCGAGAATGTCATTCAAACCTCTTGTGGTGTTTTTATTGGCTGTATATTTGCGGTAGGCCTAAACGTCTTTTTGGTTGCTGAATATGCCTTACCTAAGCTTCCTCTCGGATATATTTTACTAGCCGCAGGTTGTTCCTATGTGTTGGGCATAGTGGCAATATTAAAACCTGCATTAAAAGCCATGAATATTGCACCCGCAGAGGCCACAAAAAGCCAATAGTTGAGTTTTTAAACACGCAATAATATATATTTTAATGTTTTTTAAACCTTTTTGATTATTACATCGACTTAGTTGGTGATTGTTCAAAAATTTCAGGGATCCAGATGAAAATTGCAGACACCAGCGGTCAAGATACTGCTGTTATAAAACCATCCAATAATAAAACAAAATGGTTAGCCCTAGGCATAATTTTACTTGTTGTGCTGGCCTACGCCACTCTTGCACCGGCTATCAGTAACTGGTCTAACTCTGACGTCAGCATTTCTGCACAAAGAGTACGTTTAGCCACTGTAACCCAAGGTGACTTTGTTCGCGACTTATCAGTTCAGGGCCGTGTGGTGGCTGCTGTTAGTCCAAAGTTATACAGTCCCGCACAAGGCACTATTTCCTTTGAGGTAGATGCTGGTGATACCGTACTCAAAGGCCAAGTGTTGGCCACCATAGACAGTCCAGAACTCACCAATCAGCTCAAACAAGAGCAATCAGCCTTGCAACGTTTACAAATGGAACTGGACAGACAAAAGATCCAGTCCAGTAAACAGGCATTAATTAATCAAAAAGCAGTAGATTTAGCTAAAGTCTCTCTAACCGCGGCTGACAGGGAAAAGCGCCGTGCAGATAAAGCTTATAACAGCCAATCCATCAGCCAGATTGACTTTGAGAAAGCTCAAGACGATTTAGAAAACGCCCGTTTAGTGTTTAAACATTCGGTCAAAGACGCTGAGCTCAATTTGGAAAGTTTGGAGTTTGAGGTAAAAACCAAACGTCTATTTGTTGAACGTCAAAAGCTCTTAGTAACTGAGCTTAGCCGCCAAGTAGACGAATTGACTTTGCTGTCCCCCGTCAACGGCTTAGTGGGTAACTTGTCTGTTGAGCAAAAAAACCAGGTAGCAAAAAACCAAGCAATTTTGAGCGTGGTGGATTTGTCTGAGTTTGAGATAGAAGTGGATATCCCAGAAAGTTACGCTGATGACTTAGCCATAGGCATGGCCACCCAAATCAACCTCAATGGCGAAACGCATTCAGCAAAACTCGTGACCATCTCACCTGAAATTGAGAACAATCAGGTTACGGGCAGAGTGCGTTTCACCACCCTTTCTGAAGGAGTCGTTAGCCAACCCCAAGGTTTACGCCAAAATCAACGTCTCACCACCCGCATTTTGATGGAACATAAACAAGATGTGCTGATGGTACAGCGTGGGCAATTTTTAGAAACCGGTAATGGTAGGGTTGCTTACATAGTCAAGAATGATATGGCTGAGCGCACATCCATTGCCACTGGCGCTCGGAGTTTATCCAGTGTCGAGGTGCTTAGTGGCCTTGCGGTCGGCGATACCATAATCGTTTCAGGCACAGACCAATTTAACGGCGCACAAAGTGTGTTAATTACTCAATGATTTATAAGAGATTGATCTATAAAAGGTCTATTTTAAAACAAATAATCACAATGACAGTTAGGGAACACTTCTTATGTTAAAAATGACAGATGTAAAAAAGGTATTTCGCACCGATTTAGTTGAAACTCATGCGCTACGTGACTTTAACCTACATGTGGGTGAAGGCGACTTTGTCGCTGTGACTGGCCCATCTGGCTCAGGTAAGACCACATTTTTAAATATCGCTGGATTACTCGAAACCTTTAATGGCGGCACCTATGAATTGGACGGTCAAGACGTCAGTAATTTAAACGATAAAAAACGCAGTCAACTTAGAAATGAAAAAATCGGCTTTATTTTTCAAAGTTTCAATCTAATACCCGACCTAAATTTATTTGACAACGTCGACGTGCCTTTGCGTTATCGCGGATTTAACAGCGCAGAACGTAAAAAACGGATTGAAAACAGCTTGGAAATGGTTGGGCTAGCCCAGCGTATGAAACACCTGCCTTCACAACTTTCCGGTGGACAACAGCAGAGAGTCGCCATTGCTAGAGCACTTGCAGGTGAGCCTCGGTTTTTGTTAGCCGATGAACCAACAGGTAACCTTGATACCCAAATGGCCAATAGTGTGCTGGACTTATTAAAAAGCATTAATGCTGCGGGTACCACCATAATCATGGTGACCCATGACGGCCACTTAGCTAAGCAGGCTAGGCGAAATATTTATGTGCGTGATGGCAGAGTTAGCGAAATTAATGATGTTGATATCGCCGTGCCAACTCAACTTGCTGCCGTCTAACGCTTAGGAGCCATCATTATGTTTGGTTATTATATAAAACTTGCGTTAAAAAGTATAAAACGCAATCCTATCCTGAGTTTGCTTATGATCACAGCAATTGCCTTGGGCATTGGTGCCAGCATGACCACGATCACTGTTAACTATCTAATGTCCGCAGATCCTATTCCCCACAAAAGCCAGCAACTGTTTCATATTCAAGTAGACAACTGGGATCCAAACAATGCCTTTAATGATGACGAGGATTCACTCCCCAACCAGCTAACGTGGACAGACGCGACCAACTTTACTCTGGCCAAAAAAGCACTCAGGCAATCTGCTATGGGTAGGTCTGGTGGCATTATTGAGCCTGCTGGTGACGATGCAAAACCGTTTGAAGCGTCTATCAGACTGGCTTATACCGACTTTTTTGGCATGTTCGACGTGCCATTTATTTATGGTAACCCTTGGGATAGTAGCTCTGACAACAATCGCGAACAAGTGGTAGTGCTTAGCAAACGAACCAACGAAAGTGTGTTTGGTGGCGAAAACTCAGTAGGTAAAACCATTGTGATTGCTAGCAGAAATTTTCAAGTAGTAGGCGTCATTGACGATTGGCAACCTATGCCAAAATTTTACGACGTCAATACCGGTGCGTTTGATGAAACCGAAGAGTTGTTTATGCCCTTTACCCTAAAAGAAGAATTAGAGTTACCAAACTGGGGTAACAACAACTGCTGGAAAAGCCCAGACGGTGAAGGTTACAAGGCTTTCTTACAGTCTGAGTGTATCAATACTCAAATGTGGGTTGAGTTGCCAAATGTCACAGCAAAAGCCGAATATATGGACTTTTTGAATAACTACGTAATGGAACAAAAAGAACTAGGCCGCTTCCCTCGCCCACTTAAAAATCGCTTATCCAATGTGATGCAATGGATGGAAAGGCAAGAAGTGGTCGAAGAAGATGCCAAGATGATGATGTGGCTTTCGTTTATGTTTTTACTGGTGTGTTTGCTTAACACCATTGGCTTATTACTGGCTAAATTCACGGGCAAGTCAGCAGAAATTGGTTTGCGCTTAGCGGTTGGCGCATCAAAATCGGACTTGTTTAAACAACATTTAGTTGAAACGGCGATGATTGGTTTATTTGGCGGTATCGCTGGCCTCGGCTTAGCTGTTCTTGGTTTACAAGGCATTAAAAGCCTGTACGGTGACTTTGTTGATGACTTAGCCACGTTAGACATCAGCATGATTTTGGTCGCGCTGAGCATCGCTTTGTTATCGAGTATAGCCGCTGGTTTATATCCCACTTGGCGAGCTTGTAATATTGCGCCAGCTAGTCAATTGAAAAGCCAATAAGGAGCCAAAACATGTCAAACACACAAGTTAGTACTTCAATCAATTGGGAAATTGGTCCTATTTTTCGTGCCATGTTACGCAACAAAGTAGGAGCCATTTTAATCGCATTACAAATCGCTGTGACTATGACCATAATCGTCAATTCGGTATATATCATAGTAGAACGCAGTAAAGAAATGCAGCGTGACAGCGGCATTGATAATGAAAACAGTTTTTACTTAACTAGCGTAGGTTTTGCTGAAAACTTTAATGTGCCGATTACGGTTGAGGAAGATATGAATGCCTTACGCGCCCTGCCCAGCGTAGTAGACGCAATTCAAATTAACGCTGTGCCTAATAGCGGCAGCGGCTGGTCCATGGGTTTAAAAACCCAGCCCGGCGTTGAATATGATGGCGTTGGCACAGCTGTTTACATGGTAGATGAGCATGGAATCAATGCTTTAGATGTTGAGATAATCGCTGGTGAAAACTTTGCTAAGACAGATATTGGTTTGCGGGTGGTTGGGCAAGTCAATTGGCCAGACAAAACCATATTAACCAAAGCCATGGCTGAGAATTTGTTTCCTGATATTCCCTATTCTTCTGTGGTGGGTAAAACTGTCTATATCAATGATACCGATCCCATGATTGTGCTAGGAATTATTGACAAGTTGCAAGCACCTTGGGTCGGTTGGAACAATTTGGAAAATGTTATGTTGTCTCCAGAAAGAATGGACTATAAAGGCAGCCGATACTTTATTCGTACCAAACCTGGTCAAAGAGACTCAGTAATGAAACAAGTGGAAGAATTGCTGGCCAACAGTAACAAAGGCCGTTTAATTCAAGGTATGCGCAGCATAGTAGAAACCCGTGAACGCAGCTATCGTGGGCATACCGCCATGATTAAAATTCTGACTACCGTAATGATCATTTTAACTATAGTGACCGCCTTAGGCATAGTTGGACTGGCAAGTTTCAGTGTCAATCAACGTAAAAAACAAATAGGTACAAGACGAGCGCTAGGTGCAAGTCAGTCAGCCATTGTGCGTTATTTTATGTTAGAAAACTTTTTGATCAGTAGCATAGGTGTTATTTTGGGAGCGGCACTCACCATAGGATTAAATATTATATTAGTGAATACCTTCGGCCTAGATCGAATAGATTGGTTCTACATCCCTATTGGCATGTTGGTATTGTGGATAGTTGGCCAAGGCGCAGTGTTTGGCCCCGCCAGAAAAGCGGCAAACATACCGCCAGCATTAGCCACACGAACGGTTTAAGTTTATGTTTGTCGTTTTGGCTAATATTTGGGTATAACCACTAACATTAGACATTAGACATATATGTCAATGCATCTAACTTGTTGTTTATTATAGGGTACTTAAATTGGTCTAAACTGTGCTTAAACACTGGGGTAAATTCACTTTAAATCATCGAGGAGAGAAAAATGGATGAAGGAATGCAGTTTGTTTTGATTATTTTGTTTGCTTTTGTTTGCTTTTGTATTGCCGATAGTGATGGTTGCAACATGGACGTCACATAAAAAAGAGATGGCTAAGGCTAATGCCAATCTCAATGACTCTGAAAAGCAAAATATGCAAAATGAGTTGGCATCAGTGAAAAGTAGGTTGGAAGTGCTTGAGGCTATTGTCACAGACAAAAAGTATCAACTGGCTCAAGAAATCACCGAGTTAAAAGCGGTAGACTAACATTATCAATCCACAATCACTCCTCAGCTCATAATGTCACCATGACTTACCTGAGGAGTTTTTTTACTTATCATATGAGTTTAATAATTGATTTTAATCAGTTATCTGTGCTGTGATGGGCCATCACTTTGACATATCAAGCATTCTGGAATTCACTTGAGCGATCCAATTATCTCCTTAGTAGCTGTGGGCCTTATTTCCATTAGCTGCCAATTTTTAGCTTACAAAATAAAACTACCTGCCATTTTACCCCTTTTAATTGCCGGAATTATTGTTGGACCGGTTACCGGCATCATTGATGCAGACTTGTTATTTGGCGACTTACTCTTTCCAATAGTATCTTTGTCGGTCGCTATCATTTTATTTGAAGGTTCACTGACACTTAAATTTAAGGATTTAAGTGGTCATGGCTCTATGGTGCGAAATTTGTGCACGGTCGGCGCCCTGATAACTTGGATCATTGCTGCTCCTATTGCCCACTATGCAATGGGAATGTCATGGGAAATGGCGTTTTTGTTTGGTGCCATTGTGACTGTAACAGGGCCCACTGTGATTGTGCCTATGTTACGCACCGTAAGACCCAGCACTAAAATTGCCAATATTTTGCGCTGGGAAGGCATAGTGATCGACCCAATTGGTGCCTTGTTGGCGGTGTTAGTGTTTGAATATATCGTTTCTACTCAAAATGCCGTAAGCCATACTTTGTTTGCATTCGCTAAGACCATTTCAGTAGGTGTGATTTTTGGCGCAGTTTCGGGTTATCTAATGGGCATAGTGCTGCGTAATAACTGGATACCCCATTATTTAGTGAACACCGCCGTTCTTACATTAATGTTAGGGGTATTTGAAGGCTCCAATGTGATTGCTCACGAATCCGGTTTATTAACTGTCACTATCATGGGCATGTGGTTGGCAAATATGAAACGGGTGGAAGTCGATGATATCTTGGAATTTAAAGAGACCTTAAGCGTACTGTTGATTTCTGGCTTGTTTATCCTTCTGGCGTCAAGAATTGAACTCAGTGCCATGCTCAACTTGGGCTGGGGATCCGTGACTGTTTTGCTGGTTATCATGTTTGTTGCTAGGCCAATATCGGTTTGTATCTCTTCATTGGGTACCAATTTAGCTTGGCGAGAGGTAGCTCTTTTAAGCTGGATTGCGCCGCGAGGCATAGTTGCTGCTGCTGTTTCTGCTTTATTCGCGTTAAAGCTTGAGGCTTTGAACTACGGCCAAGTTGAGTTACTGGTGCCCTTAGTGTTTTTGGTGATCATCACAACAGTGGTTATCCAGAGCCTGACGTCTGTCAAAGTGGCAAAATTACTTGATCAACGTGCCCCAGCTCCATATGGATTTTTGATTTTTGGTGGCGGTTTATTTTCAAGGTTATTTGCAAAGGAATTAATTGCGCAAGATGTCACGGTGCGCATAGCTGATACCAATTGGGAATCAATAAGGGCGGCACGTATGGACGACATCCCAACCTATTACGGTAATCCCATGTCTGAACATGCCGGTCGCAGTGTAGATTTATCGCTATACGGCACTGTATTGGTGATGTCGCCTTATAAACAGCTCAATCCATTGGTTACCTATCATTTCGAACATGAACTGGGTAAAGGAGCCGTACTAGGCTTAGCCGTCAATGAACCTCAAAAGCGTGCTAGTCATCAGGTATCTGAGTCATATGCGGCAAAGTTATGCCTTTTTAGTGAAGATGTAACTTATGCAAAACTAGCTGGGTATGCGACTAAAGGGGCCACAATAAAAACCACTAGATTGTCTGATGAATTTAACTATGAAGATTATGAAAAAGAGTATCAGAAGCGCTCAATTAGGCTTTGTGCCATTGAACCAAATGGCAAAGTGAGAATGTTTACTAGCTTAAAAAATATTCAGCCGAAATCAGATTGGCGTATTGTCAGCCTTATTACTCAAGAAAAGACAGCAGAGGTTTACCTTGATTTGGCAGAAACAGGTTAAAGCCTTTAATGTAGCTATCCCAACCTTGGTCGTGCATATTGGCGCTTAGTTGATTTCGAAACCCAGAATGTTCGATAACGACAGTTGTACCTTGTTCTGTAGCGGAAAATGTCACATCAATTTTGCTCACCTCGCCATCGTAGTCTAATTGCGTTCTCAACCCATTTACTCCCGAAATTTGGTCAGAACAAGATTTGGGTAATCAATAGACTTTGCTTTTCTCTGTGCTCTCTGTGTCCTCGGTGATTCAAATATCTTGTTCTTTTGGCTTTTTCAATTACAAAAAAATCACCGCAGAGAACACAGAGCGCTGCGCTACACAGAGGAAAGAAACTAAGGCGAATAAGGCGTCACAACTACACTTTATAAAATTTTACAACTTGGTCCTGCTGCAAGACACATGAGTATTTAGTAACACGCTTGGACTCCGGTTTAACTTTCATTTTTACTGACGCCCCACCCATGGCTTTCATCCATTTAACCTTACTACTAATATATTGAATAGAATCTTCGCCATAACGTTTTTTGGCCTCAGTTTGACAAGCCTCTATCACTTGAGTTTTTGTCTCACCCTTAGTTAACTCAGTTTGAGCTAATACGGCTGAAGAGCCTATAACATTTAATACACAGGCGATTACTAATGGTTTGATAAATTTAGTCATGGTTATTTCCTAATTGATTAAGTTGACAGACTCATTCAAATGGAAAATCGATAATTTGTCTCACCGATTGCGAAATCCTGTATAGATTTTCGAAATCGGTGATAGAAAACTAGAAATCGGTCAGTTCTGGAGAGTTAGATAAACCACTTATTTTACGAAACTCGCTTGGGGTCATAGTTTTCAGGGTTTTAAATGCTTTGTTAAAGGTGGTCAAAGACGCATAACCTGACTCTATAGCAATAGTTAGGATGGGGATCCTGACTAATTTTGGATCTGACAAACGTTGCGCCGCGTCTCTCACCCTGTAGCGATTTAAATAATCATTAAAATTTCGATAACCAAGATGTTGATTAATCAATCGTCTAAGTTGATGTTCGGGAATAGTTAAATGCTCTGACAGGCTCCTAATAGTTAAATCAACCTGCCGATAATAAAACTCCTGTTCCATAGCGTTAGTTAACTTATCTAACCACTGACGATCGGCTAATGAAGGCTTAGGTATGTCGTCTTTGACTAATTCCGGCGTCAACTCATCAATCGATTCCATTAATATGTTTGAGTTGGACACTAAAATAATATAGCCAAATGACATAGCAAAAATACTGATAACAATAATATTAAGATAATTCAAAACGGCTGGGAATTCACCGTGTCCATATATAAATTCATTTACCACAATAAACAATAAAAATGCCCCTGTGGTAACTGACAAACTCAATCTTAAGAATCGGCGGCACTCAACCAAATCGGATTGCCAATTACGGAACACATCTAATAACCCCAAAATAGTTATAGCGCCAGTTACAACAAGTGATACTAGATGAATGCTTGAACCATCTAATTCTGCGGGAGATTGAAAACCTTGATAGATGCCTAAGGCAATGCAAACACCCAATCCAATATAATGTCCTTGGTGTAATTTGGGGTTGCTTTCACTCATTGTAAATAAGGTAGAGGCAAACATCCAAAACAAAGCGGGGCTTGCCATTGACACTACACCAAGCAACAGTCGCAAATAGAATATGTCATTTACCAGTGGTTGTATCATGTAACAACCTGCACTTAGTAATAATAAGCTTAATATTTTTGCGGTTAATACCTGTCGATATTCAAGCATCAGCTTACACACAACTAATAAAATTGCGCCAAAAGCCATGCCTGTCAAGATGAGGAAAAAGTTTTGCATAGGGAACACGATAAAAATTAAAACAAACTGTGAGTAAATGATAACGTAATTTGCCAAATTCGGCGGCGATTTATTTGTAACTATTTAGCTTTTCAGCTTTCATTGTCATACCTGCTTGATGTAATACCAATGAGCCAATTGCTTTTTTATTTACTGAACTGGGATTAAACACCAATTTTATATTAAGTTCTTTTGCCCTGAACTCTAATGGCGCAATTGCAAGCATTTCAAAACTAGCTTGCCCTGTTGCTTGAGCAAAAAGTTGAGCCGCCTCTTGAGTAATGGTCAAGGTCATGTTTTTGTTAAGTTTATAACTACCTATCAAAGGAGCTAATTGCTCTTTATCAACGGAAATAAAGTTCGCAGGTGCAATTTTATTGGCCTTAAATGTCTTCAACGGTTGAATAAATATTACCCGCACCACCGGCATGGGTCATATCCCAATCTAGGCTGCGCTTAGTTTCATTTTTTTCATGGCCATACCCTAATGCTTCATTGATATAAGCGCTACAGTTGACGTAAACCCCAGTGTTTTTCATATCTAAAGGAATAAATAGGTGTTCCTGCCAATATTGACTAAGTGTTTTTCCAGACACCTGTTCAACGATGTCACCCAAAATAAAATAACCTGAATTGCTATAGCTCCATCGACTTCCAGGTTCAAAATCATAATCATAGGTCTGAATTTTATTGATCAAGTTTTGCGGTTTAATCGATTTGGTTACGCCCTCTTATTCAGTCAATTTAAATAAAAGCCATTCATCATCACAAACAAAAGCAATATTCAAAACTGGTTTGCACAACAGTGGGAGGTGCTTGTTTGGAATTCTGAATTGTGTAAAAACAGGTGATTAATAGCCGAAAAATAGGCGAATTTCACTCTCTCAAGGATATAAAAGAGAGGAAAATAAGGCAAATAAGACAAATATAAGGCATCATATAATTTGTTTTTATGAAAAAGTGACGTTTTATTTTACCTATACTCGAGAAAAAATTTAATAAGTGGAAGAGGTTACTGTAATTTATGAAATATCCTATGTGGATTTTATTGTCCACGTTTTTGCTAATAAAGCTTTCTATCG
>Ga0316204_10009372_pt1 | contig 13122 bp, 11 predicted proteins | sample 6monrhotite_MG_2_FD_205661 | JGI IMG/M metagenome (GOLD analysis project Ga0316204, IMG submission 205661) | Microbial mat bacterial communities from mineral coupon in-situ incubated in ocean water Damariscotta River, Maine, United States -... | ecosystem: Environmental > Aquatic > Marine >... | reverse complement strand
CAAAGGCGGCAAACATGTTTGATCGCAAAACCTTACTATATGGCCTGACCTTTGCCGCAGTGCTGTTTGTTGCGGGCTGGATAACAGGCATGGGCGGCGGTTCTGTCGCTAACCTATTAACCTCACTCATACTCGGCGGGTGCGCAGCTGTGTCACTGGCTTTTATTAAGAAATACGGAAAACCGAAAGAATAATGAAATGTTAGAAATCAAAAACCTACAAGTTGGCTTGGAAGAAGAAGACAAACAAATCCTGAAAGGTGTTGATATGAACATCGGAGAGGGTGAAGTACATGCGATTATGGGACCAAACGGCTCTGGGAAATCGACTATGTCATACGTTCTTGCCGGTAAAAATGGCTATGAGGTCACTGATGGCTCGGCGACTTTAAATGGTGTCGATCTACTGGACATGGATCCGGAAGAGCGTGCAGCTGCAGGCTTGTTTCTGGCATTTCAATACCCAGTGGAAATCCCGGGTGTGGGAAATATGACGTTTTTGCGCACAGCCGTAAATGCGCAGCGCAAAGCACGTGGTGAAGATGAACTGTCAGCCGGCGAGTTTTTGAAAGTCGTGCGCGCAAAGGCTAAAGCGCTAAAGATTGATGCCGATATGTTAAAGCGCCCGGTTAATGTGGGTTTTTCCGGCGGTGAGAAAAAGCGCAACGAAATTTTGCAAATGGCCATGCTGGAACCAAAGATGTGTGTTTTGGATGAAACCGATAGTGGTCTGGACGTGGATGCGATGAAGTTAGTGGCCGAAGGTGTGAATGCATTGCGTGATGGCAAACGGTCATTTCTTGTGATCACACATTACCAACGCTTGTTGGATCACATCAAACCTGACGTGGTACACATTATGGCTGACGGTAAAATTATCAAATCCGGTGGTCCCGAATTGGCATTGGAAGTTGAAAACAACGGTTATGCCGATCTTTTGGCAGAGGTGGCCTGAAAATGGCTGTGACAAATCCGAAGTATGACATATGTGATGCATTACTGGCGGCCTATAAAGCACCCGTAGGGGCGAAGTGGGCGATGGATGCACGCAATGCCGCCTCAACCAATCTGCGCCGTATGGGTGCGCCGGTAAAACGTGATGAATACTGGAAGTACACGAACCCGGCAGGATTAACTGCATTACCGGCACCGACCGCTGGATTGTTCGATGCCGATGAAATGCCAATGTTTACCAGTATTGACCGGTTAAAAATGGTTTTTATTGATGGCGTCTTTGATGCGGAACAATCTGATGATTTAACATTGGCAGGTGTCGAAATTGAAACTTTGTCAGAGGCTTTGTCAAAAGACATTCATTGGGCCAAAGATATGTTTGGCGTACTCGAGGCCAATGGACAGACCCCTGTTAATCGCCCACTTGCTGCTTTGAATACAGCCGTTGCACAAGAAGGATTTGTTATTCGGGCTACGGGCAATTCCCCCATGCCAATTTCCATGCAGTATTTACATACATCCGAAAATTCAGATGCAATGGTGCATCACGTAATAAAGGTGGATGCCGGCGCGTCATTGACGGTATTGGAAAATGGGCCAGGGGCTGCACGGTTTAATTCTGTAATGGAAGTAGATGTAGCTGATGGGGCAGAGTTTCATCATGTCCGCACGCAAGGGCGCGATCACGAACGGCGCACTGCGACACATCTGTTTGGTCGCTTAGGGGCGGAAAGCATATTTAGATCGTTTACCATGACGGTAAATGGCGTGTTGATACGCAATGAATGTGTTTTGGAGTTTACCGGTGATGATGCAAAAGCCACGATTGGTGGCGCATCTGCAGGTGATGGCCCCGGATTTCACCATGACGACACAGTTTTTGTGACACATGACGCATTAAACTGCGAAAGTCGTCAGGTTTTCAAAAAAGTGCTGCGTAATGGTGCAACCGGTGTGTTTCAGGGCAAGATCTTAGTAAAGAATGGTGCGCAAAAGACGGATGGCTATCAAATCTCACAAGGATTGCTATTGGATGATAACAGTAACTTCTTTGCTAAACCGGAACTTGAAATTTACGCCGATGATGTGATTTGTTCACATGGATCAACGGTGGGGGCAATTGATGAGAATGCTTTGTTTTATATGTTGACACGTGGTGTTCCCAAAGCGCAGGCGCAAGATATGTTGATTTTAGCGTTTTTAAGTGAAGCGATAGATGAAATTGATAATGATGCACTTAGCCAAGATATCCATGATCGCTTGTCGCAATGGATGGAACGTAGGCGTAGTTAGTGTCTTTAATCGGTTATATTACAAGGGCTTACTACGAACCGACAAGTGTTATGCAGGCCCAAATAGATCGTGGAATAACCGATGCACAGACGTTATTTTATGCGATGTTGTTTGGGTTTATGAACCTTTTGGCTAGTTACCCGCGCGTAGCGGCACTAACACCTGATCCGGATACGCTTGCGGCGAAGATGGGCGGGCTTTTCATATCGTATGTCTTTTTTCTACCTCTGGTGCTGTTCGGGACGGCAGGATTACTCAATTGGGCGATTCTCAAATTCACAAAAGGTCATACCTCATGGAGCCATGCGCGCCGTGTATTTGTCTGGTCTGCAGTCGTCACAATACCGTTAATACTGATAAACGGGCTGTCATTTATGATTGGTAACAATGTTTTACAGCAATTACTTAATGTAATTACTGCAATTGTCTTTGTATTTCAGTTAAGTATAAACTTTAAAGTGGCCGCGTTTTTATAAAAAAAGTTTCATATTTTAGCCGTATTCTAACTGTATTCAGGTTCTAGATAAGTAACCAGTAAAACAGTAGCGTAAGGAATATCAGCATGACTATGCAAACCGACTCATTCCACGGATATACCGGAATTTTCTCAACAAACCGTACCGCAATGTTAGAACGCATCATTGATGCGTGGGGCGATATGCGTGCATCTTCGCGCCGGTTGATCGATGAAAACCCGCATGAGGGTCGCTTGGTTTTTCTTATCCTACTGTCTGATCTGGTGTTTTTCCTGTCTTGGAGCATTAAGACGGTTGTGTCACCAATGAGCAGTGCAGCAGCGCATATGCCTGCTGAAATAGGATTGTTTCTGGTCGGCGCGCTGATGATACGTACACCGTTTATGTATCTGTTTTCTTCAATTGTTTTTGGTATCGCTAAAATTTTTGGTGGGCAAGGAACATGGTATGAGACACGTGTATGTGTATTCTGGGCCGCTCTGGTATCTGCGCCATTCAGCTTTATTGCCGCATTGGTTACCGTTGGTATGCATGGTCTTGAGGATTACGTTCCTGTATTTAAAGAAGAGTGGATTTCGCTGCCACCATACTGGTTGGGTTTGATCCCCTTCGTTTGGCTTATTTCTGAAGGCATCACTGAATCACACAAATTCAAACTATCTTCTCCGGTATTCATGGTGATGACTGTGCTTTCACTGGCTTGCTTGTTTGGTGCATATTACCTGAAATCAATCGGCGTATTCGATCTGGGTATATAAACCTTTTTATCACTAAATAATCATTCTCCGACTTTGCTTTCATGTACCGGCCTGATAGGTTTGACCTACATGAAAGCAGAGGAGAATTTTAATGCAAACAATTGGGGCGGGAAGCCTATTTAGACTTGCATTAGAATCTTTACGTGAACCAAAACGCTGTTTGCGAATTGTTTTGGATATCGTGATTACAATGCCGGAATTGTTGCAAATAACAGTCTTGGTAGCATCAATCAGCACATTGATGTCAATTGCGTTTTTATACATAGAACCTGTCGAGGTTCAGGCCGCTCTTAGCATCATATCATTAAACCCAATTCCACTGTTTTTAATACAGATTGCCGTATTTATCGTAACGGCCGCCATTATAACATTTGTTGGCCAATTATTTCATGGTGTTGCAACATTTAAAGAGGCGCTGACGGCACTTATCTGGATGCAATTTATCATGTTCGGGGTTAGTTTTGCACAACTGCTACTGATCATGTTCATTCCTGCTTTAAATTCAATTACAGCCATGATTACATTGTTGATATTCATCCATTTGACAGTTAGTTTTATAATGGAAATTCATGGTTTTACGAATATCTTTGCGGTCATATCCGGTATTGTAGCCACGTTCTTTGGCGTGGCTTTTGTTCTGGCTATAATCCTCATTCTCTTAGGGTTCACACCAGAGGCAGTTCAAAATGTATAATGTCACTGAAATTCGCAAAGATTTCCCTATTCTATCGCGTGAAGTAAACGGTAAGCCCTTGGTTTATCTGGACAACGGTGCGTCTGCGCAAAAGCCCCAGGTGGTGATTGATGCGATTACCCGAGCCTATAGCCATGAATATGCAAATGTGCACCGTGGGCTGCATTATCTATCCAACCTGGCAACGGATAAATATGAAGCAACCCGCGGGATCGTAAAACAGTTCCTGAATGCGGAACATGAAGACGAGATATTGTTTACATCAGGTACGACTGAAGCACTTAATCTGATCTCATATGGCTGGGCTGCCCCCAGATTGCAGGCCGGTGATGAGATAATTCTAAGTGTGATGGAGCATCATGCAAATATTGTACCGTGGCATTTTTTACGCGAACGCCAAGGTGTCGTATTGAAATGGGTGGAAACCGATGTGAACGGGGATTTGGATCCGCAAGCCGTCATCGATGCCATTGGCCCAAAAACAAAAATGATAGCAATTACGCAAATGTCTAATGTTTTAGGTACAGTTGTTGACGTAAAAACCATCTGTACAGCGGCACGTATGCGCGGTGTTCCGGTGGTGGTTGACGGATCGCAATCGAGCGTTCACGCGCCAGTTGATGTGCAAGACATGGGATGCGATTTTTTTGCAATTACCGGTCATAAACTTTACGGGCCAACCGGATCGGGCGCAATTTATATACGTCGCGACCGTATGGCCGAAATGCGTCCCTTTATAGGGGGCGGAGATATGATCCGGGAAGTTAGCAGAGATGTGATCACATATAATGATCCACCGCATAAATTTGAAGCCGGCACACCGGGCATTGTGCAGATGATCGGTATGGGTGTGGCTTTGGAATATATGATGAATATCGGGATGCAGAATATAGCTGAACATGAACGCAAACTACGTGACTATGCGCAAAAGCGTCTAACCGGTTTGAATTGGCTGAATATACAGGGAAATTCCGCCACAAAAGGCGCTATTTTCAGCTTTACTTTGGACGGTGCAGGTCATCCGCATGATATTTCAACTGTTGTAGACCAAAAAGGCATAGCTGTGCGGGCAGGGCACCATTGTGCCCAACCGTTAATGACGCATTTAGGTGTAACGGCCACATGCCGCGCCTCATTCGGGTTATTTAACACGCCTGAAGAGGTCGATAAACTGGTGGATGCTTTAGAATTATGTCACGAACTGTTTGCTTAGTGTTTGTCACAGCCAACCAACATAGTGCATGCAATCACCGGGTGTTTATTTAGGTTTTTTAGCCACATAACTGTGCCAGGGCTGTGTGCCGTGTGCATCGCGATTGATATTAAATTGCCGTGGTTGATTTGATTTTTCGATTGAACGCTGCGCACTATACGGAAGATCAATTTTATTGGTATCTTGTTTACGGTTTGTTTTGAACAAACGGGTCAATGGGTTCTGTGGTATGATACGCATTTCACTACACTTAAATACACTCGTTACACCCGCAAACTTACAGTTACGGCTTTAAGGTAAATTATTTTTGAATTGCGTCAATATTGTGGCGTATAAGAATAAAGGCGTAATAACGATGATTTACAGGTATTAATTAAAGTCGAATACACTTAATCCCGTTGTCATTTCGTCTAATCCAAGGGGGCGTGTTACAGGTGCTTCGGCACGCGATAAGCACCCTTGACGCTCACATAATCTGCAAGATGTGCCTGTGGGTATCGGATCTTTATCTATGTTCAGATGTTCGGCATAGACGGTTTCGGATAAATGTTCGGCAGCGCATCCTAATAATAGTGCGGTTCTGCGGATATGTTCGCCTAAAGCGGGTTGGGGGCCGTCAACACTGCGTGTGAGAACAAAAAACTCACTGCTATCTGTTGTTTCCACCAAATCCAACTGGATTTGCCGTGGTTGTATCAACGCCTGATAGACCGGTAATTTAGGACAAGACCCACCAAATTTAGCCTTTGGATACCCTTTTACACCAGAACGGCGCAGAATATTTCCCGCGTGATCCACTTCCATTAGGAAAAACGGTAAACCGGCTTGATTTGGCCGGTTTAGAGTGGTCATACGCATTGCTGCACGCTCAAAGCTGACACCAAAGCGGGCTGCTAGGGCCGATACATCGCTTTTCAGCGTTTTGGTTCCGCGCAAAAAAGCACCATATGGCATGAGCATTGCCAATGCTGCATAGCGGGTTAATTCATTGCGAACCAAACGTTGGGCCTCGTCTGAAGATAGTGTTAGTAAATTTAATTCTTCCTGAATAGCCATGGGAAAGGCCAGTAATGTGACTTCGGCGGCCAGTTCATAAAGTTGTTCTACAGGAGACAGGCGATCCGAAATAAACAGACGTAATGTATGTTTATCAAAACGACGTAAATGCTGTGGCATCACATGAACGGGCAGCTTTTGTACGGTAATGTTATGTTTGCTGCGTAACCAGTCCAACAAAAACACCCATAACTCCGGTCCATATGTCCGTTCAGGTATGAAATCTTGTACGGCATCTTCAATCCACGGGAAGCAATAGGGGCGGTTTTCAAATAACTCGCGCACCTCATCACTGGGTAAATGAGGTGCATCAACACCGGTTACAACGCCTTCTTTTGCTAAAATTTCACTGAGATCCGACAAGCGATTTTGGGATTCTTTATAAGCACGGTAGAGTTTTAGAATACCCGTGGCTGCATTTGGTGCAGCTTCTGCTATTTCATATAATTCTTCGTTGCCCGGCAATTCGCCCGATAAAAGCGGATCGGCAAAAACCTCTTTCAGGGCAGTTTGATCACCAGCAGCTTCGCCTTTTAGCGCCTCAAGATCCACATCATAAGTGGCAGCCAGTTTTAATAACAACTGAACTGTTAAAGGCCTCTGATTACGCTCTATCAGGTTGAGATAACTGGCTGATACACCAATTTCAGCCGCCATTGCTGATTGTGTTAGCCCCAATCCGTTGCGAATGCGTCGAATGCGGGGGCCCGCGAAGATTTTTTGATCAGCCATTTACAAAACTTTCCATTTTGTGACAAATCTATTTTGTCATATATTTACTAATTTACAAGTCGAAATTTACAGATTGATGACAGGCTTACACGAAATTCATCGTTAATTATAATAAGATAGGTGACTGCAAGCCGTTATCTTGTAAAGAATGTTAATTAGAGAAGGCGAAATCAATAAAGAGTTTCAAATAGAAATCGCCATAATGACAAAAGTTTACAATGCTAATCAAGGAGATTACAAATGACTAAAGCCGCAGAGATAAAATCAGTTCCCAGCTCAAAAGACCAAATCGATGCCGCTGACAGTGCCATTCGTATGCTCGCAAACGATCTGCACCGTTTAAACCAATCTGTTAGCCGTGCTGTAGAGGCGGGTGTGACAGTTGAATTAATACGATCATCGCGCCATCATAGCGGTACGGGCAATTGGGGGGATCTTTTGGTTCCTGTGATTACCAAAAAGGGATAAGCTTACTTTCAAGCACGGAATTGGAACCTCTCGCTTGAATGGAAAAACCTCGTCTTTGGGCGGGGTTTTTTAATTTTTAAATAGCTTAAATATATCATTCTCAATTCTCAAAAATCCATAAATTTGAATAATTAACATTATTATGTTAACATACGCCTATAAACAAAAGGAGGGGATCCTATGAGAAACTTAATAATAACTGCTCTAACCGCATTTTCGTTTATTACGAGCCCTGTTTTGGCTGGCGATAGATCATTCGATATGGAAAATGCATTTGCCTATACGAAAAGCACTCAATCAGCAGGCTCCGGGGGGAGTGCAGGAAGTGCGGGAAGTGCTGCGAGTTCAGGGGCGGCAACAACCGCCATAGTAGTTGGGCTTGGCATATTGATATTGGTATTGATCGCTGTTTCTGCTTCGGACGGTGATGGCGGCACTTATAGTGGTAGCTCGACCTAAATCTAAAAGCCCCGTTATAAAAACGAGGCTTTTAATGCATTATGCTACGGCTTTCTTATCAGGCCCGAACTGACTATAAAAACTTTCACCGTCTGATGCCAGTTTGTGCAGCAGTTTAGGTGTGGTAAACCGTTCGCCGTAGTGTTCGGTCAGGCCGTCACATATTTCAACAGCTTTGCCTGCTCCAATGATGTCAAGCCAGCTGAACGGACCGCCTGACCATGGCATAAAGCCCCAGCCCAGAATTGCGCCGACATCACCTTCGCGGATGTCTTCCAACACACCGTCTTCAAAGGCTCGCACTGCTTCCAGAACTTGCATCATAATCAAACGGTGTTGCACTGTAATCAGATCAGGTTGTTCGTCAGAAACAGGCCAGTTTTGACGTAGACCTTGCCAAATTCCCGTACGTTTTCCTTTTTCATCATAAGCGTAAAACCCTGATTTGGATTTACGTCCCATGCGGCCTTCATCAAAGAGCTTGAACAGGATGTCTTCGGCTTGCGTCCCTTTATAATCTGCGCCCAAAGCGGCTTGCGTGGCTTTGACAATTTTTACGGATAGATCAATGGAAACTTCATCGGCTAATTGTAGGGGGCCAAGTGGCATGCCCATCAATTTAGCGGCATTTTCAATCAGCGCAGGTTCAATACCTTCGGCCAACATTGTAATGCCCTCATTCACATAAGGCAGAATGCAGCGGTTCGCATAGAAAAAACGCTCATCATTCACAACGATTGGGGTTTTCTTGATTTGGCGTATGAAATCAAGGGCTTTGGCAACCGCCTCGGGGCCGGTTTTCTTGCCTTTGATGATCTCGACCAAGTTCATTTTATGCACTGGACTGAAGAAGTGAATTCCAATGTAACGACTATCGTCACGGCTTGCTTTTGCCAGTTCGGTTATCGGCAAGGTCGAGGTGTTGGTGGCAAAAATCGCGGATGGCTCTAATTGCGCTTCAGCGTCTTTGGTCACAGCCGCTTTGACACCAGGATCTTCGAATACTGCTTCTACGATCAAGTCACATCCTTTAAGTGCTGAATAATCAGGGGTGGCAGTAACGCGTGACAGGATTTGATCCTTCATCTCCGGCGTAACCTTTTTGCGTTTCACACCTTCGTCCAAGATACCCGTGATGCCGGCAACACCGCGATCACAAGATTCTTGGTCGCGGTCCATAAGAACAACTTCAATGCCAACTCTGGCAGAAACAAAGGCAATGCCTGCGCCCATCATACCGGCACCCAGAACGCCCAATTTCTTGACCTTCATGTCAGCCACACCTTCGGGACGTACGGCCCCTTTTTCCAACGCGGTTTTGTTGGTGAAAAGCGTTTTGATCATTGCCGATGATGACGGGTTCATCAGCACTTGAGTAAACCAACGGGCCTCAATGCGAATGGCGGTATCGAACGGTACTTGCGCACCTTCATAAATCGCTGACAGCATGGCTTTGGCGGCAGGATAGACCCCTTGAGTTTTAGACAGGATCATCGCGGATGCGCCTACATAATTCATAAACCCCGCAGGATGATAAGGGGCGCCACCCGGCATTTTAAAGCCTTTTTGATCCCAAGGCTTCACGATATCAGCGTCGGTCGCGTTTTTGACCCAGTCTTTGGCCGCGGATAACAACTCATCCGCAGGCACAACTTCGTCGATTAATCCCGCGCGTTTGGCCGCAGTCGGGTCTGACAGTTTGCCGTTCATCAGGAATGGTGAAACGGTCATCAGATCCAGTTTGCGGGTTAGGCGGGTTGTGCCACCGGCGCCCGGAAAAATACCGACAAGAATTTCCGGCAAGCCGATTTTGGCTTTGGGGTTGTCGGCGGCAAAAATGCGGTGGCAAGACAGCGGAATTTCAAAGCCTATGCCCAATGCAGTGCCGGGCAGGGCGGCGGCAATCGGTTTGCCGCCTTTGTTGGTTTTGGCATCCATACCAGCGCGTTCTATTTTGCGCGTGATACGGTGGAAATTCATAATGCCGTCAAACAGGCCGCGGGCAGGGTCGTCGCCGGCCATTTCAGCCATCTTTGCGATAACATTCAAATCCATGCCACCTGCGAAATCGGCTTTGCCGGATGTGATCACGGCACCTTTGACCGCGTCATCTGTCAAAACTTTATCAACCAGGGCATCCAGTTCGGCAGTGCCTTCCAAAGACAGCACATTCATTGATTTACCGGGCAAGTCCCAGGTAATTGTCGCAATTCCGTCTGCATCTACATCATAGTGAAAATCAGCCATAGTTATACTCTTTCAATAATCGTTGCGGCACCCATGCCAGAACCGATGCAAAGTGTTGCAAGGCCGGTTTCTTTATCGGTGCGTTCCATCTCATCAAGCATTGTGCCCAGGATCATCGCACCTGTGGCACCCAGCGGATGGCCCATAGCGATGGCGCCGCCGTTAACGTTCAGTATGCTGTGATCAACGTTGAAATATGTCATGAAGCGCAGAACAACTGATGCAAATGCCTCGTTCACTTCGAACAGATCAATGTCGCCAATGTTCATGCCGCTTTCGCGTAGGATTTTCTCGGTGACAGGGACGGGGCCTGTCAGCATGATGGTGGGGTCCGTGCCGATTTTGGCGGTGGCTTTGATCCGTGCGCGCGGGGTCAGACCGTTGGCTTTGCCAAATTCCGCATTACCGATCAGAACGGCGGCAGCGCCGTCTGCGATACCCGATGAGTTACCGGCGTGATGCACATGGTTGATCCGTTCCAGTTCGGGGTATTTCATGATTGCCACATTATCAAAGCCCGGCATAACTTCGCCCATTGCCTTGAATGACGGGTTCAGTGAACCCAAGCTCTGCATGTTGGTGCCCTCACGGATTTGTTCATCCGTGGATAGGATTTCAAGACCATTTTGATCACGTACCGCAACGCGCGAACGCTCAAAGTGACCTGCTTTTGTTGCGGCAACCGCGCGTTTGTGGCTTTCGACCGCATAGGCATCGCAATCGTCGCGGTTAAAACCGTATTTGGTGGCGATAATATCGGATGAGATACCTTGTGGCACAAAGTAGGATTTCATTGCCAGATAAGGATCAACCGCAATGGCACCGCCGTCCATGCCCATGGGCACGCGGCTCATACTTTCAACACCGCCTGCGATATAGGCGTTACCTGCGCCACCTTTGACCTGATTGGCGGCCAGATTAACCGCTTCCAGACCCGAGGCGCAAAAGCGGTTTACGGACAAGCCCGGAACACTTTCGTCAAGATCTGAATAAAGCACTGCTGAACGGGCAAGACATGCGCCTTGTTCGCCCACTTGGGTAACATTGCCCCAAATCACGTCTTCGATTTGCGCGGTATCTACCAGATTATTGCGAGCGGCAATACCGTTTAACATATCGGCCGACAATTTCACGGCTGTCACTTCATGCAGGCTGCCGTCCTTTTTACCTTTGCCGCGCGGGGTGCGGATAGCGTCATATATATAGGCTTCGGTCATATTTAATTCTCCTTAAAACGCGTCTGCGTCCAATGCCATTACCGTATCGGGGCCTGATAGAATGCGGGCCTGATGCGCTTTTGTTGCGGGCAACATACGCGCCATATAATAACGGCCCGTTGCCAGCTTGTTAGTGTAGAATTTAGGGTCATCTGTGCCATTGTCCAGCGCATCTTGCGCGGATTTGGCCATCATCGACCACATCAGGCCAAAACAGACATGGCCGAACATATGCAGCGCATCCGTAGAGCCAGCTAATGCAGCGTTGGGATTTTTCATCCCTTCCTGCATGAAATACATCATCACCGATTGCAGGTCTTTTGATGCATCTTTCAACGGATCAAGGAAATCAGTGGCCAACGTTTCATTATCTTTATTCTCGGAAATAAAGGTTTTGATCATATCAAAGAAAGCCATCACGTGTTTGCCACCGTCTTGCGCCATTTTGCGGCCCACAAGATCAAGTGCCTGTACACCGTTGGCGCCTTCGTAGATCATCGCGATACGGGCATCACGGGTGAATTGGGACATTCCCTGTTCCTCGATATAGCCATGCCCGCCGAACACCTGTTGGGCCTGCACAGTCATGTCATATCCGATGTCAGTCAGGAAACCCTTGATGATCGGGGTTAGTAACGAAATCAAACCGTGAGCGTCTTTATCTTCATTCAGATGCGATTTATCCAACATCATTGCGCCCCATAAAACAAAGGCACGCGCACCTTCAGCGAAACTTTTCTGGTTCATCAGCATGCGGCGAATATCAGGGTGGACAATCAGCGGGTCAGCGGGGCCATCGGGGTTCTTGGTGCCTGTTACATCGCGGCCTTGCAGGCGGTCTTTGGCATATATGACGGCGTTTTGATATGCGGCTTCGGCTTGCGACAGGCCTTGCATACCTACACCCAAACGCGCCTCGTTCATCATCGTGAACATCGCACGCATGCCTTTGTGTTCTTCGCCCAACAGGGTGCCAGTGGCCCCGTCATAGTTCATCACACATGTTGCATTGCCGTGAATGCCCATTTTCTCTTCTATATTACCGACAGAAACACCATTAGGATTGCCCAGTGTACCATCGTCTTTGACCTCAATTTTGGGCACGATAAACAATGACACGCCTTTGATCCCATCAGGTCCGCCGGGAATTTTGGCAAGGACAAGGTGGATCACGTTTTCAGTCAGGTCTTGATCGCCTGCCGAAATGAATATCTTTTGGCCGGTGATTTTATAGGTACCGTCGCCTTGCGGTTCCGCCTTGGTGCGCATTAAGCCCAGATCAGTGCCACAATGCGGTTCGGTCAGGTTCATGGTCCCGGACCATTTTAAATCGACCATATTGGGTAAGAATATCGATTTTTGTTCATCTGTTCCGTGTGCATGTATGGCTGAATAAGCCCCGTGTGTCAGGCCGGGATACATCGTAAATGCCATGTTTGCACCACTGAAAATCTCACCCACCGCCGTCGCCAGCGTATACGGCATACCTTGGCCGCCATACTCCGTATCGCAATCCAGACCATTCCAGCCACCCGCTGCATATTCATCAAATGCAG
>Ga0316204_10009371_pt1 | contig 13123 bp, 13 predicted proteins | sample 6monrhotite_MG_2_FD_205661 | JGI IMG/M metagenome (GOLD analysis project Ga0316204, IMG submission 205661) | Microbial mat bacterial communities from mineral coupon in-situ incubated in ocean water Damariscotta River, Maine, United States -... | ecosystem: Environmental > Aquatic > Marine >... | reverse complement strand
TGATACATACATTAAGTGAGAATTTTTTATTTTCTGGTTTTAGTTTTGAATTGGCTTCAAATAATACAATGATTGCCAACGGATTTACAAGTATTAGCGAAAGCAATTTGGGCTATTTAAAGGCATTACAACAATCGGGAACGGCCAAACGAAGTATTCCAAAAATAGCACCAAAACGAACAGCACTATATATGAGTTTTGGCTTTGATAATTTTAGCGAATTATATTCGAATTTTTTACAAATTCAACAGAAAAAACCACAAGTTTTTAAGGTATATAAGGAACAACAACAAACCATTGAAAAATTATTAAAAATTGATATTAAAGATAATTTCGTGAGTTGGATTGGGGATGAAATTGCCGTACTCCAAATACAATCTTCAATTACCAGAGGAAAAAATGATATGGCATTGGTATTGAAAGCTTCTGACATTGAAAAAGCGAAGACAAATCTTGCCTTTGTACAAAAGCAATTAAAGAAAAGAACACCGGTAAAGTTTAAATCGGTAAACTATAAAGAACATGCAATTCACTTTATGGCGATTAAAGGTTTTTTTAAACTCTTCTTTGGGAATCTCTTCAGTAACTTTGATAAGCCTTATTATACGATAATAGATAATTATGTTGTCTTTAGTGATAAACCGAATACACTCAAAAGCATTATTGATACCTACATTGCTAAAGAAACACTGGATACGTCAGAAGATTTTCAACAGTTCAATGATAATTTTAAAAAGGCATCTAGTTTGTTTGCTTATATCAATATGCCAGTCCTATATGAAAATATGTTAGCCTTGGCGGATAAAACCACAAAAAAGCAAATCAAAAAGAACAAAGATTTTATTATTTGTTTCCCGCAGATTGGATTCCAATTAACACCATCCAGTGATTTATTTAAGAGTAAGTTCGTGGTAGATTATCAAAGTGCCGTAATTGTAAAAAGCAAAGAACAGTTTAAAGATTTACAATTGTTTGGCCCACTATTAAATACCACCACAAATGGAGCTCATAATATACTTGACGTAAAAGATGTTTTTGATGTAACGAAAATATATCCCGATGACCTGAATGCCAAAGAATTTATAAAGAACTATAATAGTGGCGCCAAACATATCGAGGTAGGTATTAAAGATGGATTGAAACATGGGAGATACTACGAATACTATCCAGATGGAGAATTAAAAATCAAAGGACGTTATCGAAAAGATGAACAAGTAGGTGTTTGGCGTGCTTATGACGAAAAAGGAGAGCAGATAAAACGGAAGAGGTTTTAATAGGGCACTCATTTTTAGAAGTAGTTTATTTTTTTGCGATCAAGTCTGAATCGGTATCTTTCACATGTTTTTTTGGAGATAGTTTTTTTAAACCCTCTTTCGAAAGAAACTTCGTATGGATACCTCCTTTAATATTATTGACATCAAATTCAATGATAAAAGCATTTTTATCTATTGAATCAATTAAAGTGTATGTTCTTCGAATATCAATTCTATTGATAACAGTATGTATAATATCTTTTTCAGATTGAGGTCCTCTTTTACCATAACCACTAGATCCTTTGTATACAGTTGTACCTGTTCCAACAACTCTAATGAGTTCTTCGTCAATTTTAATCGTTTTTTCAGAAACAATCATTAAACCAACATAGTCTTCAAAGCCTTCAATCATAAGATCAATAACTTTAGCAGTTACAACAAAAGTCAATATCGAGTACATCGCTACTTCGAGAGACAATAATAATGCGGTTGCTCCAAATAAAATGGCATTAAAGAAGAGTACCACTTTTCCTATACTAATACCTAAACGATCATTTATAAAAACACCTAATATTTCAGAACCATCCAAAACAGCCCCATTTCTTATCGTCAATCCAATTCCTGCACCCAAAAAAAGACCACCAAATATTGCAATGAGTAATTTATCTTCTGTAATTGCTTCAAAATTTTCAAAATGAATAATAATTGCCAATGAAATAATGGACAGTACCGATTTGATAAAAATTCTCTTTGATAAATTGAACCAAGCTAATATGAGAAACGGAATACTTACCAGCAATAAGATATAAGAAATGTCAAAGTCGAAAATTTCACTTAATAATATGGCAATACCAGTTACCCCACCATCTAAAAAACCATTAGGAAGTAAAAACATTTTTAGTCCAATACTGGCAAGAAGAATACCTATTGATATTTGAAAAATCTCTGATAAAATTCGTTTCATAATTATTTATGTTCTTTCTTTTCCAATGGCGTTTACCGAATTATATATTAGAAAAGCATTGTATTTTATTCGTTTTATTTCTTGCTTAAAAAACTGATCTAAACTACTATTCCATTTTTTTGGTTCGTTATCGAGCGATTTAAAACTTTCAGAAAGTGTAGAGATATACTCTTTCTTTTCTTCGTCATTTCGAATGAATATTGGGGGATATAAATGATACATCAATATCCAATTTTTCGCAATTCTCGTTGTTCGACCATTTCCATCGATAAAGGGATGTATTCTTATCAATTCGTGATGAAAATAAATGGCTTTGATGATAGGGTTTTCAATTTGATTCATATTGTAAAAGAGTTGAGAAACAAGCGAGGGTATCTCGTCATGGTCTGGACAAATATATGAACCAATTTGCACCAATTTATCTCGGTATCTGTTAGGATGACTAGTGTGTGATTCTGGTGATACCGATCTAAACAATTGAAATAGCTGCAATTCTGTTTGGAAATCGACTTGATTTTCTATTTCTGTTATTACGTTTACCAATGTTTCATTGAGAGAAATTAGATAAGATTTTGCCTCATGAGCCGTTTGGGCTTCCATTTGGGCGTTTTTTATACTTAATAACTCTTTTAAATCTGCTGTACTTGACAAATAGGCATTCAACAGATCATCTGCCCTGTGTTGCCTGCTAAATGTGATGAGTCTAAAAGTAGATTGCATGATTGAATCAATTTTTTTAATTTCAGAAAAATCTACTTTAATTTCGCTAATTGGTAAGATCTCCATAAAACTCTAAATTATTTTCAATATTGGTGCACTAAGATGTTGTAATTAATGTCTGCTAGGGGTCTACACGAAGATCGGCTATTTTTACGATACATTCAAATCACAAATAATGATCAAAAAAAATCCTCAACTGTGAAGCTGAGGATTTAAAGTGTATAAATTATTTGATAAAATTATATATCGTCAAAGTTCACATCTGTAAAACTATCTGTCGAAGTTTCTTCGGTGGTTACTTCTCCGTTTTCACTTGGCTTTTGAAAATCTTTTTGATGGCGTTCAGAAATGACTTCCTCACCTTTTTCATTTACAATAAAATCAGTTGCCTTGCCTAACATTTCGTTAAACTCGGTAAAGTCTTCTTTATATAAATAAATCTTATGTTTTTTATAATGAAAAGAACCATCGTCATGAGTAAATTTTTTACTTTCTGTAACAGTTAAATAATAATCACCAGCTTTGGTAGATCTTACATCGAAGAAATAGGTTCTTCTTCCTGCTCTTAGTACTTGAGAAAAGATTTCTTCTTGTTCTGTATAGTCTTTATCACTCATCTTTATATGGATCTTTTATCGTTTCAATGACAAATCTAAAAAAATAAATAACTCCAGCAATATTTTATTAAATTTCTTTTGAGTTACTTATATCGCTTCTTCACTAAGTTGTTGATTGTAAATATCTTGATAGTATCCAGATTCGCTAGATAGTTGGTCATGTGTTCCTTTTTGAATTATTTCACCTTCTTCTAAGACTAAAATCAAATCTGCATTCTTCGCCGATGAAACCCTGTGGCTTACAATAATTGTGGTCTTTCCTTTACTGACACTCTCTAAGTTATTTAAGATAATTTCTTCTGTTTCAGTATCCACCGCAGACAAACAATCATCAAAAATTAAGATTTCTGGGTTAGCAATAATCGCCCGTGCTATTGAGATACGTTGTTTTTGACCACCAGATAGTGTGACTCCACGTTCCCCAACTTTCGTTTCATACTGTTCATTAAATTCAACAATATTATGATGAATGTGCGCATTTTTGGCAGCCTGAATGATTGTAGCATCTGAGGCCTTTGCATTACCAAACTTGATATTATTACCAATAGTATCAGAAAACAAAAAGGCTTCTTGAGGTACAAAACCAATACTACTTCTTAAATCATTAAGATGAAGTTCGTTAATAGATTTGTTGTCAATAAAGATCTGTCCGTCATCAATATCATACATTCTAGCGATTAGATTGAGAATCGTCGATTTTCCCGAACCAGTCTTCCCCAAAATGGCGAGTGTTTGTCCTTTGTCAAGTGAAAAACTCACATCTTTTAATGCGGTAATGTTGGTGTCTTCATAGGTAAATGTAACGTTCTTGAATTCAATGCGACCATTGATGACAGAGTTTTCATTAGCAGTATTCGCCACTTCTGGTTTTTCATTTAGGAACTCATTGATCCGTTTTTGCGAGGCTTCAGCTTGTTGTACCATTGAGGTTACCCAGCCCACAACAGCAACAGGCCATGTTAACATATTTACATAGATTATGAATTCAGCGATCACACCAAAACTCTGAATGTCACCATTGATATAGCGCATTCCTCCGATGTAAATCACCAAAACATTACTAATACCTATCAATAAAATCATCATCGGGAAAAACAAGGCATTTGCCTTGAAAAGCGAAATATTTTTTTCTTTACTCACTAAAGCAAGTGTGTCGAATTTATCAAACGATTGTTTTTCTATTCCGTAGGCCTTAATGATATTTAAACCAGAAAAAACTTCTTGTGCTTGTGTGGTTAAATTCGATAAAGATTCTTGCACAACACGACTACGGTTATTAATGATTCGACTCAACGTATAAATTAATACTGATAGTATTGGTAATGGAGCTAATGTATAAAGTGTAAGAGTAGCATCGATACGAATCATATTTGCAATGACGATTACAAAAAGTGTAAACATATTGATAGAGTACATTATAGCAGGCCCAAAATACATCCTAACTTTACCAACATCTTCACTAATTCTATTCATTAAATCACCTGTGCGATTCTTCTTGTAAAATCGCTGTGTAAGGTTTTCGTACTGCTGAAATATTTCATTTTTTAAATCAAACTCAATATATCTAGACATCACAATAATGGTTTGACGCATGACAAATGTGAAAAAACCAGAAAGAATCACGGCGCCAATAATCATTAAAATATTCATTAATAAATCATTCTTTACAAAGGCTAAATCTTCAATATTACCTTTTGAATATTCTTCAACAGTAGTTAACGATTTATTGATTAGGCGAGGGGTAAATAATGAGAATATTCTCGCGATGATAGTCGTTATTACACCTAGTATCAGGCGATAGCGATATTTAAAAAAATATTTATTTAAGTACTTTAATTCTTTCAAGAATAGTGTTCTTTAATTACATGTTTTATCCACTTATATCTTAGTGTCAAAGAGTGAACAAGAGGTGTTACATTTTATATTAATTAATATTTTGCTGCAAGATGTATTAAAAGTATATTTGCAGCGATTTAAGCGATTTTCAAGAGACGAAGATACATGATTAAATTTAGTAGGTCAAGTAACATTTTAGTTTCCTTAAAATAAATAAATCGAAAAGAATTGAGCAATACAAATAGTATAATTTCAAACTTACGATCTTTCAAAATATGTTAAACAGAAGGCATATCCGTATTAAAGTAATGCAATCCATTTATGCATTAATACAGTCAAAAAGTGACGATTTAGTCCGCGAAGAAAAGTTTATACATTTTAGTATTGATAAGATTTACGACTTATACATTTTAATGTTAAGTTTATTGGTCGAAGTTAGAGATTTGGCGGAGACGCATCTGGAAATAGGCAAGAAGAAATTTTTAGCTACTTCTGACGATATCAATCCAAATCAAAAATTTATTAAAAACAGATTGTTGCTCATTTTGAAGAACAGTCCTTTCATTAAAGATTATCTAGTAAAACATAAATTAAAGAACTGGAAAAATGATGGAGAGTATGTGCGTGTAATTTTTGACGCCATAAAAGAAACGGAGACCTATAAAAACTACATTTCTTCAGATGAATTGTCATTTAAAGATGATAGAGATTTCATCGTAACTATCTTTAAAGAAGTAATTGCTCCTAATGACAAATTGTTTGACTATTTTGAAAGTCAAAATATTAGTTGGGTTGATGATTTACCGCTGGTAAATACAACGGTGTTGAAATCTTTTTCTAAGATGAGTCAACAAAAAGATTTTACTGGAGATCCGCTGTACGGAAATGATGAAGATAGAGATTTTGTTGGAGAGCTATTCAAAAAAGTTTCATTGCATCATACTGAATTTGAAAAAGATATTAATGATAAGACACCGAATTGGGATACGGATAGGATTGCCGAATTAGATCTTATTTTGATAAAAATGGCGTTGATTGAGTTTGCTCATTTTCCTTCCATACCAGTGCGTGTTACTATTAATGAGTATATTGAAATTGCGAAAGATTATTCGACAGCAAAAAGCGGTTTTTTCATCAACGGAGTTCTGGATAAAATATCTAAAGAATACACCACTTCTGGTAAAATGAAAAAAAGTGGTCGAGGATTACTATAAAATTTATAATTTTGCATCAAGAATACTAATTACTAAAATATAAGAAGATGAAAAAAATACTAATGTTAATAGTCTTAAGTGTTTGTGTTTCGTTCACATCATGTAAGGAGAATGTTGCCGGTAAAATTAACAAAGAAAATTTAGAAGTTGCTAAGGAACGCGATTATAATATAAATGAAGGAGCTGCTGGGCTTACTTTTGATAGAGAGATGCATGATTTTGGTGTAATCACACAGGGAGATGTGGTAGAGACAACTTTTAAGTTTAAAAATACTGGAAAATCTGAACTAATAATTACAAACGCAACAAGCACTTGTGGTTGTACCATACCAGAATGGCCAAAAGAACCAATTGCTATTGGAGGAGAAGGAGAAATCAAGGTAAAATTTAATTCTGCCGGGAAATCTAATAAAGTTACAAAAACAATCACGCTAACTACGAATACACCAGGTGGCAAAGAATCTGTGGTTATTAAAACAGAAATTCAACCAAAGGGAACGAACTCTTAATATAAGAATTGATAAACAAATTTATGTTACAAACAATATTTTTACAAGCATCAGGCGGAGGATTAGGTAATTACATTATGATTCCGATGATGATATTGATCGTCTATTTATTTATGATTAGACCTCAAATGAAACGTCAAAAGAATGAAAAAAACTTCCAATCGACAATAAAAAAAGGTGCTAGAGTAGTTACTACAAGTGGCATTCATGGTAAAATTATTGATTTGAACGATACAGACAAAACGTGTGTCATAGAAACTGGTGCTGGCAAGATTAAATTCGAACGTTCAGCCATATCGATGGAGCTTAGTAAAAGATACAACAAGGAAGTTGTAAAAAAATAGAAAAGTAACATTAAAAATATGAGTGGGTTTTGGTATCGAAACCCACTTTTTTTTTATCTTTAATATTTTAGAATAGTTTAAACCCAACAGATGAGTCAGGAGCAGAAAACCTTCAAAAATAACAGAAAATTGCATGTTTTCTTGTTGTTTTTGATACTTGCATTTGGTTTTTGGATGTTGATTAAACTAACTAGAACCTATACTTCTTCTGTAGATGTAAACCTTACGTATACTGATCTGCCAAAAAATAAAATGCTACAGTCTGAGCCTGAATCTAAGGCGAAAGTGACATTGCGTGCTGTGGGATTTACGTTATTGAAACATAAATTTTCTAATAAGAAAGTGGAGGTAAGTCTGAAGAATAGCAAAAGAAAAAATAATGCACAATATTATTTGCTTTCTACTACAGTATTAAATTCGGTAAATAATTCTTTCTCGAAATCAGAAGTTATTGCGATAGAGCCAGACACCTTATTTTTTGAATTAGGCAGAAGTATCAGTAAAAAAGTAAGGGTAGAACCAGACCTAACCATTCAATATAAATCTGGGTATCATTTATCTGGAGATTTAGAGGTTGACCCCAGGTATATTACTATTTCAGGCCCTAAAAGATTAGTAGATTCAGTTGTCTATATTTCGACGGAAAGTTTGAAAATTACAAATGTTTATGATACGATTCATAATGAGGTTGAGATAGCAGCGAACAATAACCTCTCTAAACTGACCTATTCTGCAACAAAGGTCATTATCAAAGGTAAAGTAGAAAAGTTTACAGAACGTACAATAGAAGTGCCTATTACAGTTAGAAATGCACCTAAATCATTTACAATTAAAACTTTTCCTGATAAGGTAAAAGTGGTATTTCAAATTGGTTTGTCTGATTTTAATTTAATAGATGAAAATGACTTCAATATTATTTGCGACTATGGAATTGTTGAAAGAGACGGAATAGAATATTTAATTCCAGAACTGATTCGTAAACCTAGTTTTGTGTCCGGTGTTAAAATTACTCCTAATAAAGTTGAATTCTTACTCGAAAAATGATTGTTGTCGGTCTCACAGGGGGTATCGGTGCTGGTAAATCTACAGTAGCCAACTATTTTAAAGATTTTGGCGTGCCCGTGTATGTAGCAGATACTGAGGCAAAAAGATTAATGCTTACTTCTAAAGTGGTTAAACAAAAGTTGATTAATGAATTTGGAAAACAGACCTTTAAAGATCATAAACTGAATAGAAAGTATTTGGCCAATATTGTGTTTAATGATAAAGCTAAATTGGCTGCTATTAATAGTATTGTACACCCTTCGGTATCGAATAGTTTTAAGCGTTGGGTTGGCAAGCAGAAGTCATCCTATGTTATTCAAGAAAATGCAATATTATTTGAGAATAACTCCTTTCATAATTTTGATTATATCATTACCGTTACGACGACAATGGAAGAAAAAATTGCACGTGTCATGGCTAGAGATAATTCTAGTGAAACCGAAGTTTTAGCCCGTATTAACAATCAAATTTCTGATGAAGAAAAGGCGAAAAAATCAGATTTTGTTATCCACAATGATAATCTGGCTAATACGAGAGAAAAAGTGCAAAAAATTCATACAGAAATATTGAAATTAAGTAGCAAAGGAAGAGGTTGAATTTTTAATCTCTTAAAAAATTGTTAAAAACCACTACTTTAAGTTAATATTAGTTAAAGAATAGCCAAATGAGTCTAGAAAAATTAAATTTGTTAAAGCAATGAGTAGACGCATATTTATACTTTTAATTGTACTTATGGGTACCGCTCTGGTGGGGATTATTGCTGTGCAAATTTATTGGATTAATAACTCGATAGAAATAAGAGAAAAGCAGTTTTCCAATGATGTAAAATTCGCACTGGCTAAAGTTTCTGAAACTATTCAAGAAAGGGAGTTTGATGACTATTATAGAGAAATCGGTCCCGTATTGGATAGTGTTCAACGTTCTTTGGAAATTGGTAGGAAAGATTTCTTCTTTCAAAGTTTGGATACTGTTAAAAATGAGATATTTACCTTTAGACAAAGTATCTTAGAAAATAGCTACAAGCCATCCGCTTCTTTATTTGATAATGATAGTGTCACTTTTAAAAGTTTTTTTAGTGAGAAGCAAAAAGAAATATCTAAGTTAAATAGTTTCAATGGAAGTGGTGATTTAAAAGAATTAAGCCCCGAAGAAAGGATTCGAATGGTGAGTAACTTATCTAATTTGGATAAAGCACAGTACGAGAGTGCTTTTAAAGATATAGCAAGTCGTCGGCCTATTTATGATAGAATCTCGTTTAACGAAATTAAAATGAGTCTACATAATGAGTTAGGAGATAGAGGTGTAGAGGCTGATTTTGAGTTTGGAGTATATAATGAAGGTTTAGCCACCAAGTTGAAATCCGAAAAATTTCGAAAGGAACGCTCAAAAAGTTATGGGGTTCCATTGTTTGTTGATAATGAGGGAGGAAGCGATTATCAGTTATTTGTGAGTTTCCCTGGAAAGGAAAAATACATTATTGCGACTATTTCAAATATTTTAATATTTGCAGCCGTGTTTGTATTAGTTATCATACTAGCATTTGCAAGTGCATTATATCAGTTAATACGTCAAAAACAAATTTCTGAAATAAAAACAGATTTTATTAATAACATGACGCATGAGTTTAAAACACCAATAGCAACAATTAATTTGGCGTTAGACGCAATAAAGAACCCGAAGATTATAAATGATAAGGAAAAAATCTTGCGTTATACGAGCATGATACGTCAAGAAAATAAACGAATGCATGGTCAGGTTGAAAATGTGTTGAGAATATCGAAACTAGAAAAGAATCAACTAGATTTAACATCTAAAGTTACAGATATTCATGAAGTGGTAGAAGAAGCCATCACACATGTAGACTTGATTGTAAAAGATAAAGGTGGTTATATAAATGTTGATTTGGGTGCGAAACAAACAGAGGTAATGGCAAGTAAATTTCATTTAACAAATGTTCTTGTCAATATGTTAGATAATGCTATAAAATATACCCAAGAATCACCTAAAATTGATCTTATAACGAGCAATGCAGGGCGAAATGTTATTATTAAAGTAAAAGATCAAGGAATTGGAATGAGCAAGAGTGTTCAAAAAAATGTTTTTGATAAATTTTATAGAGAACAAAAAGGAAATATTCATGATGTGAAAGGACACGGTTTGGGACTTTCATATGTAAAGAAAATTGTAGAACATCACCATGGTAGTGTATATGTAGAAAGTGAGAAAGGTAAAGGAAGTACTTTCACTGTTAAGCTGCCATTAATATAAAACATAAAAAATGACTAACAAAAAAATTCTATTGGTAGAAGACGACCCAAATTTTGGAACGGTTCTAAAAGATTATTTAATGCTGAATGATTATGAAGTCTCCCATGCTAAAGACGGTTTGGAAGGGTTGATCATGTTCAAAAATGATGATTTTGATATTTGTATTTTAGATGTTATGATGCCACGTAAAGACGGCTTTTCACTAGCTAAAGATATAAGATCAACGAATTCTGAAGTTCCAATTATTTTCTTAACGGCTAAAACCATGAAAGAAGATGTATTGAAAGGGTATGAAGTAGGTGCTGATGATTATTTAAATAAACCTTTTGATTCTGAAGTCTTACTTTATAAAATTAAGGCGATATTACAACGAAAAGAAGTAGATGTAGTTACAGAAGAAGAACAACATGAATTTAACATAGGTAAATTTTTCTTAAACTCTAAGTTGAGACATCTTTCTTATGATGGAAATGAAATTAAAAAGTTGTCTCCTAAAGAAAATAAACTCCTTAAAATGTTAGCCTTGCACGTGAATGATTTGATGCCGAGGGAATTGGCACTAACTAAAATTTGGAGAGATGATAACTATTTTACTTCTAGGAGTATGGATGTTTATATTGCCAAATTACGTAAGTATTTAAGAGATGATGCTGATGTTGAGATTGTGAATATTCATGGAGAAGGATTTAGATTGATTGTAAACGCCTAATTCAATATAGGCGTTTTAATTTCTTGTAAATTAGCATATGGCTCAATTTATAAAAATTTATAGTGATAACCCGAACCCCAAAGAAATTGATAAGGCGGTTAAGGTTTTGCGTAAAGGTGGTTTGATCATTTACCCAACAGATACTGTTTATGGTTTAGGGTGTGATATTACAAATACAAAAGCGATGGAGCGCATTGCTCGGTTAAAAAATATAAAATTGGCGAAAGCCAATTTTTCTTTTATATGTAACGATTTGAGTCATTTATCAGATTATGTGAAGCAGATTGATACCGCTACTTACAAAATTTTGAAAAGAGCGCTACCTGGCGCGTACACTTTTATTCTACCAGGAAACACCAATTTACCCAAGGCATTTAAAAACAAAAAAACTGTAGGTATTCGAGTTCCCGATAATAATGTTATCAGAGAAATTGTAGAACAATTAGGAAACCCAATTGCCTCTACTTCGATCCGCGATGACGATGATGTGATTGAATATACTACCGATCCTGAATTAATTTTTGAAAAATGGAAAGATCGGGTAGATTTAGTTATTGACGGAGGCTATGGAAATAATGTGCCATCTACAGTTATTGACCTGTCACAAGATGAAATAGAAATAGTACGAGAAGGAAAAGGAAGTTTAGAGATTCTCTAAATTTTCTCCATTACCATTGCTAATTAAATCATTATAATTTGCTTTTAGTTTGTTGAGTAAGGTTCCGTAAATAAGTCTATAAAATAAATAAAATACACAAACGATAACCAATAATACCAATACAACAATACTCCATAAAACTAGCATATTTGTTCCTTCAGGAATTCTTTCCAAGAACTCAGGAGAGTGAAACTCCTGATAAAAAAACACACTTCCCACAATAGGAATCATTGATAAAACGTACCATATATAATACTTAACTGTTTTACGAGTTTTAATAATGTTTTGCATTAAAATTTTCGGATTAGAATTCGCCGAAATGGATCTATAATTCTTATAAAATAAATATATAAATACGAGAGCCCCAATATAAAAAATAGCAGAAATAATAACGTTAAAACTTTGTAGGTTTAGACTCTCCATTTTAATGTCTACCTCTTTGTAATCTGGAAAGAGCAAAATAAGATGAGGCAAAACAAATTCTAATATGCTGATAATAAAAATCCATTTTACAACAGAAGATGATTTTTTATGAATAAGCTTTGTAATCTCATCAAACGATAATTTTGGTAGAGAACCATCTTGTTTCTTCCAATCTTTTTTTAATAAATCTAATTGATCCATAGTTACGGATTTAGTATTTTCTTTAACTTACCTTTTACTCTATTCACTTTCACTCTCGCATTTACCTCTGTAATACCCATTGTTTCTGCTATTTCAGTATAACTCTTGTCTTCTAGATATAAAAACACCAAGGCTTTATCAATATCTGAAAGTTGCTTTATTGCTTTGTAAAGAAGCTTTAATTGTTCTTCTTCGGTATCATCATATTCAGATGACTGAATCTTAAACAAAACCGTATCAAAATCTTGCGTTTGAATTCTACGTTTTGACTTTCTAAACAAAGTAATAGCCGTGTTTATGGCAACTCGATACATCCATGTGCTAAACTTCGCTTCTCCTCTAAATTTTGGATATGCTCGCCAT
>Ga0316204_10009370_pt1 | contig 13124 bp, 10 predicted proteins | sample 6monrhotite_MG_2_FD_205661 | JGI IMG/M metagenome (GOLD analysis project Ga0316204, IMG submission 205661) | Microbial mat bacterial communities from mineral coupon in-situ incubated in ocean water Damariscotta River, Maine, United States -... | ecosystem: Environmental > Aquatic > Marine >... | reverse complement strand
GCTTAGACAATAAAAATGTTGTTCGCGGCCAATTTATTCTGGACAAATAGTGCTAGAAACTCTTGGAAGCATTCCTTAGAGATTCTTGGCAGATTTGCTTCAGGCGAAGCGGAAAAAAATTTGAGGTGAAAAAACCTGAAAGGCAGACCAGTTGAACGGCCCTTCGACTGAGGCTGTTTTTATTGAAAAAAACAAACCGAATAACTCAATAACTAGGTTTCAATAACAAGTGAGGGTGAATTGGATCAGGGACAATTCGCTGAACGTAACCTTTTCTTTGTTCCTGGAGTACATTAAACACGCCCCTTTCTTTCTCGTTTCCTAGCTAATACAAAAGAAGTAATTGCCTATGGTATGATTGTACTTAACTAATCTTGAACTTTTATGAAGACCGTTATTACAATCGTTACCCTTTGTATCCCGTTACTTTCAATAGGCCAAATGGACACCATCGAGTGCCGAAACCGTGCAATGCTATTGCATATCTTAGATGGAGGTAAAATCGCATTGACCTTAGACGGTGATACCATTTTAAATGAACCATATACCCATGAACAAGCCACCTTCGATAAATGGGTTACCAAATTTTATACTGTTGGTGCACCGGAATATATTATATCCCTGCCTAAAATGAAGACTCGAGGGGAAAACAAAAACAAGCCTTATGTGTACGCAGTTGTTGTTCAGCGAAAGGATGGAAAGACAGGCAAGATCTATAAAATTGAATAGATTGCGTGGACAGCGGAACCATGTTGTCAACTACAAATAAAATGATCGTTTTAATGCTCGTTCAGCGAGTGTTTTCAGATATTCTCATTACATTAGTCTAAGTGATATAATGATCAATAAATGAACCGAATAAAAGAGGTTTTAGAAGAGAAGGGCATAAAGCAGAAATGGTTAGCTGAACAACTAGGTAAAAGCTACAACATGGTAAACTCTTACGCCCAAAATAGACATCAACCGAGTTTACAAGTATTGTATGAAATAGCGAAGATTCTAGAAGTCGACCCAAAGGAGTTACTGATATCGTAAAATATTCTATAAATGAACGCAGTCGAAATAGAAGAAGCAGTATCAGAGCTTGCATTAAAACCGTTTGAGGCGGAGGAATTTCCTTTTTCCTTTTTAGAGGCATTTGGCAATAAAAGCACCACTATAAAGAAGCTAAGAAGTAACGCTTCTAATAAATCTGACCTCCAGGGTGCAATATTGCAAAGGAATAACATTCACATATCCGCTAGTGTCAAGGGTCAGGTAGGGAAAGTCTTGGTAAATCTTCGCAACAGCCCATCAACGAAGAAGAACAAGGCAGAGTTCATACTGGCGACAGACGGGCATGAGTTTCAAGCTGAAAACGTTCTTAGCGGAGAAACAGTTGCTTGCGAGTACAAAGACTTTCACAACTATTTTGGTTTTTTCTTATCTCTTGCAAACATTACAACGGTCCCGCGGATACTTGAAAGTGCCTTTGATATAAAAGCCACCAGTCGTCTAAACAAATTATACGTTGAGCTTTTACAGAATAATCCTGACTGGACCTCGATGGAACGTAGGCCAGACATGAACCATTTCCTAGCTCGGTTGATATTTTGCTTCTTCGCAGAGGACACGGACATATTTAACGGGGACAATCTTTTTACTGGTATGGTTCAAAAGGTAAGTGATCCTGATGCATCTAATACACATCAAGTGATTGGTGAAATATTTAGAGCAATGGACACCGAACTTGAAAAACGAGACAAAGAGAATATTAAAGTTTGGGGCAGAAAATTTCCCTATGTCAATGGTGAGTTATTCTCAGGCTCAACAGAAGTGCCGGTGTTTACAAGAATTGCTCGCTCCTATCTGTTACACGTAGGGAGTTTGGATTGGAAGCAAATCAACCCAGATATATTTGGTTCAATGATACAAGCGGTTGCGGATGAAGATGAACGAGGATCATTGGGGATGCATTATACCTCTGTTCCAAATATTCGAAAGGTTTTAAATCCATTGTTTCTAGATAGTTTAAAAGAGCAATTCGAAGCTGCTGATGGTAATGGTCGTAAACTACTGAATCTGCGTAATCGTATGTCGCGTATCAGGGTGTTCGATCCCGCTTGTGGTTCTGGGAACTTCTTGGTCGTAGCATATAAAGATATGCGTGAAATAGAAAACCAAATCAATATAGAGCGTGGGGAAAAGAATAAAGCAAGTCAAATACCTTTAACCAATTTTAGGGGTATTGAGATAAAAGATTTTTCAGCAGAGGTAGCAAGACTCGCTCTAATAATTGCAGAATATCAGTGCGATATATTATATAGGGGACAGCGCTTAGCGCTCGCGGAATTTCTACCTCTAGACGCAGAAAATTGGATAACAAAAGGAAATGCACTAACTCTAGACTGGCTTTCAGTATGCCGACCAACCGGCACTGGGGTTAAGTTACAGGGAGACGATCTGTTCTCTACCCCCTTGGACCAACCAGAAATAGATTTTGAGAACGAAGGCGGTGAAACTTATATTTGTGGCAACCCTCCATACATTGGAAGTCAAGATCAATCAAAACAACAAAAAGCCGATTTAGAAGCAGCGTTTAGTGGTTTGTTAAGATCAACAAAAACCGTAGATTATGTGTCAGGATGGTTTATAAAGGCCAGTCTTTACGTCAGAAGTACCATTGGTTCTTACGCTTTTGTAACTACGAACAGTATTTGTCAAGGGCGGCAAGTGGCCGTATTATGGCCATCCTTTCTAAATGAAAATTTGGAAATAACATTTGCAGAACCCTCCTTCATGTGGAGCAATCTAGCATCTAAGAAAGCACAAGTGATTGTTTCAATAATTGGCGTAGGTGCGAAATCTACCAAATACAAAAAACTGTTTTCAAATAATCATGTGCTTTCAACAGATTTTATCGGCCCTTATTTAGTTCCAAACTTTGACACGATAGTCTCGCCATCTAGAAGCGTATTATCTGATTTGACACCAATGACTAACGGCTCGATGCCTAATGATGGTGGCGGATTAATTTTAAGTGTTGACGAGCATAGTAAAATCACAGAAATAAAAAAGAATAGAAAATATTGCAAAAGATTTCTAGGCTCCAGCGATAGTATTCAAGGAGGCATGAGATACTGTATATGGATTGAAGAAGAAGATCTAGAAGATATACAAGATTTAAGTTGGATCTCAGAACGAACAAAAATTGTAAAAGAGCATCGGGCTAAAAGTTCACGTCCTGAAACTAATGCCTTGGCTGATACTCCATATTTCTTTGGAGAACGGAGACATCAGGACGGAATAACATTGTTGATACCGCGTCACAGTTCGGAAAAGCGGCCTTATTTGCCGTCCATAATTGTCGATGATAATACGGTAGTTGGCGACAGCGCAATAGCTATGTACAATCTTGAGCTTAAAGACTTTTCAATATTTTCTTCTAAAATGCATTTGGTATGGGCCTCAACCGTATGTGGTAAAATTAAGGACGATTACAGATATTCTAATACGTTGGGCTGGAACACATTTCCTTTGCCGTCTTTAACTAAAAAGAACAAAGAGGACTTAACGTCTTGCGCAGAGGAAATATTAATCGCCAGGGAGCGTCATTTTCCGGCAACAATCGCTGAATTATACGATCCTGAAAAAATGCCAGCAGATTTGAAGTTAGCGCATGAACGTAATGACGAAGTGATGGAACGAATCTATATAGGTCGGATCTTTAAAAATGATACCGAACGCTTAGAGAAATTATTTCAACTCTATACCAAAATGACCACTAGAAGCTAGAAGAATGAATAAAGAAAAAAACATACCTACGATAACTGTAAGCTATAACAATGATGGAAGCTCCGTTAAGTCAAATGAATTAGGAATGCGCTCTATGCAAGAGCTTGCATATGAGAAACGAGGGGAGCAATACTTGTTAATTAAATCGCCCCCTGCTTCTGGTAAAAGCCGGGCTTTGATGTTTATCGCTTTAGATAAACTGATTAATCAGGGCCTCAAGAAAGCGATCGTTGCAGTGCCAGAAAAATCCATAGGGTCTAGTTTTGGCAATGAGTCTTTGTCAAAATATGGCTTTTTTCAGGATTGGGAGGTCGTACCAAAATGGAACTTATGCAACTCTCCTGGAGAAGACGGTGGTAAAATTAACTCGGTTAAGGCTTTCCTCGAAAGTGAAGACAAAGTACTGGTTTGTACACACGCTACCTTTCGTTTTGCTGTTGAGCGTTACGGTGTAGAAATATTCGATTCTAGCTTGATAGCAATAGATGAATTTCATCACGTCAGCGCAAATGATGATAACGTCTTAGGTTCCCAACTAAAAACCTTTATTGAGCGAGATAAAGTACATATTGTTGCAATGACTGGTTCTTATTTCAGAGGAGATGCTAATCCCGTTTTAATGCCGGATGATGAGTTAAAGTTCGAGCCCGTGACTTATACATACTATGAGCAATTAAGCGGTTATGAGCATTTGAAAACATTAAATATTGGATATTATTTTTACAGTGGCGTATACACAAAAGACCTGACCAAAGTTCTAAATCCAGAAGAGAAAACCATCATTCATATTCCCAATGTTAATTCTAGGGAAAGTATGGGGGATAAAATAAAGGAAGTCGAGCATATTATCGAGGAATTAGGAGAATGGCAAGGTGTAGACTCAGATACTGGTTTTCATCGTGTTAAAACCAAATCAGGTAAGATAATTAAGGTTGCAGACCTGGTGGATGACGACTCTTCAAAACGTCCTTTAGTACAGTCAGCATTAAAAATGCCAGAGTTAAAAACGAACCCGAACCACGTAGATATTATTATTGCTTTAGGCATGGCAAAAGAGGGGTTTGATTGGATATGGTGCGAGCACGCACTAACAATTGGTTATCGCTCAAGTTTAACGGAGATTGTTCAGATAATAGGGCGGGCGACACGAGACGCACCGAATAAAAATCAAGCAAGATTCACGAATCTGATTGCGGAGGTGGACGCTTCTGAAGACTCGGTGACAGACGCGGTCAATGACACGTTAAAAGCTATATCTGCTAGCTTGCTAATGGAACAGGTGTTAGCCCCGAAGTTTAACTTCACGCCCAAAACGACTGGTGGCGGCAAACCAGTGGATGGATTCGACTATGGAGAAGATGGTTACGATCCCGACAAGGAAAACATTGGTTGGAATAAAGAGAAAGGGGAGTTCCGGATTGAAATAAAAGGTCTAGTTATGCCAAAAGGAGATGACGCGAAACGTATATGTAAAGAAGACTTAAACGAGGTCATTGCAGCTTTCGCACAAGACAAAGAAACAATAGGCAGAGGTCTATTTGATGAGGAGTTGGTGCCTCAAGAACTAACCCAAGTAAGATTAGGAAAAATAATTAAGGAAAAGTATCCAGACATTGAGGATGAAGACATTGAGGCCATCAGGCAGCACGCTGTTGCGGCATTGAACATAACACAACTGGCCAAACAATCAGCTAACAAGGATGATAGCATTAAAGCTAATACGTCTTTAATTGACGGTGTTAGAAGGTTTGCAATGGACGTTAAAGACCTTGATGTCGACTGGATAGATAGTGTTAATCCATTTAGCGAGGCATACTCAATTCTTTCTAAGGCGATGACCGAAAAAAGCTTAAGGGCTATGGCAGAAGTTATATCTGGTAAAAAACCAAATCTATCCCTTGAAGAAGCTAGAGAATTAGCCAAGCGAGGTCTGAAATTTAAAAAAGAACGAGGGAGACTACCAGATATAAAATCAGGCGATCCCTGGGAACAACGGATGGCCCAAGGAATAGCTTATTTGGCAAGAAAAAAATCAGAACAGGACAATGGCTAAAAAGGAAAGACTTACATCTGAAGACGATGAGCTTCTGGCAAACCTTGGAGTCGAGGTAAAAGCCAAAAAACAAACAACTTACACTCCGACAGAGGAGCGGGTGATTGTCGGATTCGAGGAAATACAAAAATATGTTGAGAAGCAAAATAGACTCCCGAATCACGGGGAGCAAAATGACATATTTGAACGAATCTATGCCGTCAGACTTGAAAAGATACAAGCCAACAAGGAACATCTGGAGCTACTAAAACAATTTGACCATCAAAATATACTAACTCCGATAACTAAAAGTATTCCAGATACAATAGCTAAACTAGATGATGATGAACTACTGGAGCAACTGGGAGTTAAGAGCGAGAGAAACTCGATAACAAACCTTCAACATGTTAAGACACGCGCGGAAAAAAGAGCAGCTGAAGAGTTTGCAAACAGAACAGTATGTGAAGATTTCGATACGTACGACCCGTTATTTCAAAAAACAAAGAAGGAGATAGAAAATGGTTTTAGGGAAACAATCCGTTTCAGGAAAGATGCAGGATTTACAAAAACCATAATTAAAGAAAAGCTCTTCGTCATCGTTAGGGGTCAAATGGCTTATATAGCCAGTAAAGGCGAAATAATTCAAGCGCCAAACGGTGAAGAAGATGCCCGTTTAAGGGTAATTTACGAAAACGGCACTGAAAACGATCTGTTACAACGCTCTCTGATAAGAGCTATGTATAAAGACGAAACCAGTCGTTTCGTCACTTCTCCAGGCTTAGGTCCGTTGTTTTCCGATGAGATGGAGAGCAGTGATCTAGAAAGTGGAACGATATACGTATTAAGGTCAAATTCTGACCATCCTGAAATCATCAAAAACAGAGAAGTAATTCATAAGATAGGCGTGACTGGAAACGATCTAAAGAAACGTCTAGTAAATGCAAAAAGTGACCCGACATTTCTAATGGCAGAAGTGGAGGTAGTCGCGACTTACAAGCTCGCCAATATTAAACGACATAAATTAGAAAACCTCATTCAAACCTTTTTCAAAAACGCTAATTTGGACATAGAAATAATAGATCGTTTTGGTAAACCCGTTAAACCTAAAGAGTGGTTTTTAGTCCCGATATTTATTATTAATGAGCTAGTGGAAAAAATAAAAGAGAACACTGCAGATGACTACTATTACGATATCAAATCTGCTAGTTTAAAGAAATATTGATCCTTGTTAGTTAATTATATGACCAAACCAATCGAGAGAGGCTTTGGCATCATGCAGCTCTACATCGGTCGCATCGTTATTGTGCGCAAATTTATTCCTAAAAGGAATCAATTGATCAACCCTTTTAATTAGCTGATTTTTATCCTTAAACATCGTTTCGAATTCTTTCCAGGCGCTTTTTCCATATATGATGTTCGTTAGCTCCCCGAACGTAAGCTTTTCAAGCTTTTTGTCAAAAGAATTAAAATCAGCAAAGGTCAAATGCGGGGATTTCTTCATTTCAGACAACACCTTGCGGTCAACCTCTTCTTTGACTCTATCGCTAACGAAATCCTCATATGGATTGTTCGAAATAGAGCATAATACTTCCGCAACAGCAACTCTCAATTTCCTCTCTAGCTGGCCTAGTTCCATTCTTATCGCATCTGCCTTAGGGGTTTCAACGGTTACCTCATTTTTAATAATCATCCTATCGATACCTTCAATTAGAGTCTGTTTTCTAGTGTTAATAAACTCGACATAGTCTTCCTTTGTGAAAGGAGTTCTAAGTAAAACACTTGTGGCATGTTCATTAATGAAATGCCCCTTAAGTAGCTCCGCGGTCTCTCTTTCTCCTTGCGTCTCTATCATCTCTTTCAAATACTCATTAGGTAATCTGTTTCGAATAATTTTACGATTGCTGGCAGAAGTGATTAGAGTCCTGTTCAAAATTGAATTAATATTATCTAAACCGTTATCCCTGCCCCAACTATTTGGAACGATGTGATGATCATCCAACTCAGAATAATCGGTCAGATCGTAAGTGATGAAGTCCCTTGCGCTATTTAGAACGAGCAAATTCAAAATAGCCTTATAGATTGAAGAGCTTTGGGATTGCTCATTTTCAAAATTAATGTCCTTATACCTTCGTTTAAAATCCCTAATAACCTCAGGCTCTTTCTCTGAATCTATAAACCACTTTTGGAGCAAAACGTAGTCTCTTGCAGACTTGCTCTCCGTGGAGCCAGAATAGTTTTGCGTGTATATGTTGGCCCAATAGAATAATTTCAGTTTACGCTTTGCATCTTGCTTGTTGATGTCTGGATCGCCATCAATTAATCCATTAATAGCCGAGAATAAAGGGGTTAAAGTAAGGTATGGAAGGAATTTCGGCTTAATGGCTCCGTAATCTTTTGAGTTGCTCAAAATATTAAAACCTCTATTCAAAGCTTTAAATGCCTTATGCCACATTTCCAGAAACTCTTCACTTGAGTTTATTAATCTTTTTTCTTCTTTGGAACCATCCTTATGGCGAATAACTTTTTTTGCATTAGGCACCATATAATAAAGATACTTTGGCGCGCAGTAATTTTGTAACCAAATTGACATAATCTGCAATACATACACCTTCAATTTCGGGTCGCTTGAGTAAGTAATCGCGGGCGCATTTACTCTCCACAGCTCTTTAAGTCTTAAGTCGCCATGAGGCTTCAGGATCGCATTGAGCAAATCAAAAATATCCAGTTTTACACCCTTAGAATTGATTTGAGTAAAAATCTCGCAAACCTTCTTTATATCAATACTCCCGTCCAAAAGGATGTAGGCGACTCTATACCTATTAAAGACTTCATCCATCCTAATCTCAAAGCTGTCAATGTTCCCAAGAAACATTTCAATTTTACTTTGGTCCTCGTCTGTTTCACAAGTTGTTAGCTTGTTACTCCAGTACGCTCTATATCGGTTTATCCATGATACTATTTGAAAGCCGCCTTGACCGAAAACCTTAAGCGGAAACACATGTTCGGCAAATTGGTTCTCTTCCACAGAATAATACTTCTCCTTTTTTGTCCCAAAAAAGTAGAAAAAGGCCTCATCTTCAAACTCAGATTCCAATTTTTGAATGTCTACATAAAAAGTGGCCTTCATTGCCTTTTTGTGTGATAGTGACACATCAGGACTGAAAAAAGCCGAATACATCGCGGTTAAACGCTGCTGGCCATCCAAGACAATGTGATTTTCCGCCCCTTGTGACGTATTACCTCTTATCGGTTCACATGCCAAGGTATCAGTATTGTCGTCCTTCACTTCCCATAAGAGCAAGGTGCCGATGTAGTAATCTTGAAATATGGATTTTATTAAGTCTTTTACATCCCATGCCTCCCACTCAAACTCTCTTTGGAAGTCCGGAATAACGAATTTTCCCAGTTTGAGATCACTTAAAAGATTGTTTAAGTTAAACGTTGACGTGGTTTTAATATTGGACATAACTTGGTGTTTCTACTGCCTTAATAATATAATTGTAACTCCGAATAATAACATGATCAAAACGTTCTTCGATACACGCAATATCCTGAAGCCCCAATTTACTAAATATCTATTCAGATATGACCCAAATTACAGACGAATGGTCAGCGACAAGGAAGAGGATAAAATCTATTTGATTTTTCCGAGAAAAAAATCCGAGATCCTATTTGATCTCGGATTTTCCCGTTATTAGTCAGTTTTACTTTCCTCCATTATTTCAAAGGCAGTAATCGAAACAGGATCAACTGACAGACAGTAGAAATAAATCCAACCGTTGCTTACCCCAAAATAACAGGGGGAAACCGCTCTTACTCTACCGAAATATTCAAACGTTGTACAGTAGCCGTGATAAGTCGCCACATCGGGAGATTCGCCCAAGAAATAAGAATTGATTTTTACCTCGCTGCGCTCCTGACCACATGCAATAGTTACAAGGCTATCAGCGAGATCAATTTTAAATCTGTGCCGCAAAGTTATGGTGTCGGATTGTCCTTGGCTATTTTGATACACGTAATCATCTGTCCTGTAATGTACCGTTAGCGAGAAGCATGTACCACAGCAAAAAACAGATTGTCAAAAGGGATAAAAGGTACTTCATGTTAAGGGAATTATGCCCTCTTTCGAGGGCTGATTATTAACTGTATTTATTAGCAATGTATCGGGCTGTTTTAGGTCCAATGTGACAAGGCTCATAGAGGTAGAAGTGCAAGTCCTTGTCTTGAACATTGACTACCTCGGTAAAAGTGGACTTCTTGGCTTTTAAATGTGCAGTTAAGTTATCCTCAGTAAGAACCCCTGATTCATCAAACAACATCACATTGCCTTTCTGGTCGAAATCTGTAACTAGTAAATTCATCTTCGTCCTCCTTTCTAATAATACCAACTTGAATACATTGCTTTTCCTGACCATTTGGAGGCTCTTTGGCAAGTGGAAATTGTAAAGCCTCCAGAAGTGTTCATTCGTTTTTTAAGTGGCTCTGCATTCTCAACAAAAGCGTCTTTAATTGCGGTGACGTTTGAACAATCATGTCCTTGTGTCCCATCAACCATTTCAGATCGAATAGGCATTAAAATGGCGGTACTTATTCCTACCAATTCAGTAATTTGATAAAAGTCTACATTGGTCTGCTCATAACCCCAACTGGAAACGAATATCTGCCCAACCTCTAAAGCCTGAAGTCGTGATTTCTTCTCTAGTTTCTGCTTTGCCTTGTAATCAATTCGCTCAACGGCATACTCAACGATTTTATCTCGATAGGCGGTCATTTGCTCCTCTGATCGAAAAAAATAGTTTGCAAATAACTTGAAGGCATTACCTCTTAGGGCTTTTAAATACCATCTTCCCTCGCTAACCATTGTGAGTATTTTGAGATCGTGAACAGCTTCTAAAGTGTACCCTTGAGTTTTTAGACCTTGTATTACGGTCGCTTGTCTTTCTTTTATTTTCATAGATATAAGAATTAGTGAATAGCAGTTGTGCTATAACTCTCCTTGTAAGCTTGCTTAGGCAATAAACATGATATTCATGTCCAATATTTGTTGAACTAATAGTGCTAGAAGATCTTAGGAGACTTCCTTAGAAATTCTTGGCAGATTTGTTTCAAGCGTTAAGCGTAGAAATATTTTACATGAAATCACCGGATACGGCAGAGCAGTTGAATGGCCCTTCAACTGTGATGTGTTTATTGTAAAAAAACGGCTGTTCGCTAATTTAGGCTTACAGTTATTGAATCAGGAAATAAGGACTACTACATTCCGCCAATCCCTCTTGAGATGCTGCTTTCTATTTTATTAGCAGATCTTTTCATTCCGGTTCCAAGTTTTTGGCCTTGCTTATCCAACATTGCTCCTTTGGACTTTTTATTCTTTTTTGCACCAGCTGGTAAGTTGCTATTAACTTTCGCATTATGAGTTCTGATTTTCTCGAGAGAATCTTTGGACTTGACGCCCATTGAAGTCATAACTAAAAGTTTGTCTTTGTCGCTTTTAAGGTTTTTATTGCTGAGAACATGCTCCTGCAGAAAGGTATCATTAGGTGCAAAACCATCTTTTGTTTTTATTTCCTTAATAGCTCGGAAATCCTTTTTATTGATTGCGGCAATCATTTTATCAGCTTTTTCACCATAGGAAGCATCGAGCTTGGTAGAAGGATCTATGGCTACACCCGTTTTCTTGCTCTTTTCCATCGCTAGCTTTACGCGGTCTCCTTTAATATTAAGTGTGCCTGTTTTTTGTACACCATTAATATTGGTTGTAAAGTTCTCGATGCTCCTTCCGTTGGCTAGCTTCTGAACTTGTTCGCTAGTCAATTTAGAATCGCCAATACTTACCGGAAGATTTACTTCTTTCGGAGTGTGGGGAATTAGCGAATTGGTTTCCTTATCAAATTTGTAAAGAACAATGGTGCCTTTTGTGTTGGTAGAGGCTAAATACTTGTTTTCTCCTGAAGACAGTTTGTTTACTTCTTCTTTAGAGATAAGACCAGCTTTAACAAGATGATGATCTGTTGGATCTTTTAGACTTTTAATCAATTTGATTGATGATCCAGCACCATCTTCGCAAACTTTAATTTTACCTGCTAGTTTGTTTTCTCCAGAAAGTAAATTAAGTTCCGCTGTAAGCTTACCTTCTATTACTTGTTCTCTTTGTGCCTCGGAAATAGATGGCGCGACTTTGGAAAGAACGTTAGTTCTGACAGTCGCCAGGGCCGTCTTATATTCTTTTGACGAGTTCGAGTAATTAGTTGCTACTTCCTTTAATGATGTTTCTGCCCATGCAGAATCATTGTTTTGAAATATGAGCTTGTCTTGCTCATTTATACTGTACTGAAGTCCAATGGAACTTCCTGGTACGCTTCGATTAATTTCTGTATTCATAATATCAAGGGGATTTGATTTAATAAATAGTTGACTAAAGGCTAAACTCCAAGGCTTTCTCAGGATCTATTTTACCAATTGTTTGCGCGTAATACTTTGCGTGCCACAATGTTGGGGCTTTAGTTTTAAGCTTTGGGAAATTCTCCTTCAGCGGGTCATTTAAAGAACGTCTTAGGTCACTAAAGACCTTGTGTGGAGAGTATTCGGGAGTCACTAAAATCCTCAGTTCAATCCTGTTTTTATCCACTAGTAGGTTGTTGATTTTCCATTTTCTACTCTTAGCAAATGCTTTCAACTGGATTTTAATAAACTTCCTAATATCCATGTCTGTGAACAATTCCTTTTTATTGTGAGTGTTCCATATTATATAGTACTCTACATGATAGATCGTTTCCTTGTTGACCCCGTGCCTCTTTTTAAAAGATTCTCCAGGGCCCTTTTTTGAAACAGGTGTCAAGGCCTTATCATTGGTTCTAACGTCCTGCTTTTTCTTTTCTTTTTTCTTAGGGTTCTTATCCATGTCTATGGCAAATATAAATTATTTTTTTGCCAGTTATAAAATTTTCCATATAATTGTACTGGAATTATGTTTTTGCCAGTTTCATAATTGAAAGGTAAACGAAAAAATGATACGATTAACACAACTTCTAGAAAATATTAACTACCAGTTAGGCCGGTTGATGGTCGGTGGTGAGTTAACCGAACCAACGGTAAACCGAAGTGAAGATTTTCAGAATCCTTCTACTACTTACAACTGGAATTGGCTAAGTGGTGCAAAGGGGTTGGGGTTAAACGCTTATCGAATAGCGTGCGTTCTGGCCATGTTCATTATGGCAATCAGGCTGTTCAACGGAGCGGTGGACCAGCCGTCAAAGGCGAGAAAAGGAATTGTTTACTGTTTGGTGGCCCTAGTGGTTGTAGAGGTTGCCGTTGCAGA
>Ga0316204_10009369_pt1 | contig 13124 bp, 11 predicted proteins | sample 6monrhotite_MG_2_FD_205661 | JGI IMG/M metagenome (GOLD analysis project Ga0316204, IMG submission 205661) | Microbial mat bacterial communities from mineral coupon in-situ incubated in ocean water Damariscotta River, Maine, United States -... | ecosystem: Environmental > Aquatic > Marine >... | reverse complement strand
GAATCTCGTTACTGTGTGCCCACTTCGTCTTTGTTCATTCATAGGCCAAACTGTAACATAAGTGTGTAGCAGCTAAAGCCTTGCACTAAAGTGCATAGTTTTGACTAGCGTACTGAGACCAATAAAAGCATCATGTATAACAAGAAGGTCTATGTCGCTGTGGGATTTAATATGCGTATCACTTGTAACCGAACCTTGATACCTAAAATCTGGGTTTATACCTCTATCGGGCAATTTGTCATTTAGGTGGCTTTTAACTCTATCACCCTCTTTATAGGTGTTCTGGGTATACTCGGGATCAATTGGTTGCATTGAACCAATTGCATATTTAATAGATTCAGATTCATTTAGCCGACTATAAACTTCATTATTTCGTTTAGTTGCCTCAGAAAAAGAATATGACTCATAAATTGGGTCATAGGGAATACGCCTATTTCGTAGTTTTTCTACTTTGCTCGAAAAATCCATGCATTACCCTCGTGTTAAGTTCATGCGCCCATAACTAAACCTACCAGGGCCATTGAAATAGTATCCTTCAGCGGAGTCTAAACCTATGGTAAATGTTAATTCGCAAAACCCCTCATGTTTTTCTAATTCAGGTTCACCAACTTTAGGGTTATTGTTGTAACTATATGATAATTTATACCCAACCCTCGGTATATATCTAATTCCACCGACTAAACTAAGTGACGTTGAACTAGAGTTTTTCGTTTTAAGAGTTATTAAAACACTATCCCATGTCTGCTCTATTTCGATATTTCCCGCCCATTCATACTTAACTGAGCCATCCGAGTCCAATGTCTCACCTACACAAACCCAGGTCCCGTTCAAATTTGGGAACGAGAATAGCTTTGAAAAAAGTTTCACCTTCCATCCCCACTTATTAAAAGCAAAATACAGAAGCGAGAAAATTGACATGACAGCAACAGTCAAAGATAGAACCTGCCCTGTCAATGAACTATATAAAGACTCAAAAAAGCTAATAACTATGGGGCCAAAAACTATAGATATAAAGGCCACTACAAATGTAATTTTTTCCCTCGGATGCCCTATAACGGAATATTCGTGCACCTACTTCTCCTTTTGCGCCTAACAGTTAGATAACCGAGACCCGTATGGTCTCGTTATCATTTTTTAGCCATCGTCATCCGCTGCCAAATTGGGCTGCTCCTCTTTAGCATACTGCCACAGTGCTTTATCTAAAGTTCTGAGAGAAACCCCAGCCTCGGATGCAATTGACCTACAATACATCACATACTCTTCCCAAAGCTCATATGCGTATTGATGTGATTTTATTTCAATACCAAGTGCCCATAAGGCGCGGACATCTATGATTGGGTAATTTGATGAGATGCAGAAATGAAGAATAGCAGATGCTGTTGGCCACTGTACCCCATCTAACAATGTTAAAGCTTCGATTCTTGCTCTTTCATCTTGGGTATGAAATACAAATGATGTTATTTCTTTAACATAATTTTCTGTATTTGGCTCTGCTTTAGGAACAGACCTTGGGCTTTTCCATTTACATACGCATAGCAATTGCTCACGTTCTATATAACATTGACTCTGTATTTGTGGTCTTAACACATCAGTCAGATATTCATCTGACCTCGGATATGTATACCTTGAAGATAGTTTGCATACATCCTGTATCGGAAATTTCATTCTCATAAGATTAACAATATCCTCGTTTCAGATGGCTAACAGTTAGAGGGGTATGAACCCCAGTTTCTGTTATTAAGCGTGAAACTACAGGCATAGTTGTTTCACGTCGGTGACGTAAAGCAGCTAAAGAGGCTCGGGTTACGCTGATAACCAGATTCCTTCGAATATTCCAATAAACCCGCACGCTTAATCAGCTATAGATTCAATTAGTTAGAAAGGCATACGATTCAGCATCACAATTGACTTATTGTGCAAGTTGTGACGGCGATACAAGGGGTTTCTCAGCCATATTCTTAACTGGTCAATTGGTTACTATCTTCGGTATGCTCACTTTAAGAATTCCATATTAACTCCCGTATCTCAATGTCTGCTTTGAGCATCCCAGCCAACAAACCGTGCTAAATGGTTTGAGACCGCTTTGGGTCGAAAATAGACGCTTACGTTTATTTCGTTTTCGCGTTTTTTTATTTAGTGTAGTCAGTCTAATAGTATAGTTAATCTTCACAGGCCAGGAGGTGCGGATTTACACCTTCCGGTTTATGTTTCTTGCTCTTCGAAATCACTGCTTTCTATGGATTTCAACATATCAGTAACTTGGACAACGAGTAGTTGAAGCGCTTTGTTGTCAGCATACATTTCTGCATGTCTAATCAATTTATTTAAATAGTCTACACTGCTTTTTAGATCGTTGGTGTAGTAATGGAAGCTTGCGGCATTCATAAGTCCCGTGGCAAGTTCTAACTGTATCTCGGCGTGTTCGGGAAAGCGCCCGGCCAGTGCCTGCAATTGCTGCAGGCAGTTCCTACAGATCTTCATATCGTTAGCGCGGCCATGGAAGCTCGCGGCATTCATAAGCCCCGAGGCAAGGGATAATTGAATCTCGGCGTGTTCGGGATAGCGCCCAGCTAGTGCCTGTAATTGATGAAGGTAGTTCACACTACTCTTCAGATCATTGGCGCGGCCATAAGCGTTCGCGGCGTTGAAAAGCCCCTTAGCAAGGGATAACTGTATCTCGGCGTGATCGGGAAAGCGCCCGGCTAGTGCCTGTAATTGCTGAAGGTAGTCACCGCTAGTCTTCAGCTGGTCAGCGCGGCCATAAAAGCATGCCGTATTCAAAAACCCCTCAGCAAGTCTTAACTGAATCTCGACCTGCTTAGGAAAGCGCCCGGCCAGTGTTTGCAGTTGCTTCAGGTAGTCACCGCTAGTCTTGAGGTCGTCGGCGCGGCCATAATCGACCGCGGCATTCAAAACCCCCCCGGCAAGTTCTAATTGAATCTCGGCGTGCTTAGGAAAGCGCCCGGCCAATGCCTGCAATTGCTTCAGGTAGTCACCGCTAGTCTTGAGGTCGTCAGCACGGCCACGAGCGTTCGCAGCATTGTAAAGCCCCTCGGCAAGTGTTAACTGAATCTCGGTGTGCTTAGGAAAGCGCTCGGCCAATGCCTCTAATTGCTGCAGGTAGTGTACACTGGCCTTCAACTCGTTGATGTGGCCAGAATCGTTCGCAGTATTGTAAAAGCCATTAGCAAGTGCTAACTGAATCTCGGCGTGTTTAGGAAAGCGCCCGGCCAATGCCTCTAATTGCTGCAGGTAGTGTACACTGGTCTTCAGCTCGTCGACGCGACCATAAGCGTTCGCAGCATTGTAAAGCCCCTTAGCAAGTGTTAACTGAATCTTGGCCTCATTTGGATGTTGATCCCCGATTTGTTGGAGTCTATTCAGTGCATTGTGATATTTTTCTAGTTCGTGGTTATCCCAATACACGGTTGCTATATCTACTAGATAGCGGGACATTAACCAGTCGCTAATCATGTTGTCGTCATTGGATTTCTGCAAGCATTCGATCCACCACAGTGGTTCATTGTTGTGGGGATAGTCCATGATAGTGCGGAAGATGACTTCGGCACTGGCTAAGGGGTTGATTGACCAAGCCGTTTGCAGCAGTCTACTTACGTGCCGGTTGGGATCTTTGCCCAATTTTGGCTTTTGCTTTTTCAACGTTTGTAATAAAAAGCACTCACCAAATATGTCAGGTTCCAGGGCAAAGTATTTGTCTTCACTGACCAGCCATTGCAGAGGCTCTGCCAGGGTTTCCAGGTCACTATCTATTAGTTGAAGATCATTGATAATTTGATTGATGGTTTCTGCATCATTGTCAATGTCGAGTCCCTGACAGAGCGTGCCTAGTGCGATTAAGGTTTCGCAGTCTTTTTCCCGCGCGTTAAACCCGGTAATGCGGCGCCAGGCCGCTTTTTCCCGTTCTAATAATTCTTGCAATAATTGTTCGGTATTCCATTGTCGGATACCGGCTATGCCGTGCTCGATGATGGCGTCGGCGACAATAGCGATGAAAAGCGGGCGGCCTTGATCTGTTAGTTGGCCGATTTTCTCCCAAAAATCGCCGTTGTTTTCCGCCGGCAGTTTGATTTCCTTTTGCGGCTCCAATACGCGCATGATTTCCGGCAGAAGTTCGCGTTGCAGGTTTGTTTTCAGTGGCTTGAGCGCAAAGGGTTCATCATATAAATACTGTCTTCTGCTTTGGTCTACGCTTGTCATCGCACCGGGCAAGAGAGTTTGCCACCATTTTTGGTTTTCGGTGTAGCGCTCGATGAATAATACGCGAACAGGGTGTGCATAGGCATTGCGATGATGGTTATCAATCAATGCATCGAGTAGGTGACATGTCTTGTCGGTGTACGTCGCCGCGTAATCGATTAGGATTGTTGTCTTTTTGCTTGGGCACCATTGATCGAAATCAATGGTTTGTAGTTGATGATTTTTCAGAAAGCCACGCTCCCAGTCGTTGGATAAGTTAAGGGCACTTTCGAGAGCGAGTCGGCTTTTTCCTATGCCGCCGGCGCCGGTCATTACCCACCAGCTAAAGGGCTTGGTTTTGTCTTCGTAAAATTCACGGAGTTGTTGCAGTTCGGTTTGGCGTCCGATGAGTTTCGATTGCCGATACATGTAGTGCAATTTTGAAAGGGTTTCTTTATTTGGACTGTTATGTTGATGCAGGGTTAAATTGAGTGACGGTGTGATAACCTCTGTTATTTTTTCTAATTTATCCACTACGCCAGTGCGAAAAATGGTTTCTTCGTGGTGGCAAACAAGGTACAGGCGTGCCGCTAGATCGGTTAATTGTTTTTCGGCTTCATCATTATCTTGTTGGAAAAAAGCCGCTTGGGTATGGTGTTGTGCCCTGCTCCACAGCTCCATGAGTGCGGCTAACCACTGTGCTTTTGTGGGTGGTTGTTTTTTCTCTATGCATTGGTTAAGGGCTACTATGGCTGGACCAGTGCTCCGAGTGAGTGTTGTCGGGTTCAAGGCATGTTCGGCCACGCGCAATTGCTCCGGTAATTCCAGGAACCATTTTCTGATTGTGTTTTTTAAGTCTGTGTCAAGTTGTTTGCCTTTAATATGGCTGAAGAATCCCTCAAAGGCTTTACCGGCTACCCATTGATAGAATAGATCATCTAGCACAAATGCCATGTGTTTGGTCTTTTGTTGATGGTTAATTATTCATCGGCTTCTGTTGTTTTATTGATAAACAGCCGTTCATTTTCATTCTTTTTTCCTTGGGCGCGGCGTAATCTACGCGTCAAGGCATTACGTGTTTCATCAACATAGCCGACGTTATCGAGTACACTGTCCAACAATTTGGATGCTACGTAGCCAATGTAATTGTACATGCGTTTAATGCCAGCCGTTGGATGATTATTTTTATAGACCCTCGGATGCTTTGCGATTGTAATTAGGCAAATCCCCAATACAATTATAGTACCCAACACCGCAGCTGTCCGGTAATCCCAACACAATAAACTGTGAGATATTCACACACCAGCCACGTTCAGTAATTGGACGCACAATGTATGAGGGATTGATGTTCTGTGTCACTATTTCTTTTTAAGAACACGCTTTCCGTAATCACGAAACTCGCCATTAGGCCCAACATACCGGTAGAGTGTTTGGCGGGTAACACCCAATTCGTCGCTCAGGACACCTACACTGGAGTCTCTTTTCTTCATCGCCGCTTGCGCTAAGCGGATTTGTGGCTTGGTCAGTTGGAATTTACGCCCACCCAGTCGGCCGCAGGCAGCGGTTAAACCAGCCTTGGTGCGTTCGCTGATAAGTTCACGTTCAAATCCCGCAAGTGCGGCGAAAATGCCGAATATAAGTTTACCGCTGGCTGTAGTGGGGTTCAAACCGCTAGTAAAGCTCCAACGCTACCTATTATAAATGCTAAGGGCTAAGGGTTACGAATCCTCGCGACACGAAAACCGATATGGTCGAGCTCATCGTCCGATGAATAACTGCTGCGGTAAGCACAACGCGAGTTTCTGCCGCCACGCTTCACCTTAGAGCTAGTCTCTGTTTCGTTTTTGTCTACCGTGTTTCTTTGATAATAATCATCTTCATACCCATCGGAGCACCACTGGTCGATAGCGCCCACCATGTCCAGCACACCATCCGGCGAAGCGCCCTCGGGGAAACAGCCCACTGCGCACATATACTTCAAACCATCGTCTTGAACATTACCTTTGCGAGCATCGAATTCATTACCCCAAGGGTAACGTCGGCGGTTTTCCTTGCCATTTACCATCGCCGCCCCGCGTGCAGCCCGCTCCCACTGCGCCTCTGTGGGCAACGCATAGGTATACCTATGCTGTTGTTGGTTGAGCCAATCCACGTAGGCATTCGCATCGTACCAAGTGACATCACCCACAGCGTAATGCCCCCGGCACTCAGGATAATCAAGGTAATGTTCCGAATCATCATGTAGTTGTGTGGCCACGACAAAGCGTTGGTACTCTGCGTGGGTGACAGGATAACGGGCAATGCTATACTCAGTCAGGGAATAACATTGGCCGTCGATTTCGTTATCCTCAGCACCATCTTCGCTCTTAAGACTGCCGCGATAAAATTCACCCGCCGGAATCGTCACAAACAAGTGACGATCTAATGCGTGTTGCTCTGCATCACCATAGCGCTGTAAGGTCAACGCCACGGCACCACTGAGTGCGTTGGGTCTTAACACCTCTAAGCACGACCGTAGTTGTTCGATCAAAGCGGTATCGGGTTCCGCGATGAGTTCCGGTAATAACAACACATGATGAATGAATTGTAAGGGATTATTTGCCACAGCCTTTAGCCGCTCGTAATAACGCTCGCTTGTCAGTCCTAACGCAGGCAAACCCAACGCAGCGAAATCGTGAAACCTGCATAAGGCGATGGGGTCACCGCTGGCCGCCAACAAGCTCCAGGCATGTTGTTGTAGGCGGTGGCGTTCGGCCTTGGGAAATGGGGAAGCTTTGTTATAGTATAGACCTTCGATCCAATACCACGCCCTAGCGGCCAGTGCGGCATCATCGGACATGCGCTGATCAATGGCACGCCAAACGGTATCGGTTAGGGTACGATCGTGCAGTGACTGCAATTTTTCAAATAGTAGCTCAAATACCACGTGCCAGTGGTCCTGCCCTAAATGATCAAACAATATCTCTAGTGGTAATACATCGGCCGATTGTGCCTGTAACGCGTGAATCAAGGCTTCCGCAGCAAGATATTCTTGAAAGGTTTTGTGTTGAAAGCCCCACTCGTTCAGCGTTTTTTCCACTAACAGCAGGGTCCGGTAATGGGAGTGTTGCAAACAGTGCCCCAACGTTGTTTCATCGAGTTTTATTGCCTTTTGTAAATGCGCGATGATCGCTTGCTTCTCGCAATACCGCTCATCCTCTTGACGACTCAACGCCAGTGATTGTTCGGCAAAATATTCCCCCAACGTAGCCCTTCTCGCTTCCAAATTCGGATCAAACGATCGTGTCAGGGGTAGCTGCTGCTGTTGTAGAAACAAAGCCACATGTTCCAACATATATCGATAGTTCTGTTCATTTATTGCCTGGATATCCACGCCGCGAACCCAGTCCCAACTCCATTCCCTAATAAACAGCTCAACACAGCGTTCGTACAATAAAGTGCGTGAGCTGGGTATGGTCACTTCGACCTTGTTACCGTCATCCAATAGCGCTAGCTGTATGATGGCGATCATGGACAGCAACAAGGGATTTTTTGCGAGATCCTTCAATTGTAGGTTATCGTCCGCCTCGATGGTTTCTGCCAGTTGGCGCGCCACCGCGTCGGCTTGCCACCTTGGCGCACACTGCCGCACGCTGCGATCGCAGTGCACATGGCAAAACCAGCGTTCCAAAAACTCATAGCGCAACTCTTGGTTAAAGTCATCCACTTCCACGGTAAAGCTCTCATCCGGTGCATAGTACGAACTATAACCATGCAAGCGGGAACTGATAATAAAATGGGCCTTTTGATAGTCCCTAACCTGACGTTTGAGCCAATCCGCAACCTGTTGGCGTTGCGCCGAATCGGCCACTTCATCCAAGCCGTCGAGCAACACAAGGGCCTCATTGTGACCCTTCTCCTGCAGCCAAGCTTCCAGCGTTTCCTCAGTGGGTAATGGGCGATAGCCGTGTATTTTTAGGTTATGGAGGATGGCTTTAGCCAAGCTGGGTAATTCGGATGGGTTATTAAGCGCATCGTGTCTGTCTTGTGTCTGCTGCACGCCAATGACGCTGTCTTTAATATCTTTGAGGCGCACATAAAAGGGAATGCGTTCGCCAAAATCCGAGGGAATTTCCCGTATTTCCTGTTGCCGGGCGCTGGCAAAATAGAAGGCTAGGTATTTTAATAAGGTGGTTTTACCAGCGCCCGGTTTGCCGAGGACTAACATGCAGCGGTATTGGCTTAGCTCAAATAAACGGCCTAATAACTCGCCCAGTGGTTTGGGTTGCTTTTCTTGCTCCGGCAAATAGCGTAATTCGGCATCTTGCAGCACAGATAACCCTGTTGTGCCGGTCCGCAATTCCCGTGGATTGACTTTTAAGGGTACGTAGATTTGGTCAATGGGAAACGGCACATTACCCACAAGGTGTTTTAAATGAAATAAATCCACATTACGTACTTGCTTCACAAGCTGATCGCGATAACTATGTAATAACGCGTGGTCGGCCGCCTGGGCGTGTTGATTTTCCAAGGAAGGTTGCAATCGTGCTAAGGTATCGCGTAACTGTTGTGCAACGGCTTCCAGCGTAGTAGTCCCCTGCAGCTTTATGCTGTGTTTTGTGCGCAGGCCATAAGACACGTTATCACTGGGTACGTTGTCCAGGTACACCGGAATGACACGGTGTATTGAAGGGTCATCACAGGTTAAGGCAATGGCGGCGGCAATTTCCTCGCGTTGGTAGAAAGCGTTGTTAGTCGATGGAGATATCAACACAACGGTAATCAGCGAATCGCGTTGTGCTTCCCGCAGCACTACATCCCAATTATCACCCAGTATTAAGGTTTTACTATCAAGAAAAACCTTGAGATGTGGATTCAATAAGTCATAAAGCATTTCGGCTATTGGGCCATCATCACTGGCATGGGCAAGGAAGATGTCATATTGAGGGTGACGCGTCGTTCTATTCATTGGTTGTTATTATGTATACGGGTGGCGACACGACTAGCCACGGGTTGTTTAATCTGTGTGCTGGCCGTTTTTGCTTCGGTGCCAGCTACTCCTTAAATAGTGTGTGGAACTTCGTTCTTCTGGTGATTGTAGTTGCTCCTCTTGTAGAATATTTACACAATGGATATTTTTTAGACTAATTTTAATTCTCCCAAGTATAGCTGTCATTGAAAACGATACCTGTGCATTAAGTCATTTTCTGTTTGGTAATATTTCACAGAAATCGGCACTAAGCGCTTTAATGATTCTGTGTAACTACCCAATTTACAACCAGCATTCGGTATAGTACACACTATTTCTTTTTTAGAACACGCTTTCCATAATCCCGTAATTCGCCTTTCGGTCCAACGTACCGATAGAGTGTTTGCCGGGTAACGCCTAATTCGTCGCTCAACTCGCCAACACTGGAGTCTCTTTTTTTCATCGCCGCTTGTGCTAACCGGATTTGTGGCTTGGTGAGTTGGAATTTACGCCCACCCAGTCGACCACGGGCGCGAGCAGCGGCTAAACCGGCCTTGGTGCGTTCGCTGATAAGTTCGCGCTCGAATTCGGCGAGTGCAGCAAATATACCGAATACCAGCTTACCGCTGGCCTTTGAGGTGTCAATCTCCGCACCCTGCCCGCTAATCACCTTAAAACCGATACCACGATCGGCCAAATCATGGATGGTCACCACCAGGTGCTTTAGACTTGGGGTCTGAAGCCCAATCGACCCAAATCGTACGCTAAGCGCCATTTGATCGTTGAGCCAAGTGTTTAATAGGTTATCGGGTTACAATTCGCGATGAACGATAATATTTTGACGTATACTTAGTGTAAGTATATCTGATAGTTGCGGCTTAACGTACAAAACCGTACCGCTGGGCTTCAAACCCCGGATAGTAGCGAAGACAACAGGAATCAATAAAAGGAAGTGGCGACTTGGCATACAACGAAATTCGCCGAACCCGATACGCAAACGGTTAAAATAAAGTTAGAAAAAGCAAAACGCGTATTGGCTGAAAGCCGAAACTGATGTTTTTAAATAATCTATTTTAAAAATATTGGGAAACATAAAAAAGTGAGGGGTATTTTTAAAATAATAAATCGTCTTCTTATTTTCTACCCTATTACATTGTAACAACCAGTCGATAGTTAAGCATTGTCCCTCTACGGGATAACAGTGATTGATCATCGATGTTCTCACTATAATAATAACGCAACATCGATACGGCTGAAGACCCTATGAAGACTTTTACCCGTTTACCTGTTTTTTTGAGTGCTATTTCCCTTGACTGTATTGACGCATTTGCTGTTTGTCGCACGCATTGCCGATTTTTTTACCGTTGGGTTCACCAGGGCTTATGCAGCCCCTTCAGTGCACTGCTGCTCCCAGCATTACTTACCCTGCTTGAAGTCCAACGGTACGAAAAGTCACTATTAGAACCGTAGAACCGGATTCGTGAAGAATCATACTAAAGTAAGAAAATTATTAAATTAATTAATATTTATACAGTTCTGTCAGGATATTGGACTAGCGCTTGCGCGTTATTAACAGGTTCTTGGAAACTCCCACCCGTCTTTAGGTTTAGCATTTTAACAATATCCGCAATGTCAGCATATTGAATTCTCACTGGTGAACGTTTGTTTACTTCCACCATTTTTGAAGAGCTATGATATTCGACTGCCATTTTTTCACAAAGACCACCACTACTTGAGTTTGCCGCTCTAGATATAGGAACAATTCTCAAGTAAGAGAAAAACTTAAGCCGCGCGACCCTTCGATTCATGACATGGTCCAATACATATCTCGGGTCCTTTAGTCTTCCGATGGATTTTAAATACGCCCTCCTATAATTATTGTAGTTGACATGGACCCCTAGTTGTTTTGAATAGTGCAGAACCGCCGATTCCGGGAGTTGCCATATGGGAAGAGTATCATACGAAGGACGGTAATATGGTTCAACAAGGAGTGCTTTATTTGGCGAACCTGGCGCTACGATATCTACGACTTCTCCAATGTATGTGCAGACATCTGTTTCACTTTTTGCCGCGATAGGAATGTGGACTGAAACTGGTAAAGCAAATTTAGAGATAGCTATCTCTTTTGCGAACTGATCCACCTTGTGTTTTTTATTATTGTTTTTCACTACCGTTCAATTAGGTAGGAACGAGGTCCTGAGGTTTAAAATTACAATATGGTTGAAATTGTCCCACGAGATTCGCTTATATGAAAACTTACAAATTAGCGACCCAATTTCTTGTGCATTAAGAATCCATTAATGACCGAAAAAGCCTCTCATCTTTAATAGCCTGTTCTTTTATCTTTTCGGGTTTTAAGTCAGCAATCGCTTTCAATGTAAAGCGGTCTGCTTCTGTTGCCGATATGTTTTCCACATCTTTTGGTTTTGGCAGTACATCAACATTATCATCTGTCATGCTGTGCTCCTAGATTTTTTAATGAGCAGTAAACTATACTCAAGTTGCATCCTAACTACGAATTTACCAAAGAACCAGCTGTGCGAGTTGCGCATTGATTCCGTGAAGTATAGCTGATCTGCAAATACGGTAATAACGTAGGGGATATTACCCGCCTGATAATCAACAGGGTAGCATATAAGCGAACAAGCTTCATCCCGGCCATTCCCTGTATCGGATACTTTCGATACATCTTCAATAATTATTGCATCTTTTTCGTTAATGCATTTCTTTACCGGATTATTAGCCATATTATTCAATGCTTTAACTATTCTTGTTTGCGCTTCATTGGGTTCTGACATACTGCACCAATCATATTTCGTGCCGTCATCATTAACTATTGCTATTGACACATAAAAATTATGGTTTTTAGATGTTATAGCCTTTAGGCTAGTGTGTATCGCGGTTGGAATTAGTTTAATTTGCTCCTCTGGCCGTGTTATTTCCTCAAATATATTGTCATCGGTATATGGTTTGTTAGTTATTTTTTTTGCGAACTCGCCAAATCTATCTGCTTTTGCTTGCACTATCTTATCGAGTGAATTCATAAACGATATTAATGAAATGCTGTCGTTACGGTTTTTGAGATTATAATTCGACAACCTTTTAACTACTTCAGTATTTATTATAGAAAGAAACGGTACTACGACCGCTAGTATTAAAAAAGCATATTTTTGGATATTGATTATTAAAAAATCTATTAATGATGAGGGGTTTCCCGATGGTGTAACCTTAAGAGCGTAAACTAAGAGCGCTGGGATTGAAACAAAAATAAACATTGCAATAGTATGCAATAGTAACAATTTTAAAGTAAGAAAAAATAGTTGTTTTCTATCTACTTTTGGCGTATTCCCTGTTGTTAAAGTTCCCATTATTTTATCCAGTTATTCGTATTAGCGATTTAAAAGCACTTGTTGGGTAACATTTGCCAATTACAATCTAGCTTCCAATATAATAGCCTAAAAACTCTACTTCGTTCGTTTTTCCCAACTCTGCGTGTAGTTGTATTATCGCCTGTACGAATTCCTCTTTTGATTGGATCTGGTTGTTACCGTCGGTCAAACCTATTAGTATTAACGGTGATGTTTTGAGTGCCGGCCATTTGTTTTTGTTGGTTGAACGTAGTCATATTTGATACCCACAATTGTAGAAAAAGTAGTCAATAGCACGTAGTACTATCGGCTAGTAAACTCACCTTCTCGGTGCAATAAATCTCTCATACCACTGGGAGAATATTCGACACCAAATTCGCGGATCAAATAGCCGATAATAGCCCCAGTGGTCAGATAGATATTAGTATCCAGCTCTTTACGTAATTTCCTCAGTTGTTTCTCATCAAGGTGAGCTGGCTTGCCTGAATAATTGGTTTGTAGCAGCGTTTCAATGCCACCGGTCTGATATTTTGTAACATAAGAACGTAATGTCTCGTCATCTAACAACAGTGCTTCCTTAACATCCTTCAACCTCCAGCCAGTTCCCAGCA
>Ga0316204_10009368_pt1 | contig 13124 bp, 8 predicted proteins | sample 6monrhotite_MG_2_FD_205661 | JGI IMG/M metagenome (GOLD analysis project Ga0316204, IMG submission 205661) | Microbial mat bacterial communities from mineral coupon in-situ incubated in ocean water Damariscotta River, Maine, United States -... | ecosystem: Environmental > Aquatic > Marine >... | reverse complement strand
GCTGAGTTACAGGCCGAAAAAGATACGATTACCTTTAATAGTGCTTCTAAAATGATGAACTCTGCTATTTTTGGGCAGCTCATTATCCTCATTGTCTTTATTCCTATTCTGTCATTAAGTGGTGTTGAAGGTAAAATGTTCCGCCCGATGGCACTTACATTCAGTTTTGCCTTAATAGGAGCTATGGTTTTGTGTTTTACCTACGTACCGGTAGTTGCTTCATTATTTATAAAACCGACTAATGTTTCCAATAAAAATATTTCTGTTCGCCTTATGAATTGGCTGAATAAACAGTACGAACCTATTATGAGTTGGGCACTAGGCAGCAAAAAAATTGTATTAAGTATAGCGCTTGGGTTATTGATTGGAACGGCACTTTTGTTTTCAAGAATGGGAGGAGAATTCATACCCACTTTAGATGAGGGTGATTTTGTAATTCAACCCGTACTTAAAACAGGAACTTCGCTAAGTAATACGGTTGAAATCACTACTAAAATTGAAAAAATTCTATTAAACCATTTTCCTGAGGTAAAACAAGTAGTTACCCGTATAGGTGCTGCTGAAGTACCAACAGACCCTATGTCAATGGAAGAAAGTGATGTTATCATCGTGCTCAAACCCAAAAATGAATGGGTCTCAGCTAAAAGCAAAGACGAATTAGCCGATAAGTTTAAAGAAGCTCTAGCAATTATTCCAGGAATGGAAGTTGAGTTTACTCAGCCTATTGAAATGCGATTTAATGAATTGATTTCGGGAGTACGTTCAGACTTAGCTATTAAGATTTTTGGTGATGATCTAGACCTTTTGAGTAAAAAGGGAAATGAAATTAAAAACCTTGTTGAAGGTGTATCAGGCGCAGCAGATATTTCCGTTGAAAAAATTGTTGGACTTCCTGAAATGAATGTTACGTACAAGCGTGAAAAAATTGCTCGATATGGCCTTAATATTAAAGACTTAAATGATATGGTCTCTATGGGGTTTGCGGGTCGTACAGTAGGAAGTGTTTTTGAAGGTGAAAAACGTTTTGACTTGGTCGTAAGGTTAAACCCAGATAATCGTAAGAATATTGATAATCTTCAAAATTTATATGTGGATATCCCAACAGGAGGAAAAATTCCCCTTAGTGAATTAGCAGAAATCACCTATCAAAAAGGTGCGGCTAAAATTTCGCGCGATGATACCCGCAGAAGAATAGTAGTTGGTATTAATGTTCGCGACCGCGATCTACAATCTGTTGTAGATGATGTCAAGAATTTGATTGACCAAAATATAAAACTTCCTGCTGGATATAATATTACCTACGGCGGACAGTTTGAAAACTTAGAAAGTGCAAAATCTCGATTATTAGTGGCCGTACCAATTGCACTACTTCTCATTTTTATACTTCTATATTTTGCTTTTAAATCAGTTCAAGAAGCCTTACTAATATTCACAGCTATCCCCCTAGCGGCAGTTGGCGGAGTTTTGTTTTTATGGTTTCGCGATATGCCTTTTAGCATTTCGGCTGGGGTTGGTTTCATTGCACTATTCGGTATTGCTGTATTAAACGGAATCGTACTCATTGAACATTTTAAAGAACTCAAAAAAGAACCTTTTGATAATATGGAAACCTTAATTAAAAAGGGCACCAAAAATCGTCTTCGAGCCGTGCTCTTAACAGCAGTTGCAGCTGCTCTAGGTTTTTTACCTATGGCAATTTCTACCAGCGCCGGTGCAGAAGTACAACGCCCCTTAGCAACTGTTGTTATTGGCGGACTAATAACCGCTACGCTTTTGACCTTAGTAGTTCTACCTGTTTTATATGCGCTTTTTGAAAAGAAAAAGAACACTACTCGAAGTACTATGTGGAATAAAAATATCAGTACCCTATTGGTCTTGATTGGTTTGGGTTTTTCTTCTGTTAGCTATGCACAGGAGCCGCCTAAAAATTTAGAAGAACTCATCGCTTTAGCCAAAGAAAATAATGCTGGCTTAAAAGCCGCTGATTTGAATAGACAGCAATCTGAGGCACTTACAGGCACAGCATTTGATTTTGATAAAACAGGGGTCTATTATAGTTATGACCAAAACAATCTAACACTTGGCGGCTTGCCTTTAAATGTACTAGGCGTACAACAAGATTTTCTATTTCCTACGGTTTATTTTGCCAAAAAGAAAGTGAATAAGGTCAATGAACTTTTACAATCAAGTAGCTATGCCATTCAAGAAAAAAGTTTGGTACGAGAGGTTGCTTCGGCCTACTACAACTATCAATATGTCCGAGAGAAAGAGGCCATTTATGGCAGGCTAGATAGTCTTTATCAAAAGTTTGCTTATATGGCACAACGGCGTTTTGAATTGGGTGAAACAAATTACTTAGAAAAACTTACGGCTTCATCAAAACAACGCCAACTAAAAATTACTGCGGAACAAACAAAGCAAGATGTTAATATCGCTTATAACGAGCTAGCCTCTAAAGTTCAAATACCAAATGAGATAGACATCCCCTTACTTCCATTAGATAAAATTGAAATAAATGAAATTAATATTAATGAAACGGCAGAGCTGGTCTATACGCAAAATACTATTGATTTAGCCAATACTAAGCGCCAGCTTGAGACACAGCAATTGCTGCCTGAAATAAGCATGGAATATTTTCAAGGTACCAATAGTAATATCAATGGAAACTTGTATGGTTATCAAGCCGGAATCAAAATTCCATTACTATTTAGCGGTAACTCGGCAAGAATTAAAGCGGCCAAAATTGAAGAAGAAATTGCGATTGAACAGTCTAAAGAATACTCCTTACAATTAAATGCACGCTATACGGCGTTAAAGGCCGAGTATCAAAAATATGTTGAAGCCTTGGCGTATTACGAAACCCAAGGAATGGAATTATCAAATGAAATTTTAAGAACTGCTGATGGTAGTTTTAAAAATGGGGAAATAGATTTTTTCCAATATATCATAAGTGTCGAAAATGCTTATGAAATTCAATTAGAACGATTAGACAATTTAAATCAGTATAACCAAACAGTGATTAAGTTGAACTATTTAAGTCTATAGTAAACTTTAATAAAGTTAATAGAGAGCATTAATTTTTATACCATGAAAAAACTAATTTATTCACTCATTATCCTTCATTTACTGGTATTTAGCAGCTGCGGTGAAAAGAAAACTGAAGACGCTGGTAGTGCAGAAAATCAAGTGTTGAATAATCTTATTACAATCACTCAAGAGCAATTTAACAATAGCGAAATGGTATTAGGCAGTATAACCGAAAAACCTTTTCCCGTTACCATTAAAGCTAATGGAATGATTGATGTGCCTCCTGAAAATAGAGCAGTTGTCAGTGCTAGTATGGGCGGTTATATTAAAAACACACCACTTATTATTGGCGATAAAGTCACTAAGGGGCAACGCCTGGTTACAATTGAAAACCCAGAATTTATAACACTACAACAATCATATATGGAGGTTAAGCAAGAGCTAACTTATCTCAGCGCAGAATATGAAAGGCAACAAAAGCTAAAAGAAGAAAATATCACTTCGCAAAAAAGCTTACTAAAAGCTGAAAGCGAGTTTAAAACTGCCAATGCACGATATAACGGACTCAAGAAACAATTAACAATGCTCAATATATCACCTGCTCAAGTGGAGCAAGGTAATATCAGTTCCGTAGTCTCCATTTATTCGCCTATTAGTGGTAGTATCACTCAAATGAATGTAACCCGAGGTACTTACGTATCACCAGCATCGTCTATTTTAGAAATTATTGATAGCGAACATATGCACCTTGAACTTTCAGTTTTTGAAAAGGATATTATGGTTATTAAAAAAGGCCAAAAGATTAGCTTTCGTATACCAGAAGCATCAAGCAAAACATTTGCTGCAGAGGTCCATTTAATAGGCACTACAATTGATGACAACCGAACCATAAAAGTACACGGCCATTTAAAAGATGAAGAAACTAATTTTTTGACCGGCATGTTTGTAGCTGCCCAAATTATCAGCTCAAGTACTCTAGCTAAAAGTTTACCTTCAGAGGCGGTTGTTGAACAAAGCGGAAGCTTTTTCGTTTTGAAACTTGAAAGTCAACAAAATTCAGATTTTGAATTTAAAAAAGTTGTGATTACACCAGGTCTTAGTAATGACGGCTTTACAGCATTAGAATTTAGCGATGTAAATGATGCAACTGGGCAGTTTTTAACATCAGGGGCGTTTCATATTATAACAGAAGAAACAGACGAGTAAACTTTCATATTTTATCTAACAACAGGCAATATGGTACATATCATCATTTAAATAATTAACGAAACATTAGTGTTCTTCAATGAATAGCTGTTTTATCTTGGGTAAAATTTTAGTCTATGCCATCTTGGGGTTTACCTAGTTTTTTAATCTTCTGTCTTAGCTTTAATGCATTTGCCTTTCAAAAAACAAATTATACAGATTACCATAAAGCTGTACTCGTAGTTGAAGAATATATAACTACCGAAGACTATAAACAAGCCCTTTCAGAAATAGAAACCATTATTAGTAGTTACGATTTTGTCTTCTTAAAAGAATACAAAATAGCCGCCCAGCTTGCCTTAAAAGTTGAAGATAAACCAAAGGCCTTTCAACTTTTAGAAAAAAGTATTGCAGCTGGATGGAGTTTAAAACAAATTAAAAAAGAACGTTTTTTAAAACCGCTAACTACATCCAATCACTGGGCCAGCTTGGTTAAAAAAAATCTTGCGATGAACCAATCTTATGAAAATAAGCTAAACCTAGATTTACAGGAAGTAACCAAAGCGATGTATAAGAAAGACCAAAAAATGGCTTGGAAATATCTCTTCAGAATTGGTCAAAAAGCCAAGGAACGCTTTGCGAACAAAAAAGTAAAACCACATGCTTTAGAACAAATGAAAAAACTTGATAGCATAATAAAAGTTCAAGGTTATCCTGGTGAAAAATTAATTGATGAACCTGAATGGATGTCTACTATCTTAAGTCATCACAATTCTGTTTCAGATAATTTTGTTAAAAACGATACACTTTTTGATGCTATGCGACCACAATTATTAAAAGCTATCACGAAAGGTGAACTCAACCCTTATGAATTTGCGATGATTGAAGATTGGCGTATTGCCATAACTTCTGACCGACAAAAAACAGGATATGGTTATTTAGAGTATCTAAAACCAGAAGAAATTAGTGCATCTGACACCTTACGAAAACAACTGGGTATTCGTTCGGTAGGACTAAGAAACCAACTGGTTGACATTCAAGAAAAAACCGGAATGAATTTTTACCTAGCTGGGGCAGGTTGGGTTGATGGTAAAATAGGAGAATAGCATATTACCCTAAACCAACATCAAGGGTCATCATCACAATAAAACCGCCTATAAAACCCATAACGGCAACATCAGAATGTTTGTCTTGTTGTGTTTCAGGTATCACTTCTTCAACCACTACAAAAATCATGGCTCCGGCCGCAAAAGCAAGTGCATACGGTAAAATAGGTTGAAACGTAATTACCGCCCAAGCACCAATAACGGCAGCAATAGGTTCAACCAATGCCGAAGCCTGACCGTACATAAAACTTTTTCTTCTACTTAAACCCTGTCTGCGTAAAGGCATCGCCACCGCAAAGCCTTCTGGAAAATTCTGTAACCCTATACCAATGGCAAGTGCTACTGCGCCGCCAATGGTTGCACCGTCAAAACCGGCAGCAACACCGCCAAAAAGTACCCCAACGGCAAGGCCTTCTGGAATGTTATGTAAGGTGATTGCCAAGGTCAATAGCGTCGTTTTATGCCAAGGTGATTTTATACCTTCGGCTTCACTTTCTTTAAAGTTTAGGTGTAAATGCGGCAATACTTTATCTAATCCAAACAGAAAAAGCGCGCCTAAAAAGAATCCTACAGCCGCAGGAATAACTTTTACAAAGCCTTCACCTGGGCTCATTTCAATACCGGGGGCCAGTAGGCTCCAAAAACTAGCTGCCACCATAACGCCGCCGGTGAATCCGAGCATGGCATCCATCAAAGCGCGACTCGGATTTTTAAATAAAAAAACCAGTCCTGCTCCTAAGGCAGTTAAGCCCCATGTAAAAAGTGTTGCATAAAATGCGGCCAAAATAGGGTTGATAGACTCAAAATAATTAATGATTTGTTCCATTATGATTCTACTTTAACGTAAAGGTTTGTGGCTATTTGATTCGATATTTGAAGCTCTCGATTACCAATTTTTATTAAAAGTGAATCGTCAAAAGCTTCTTTCTCTAAAACACTTATTTCATTACCTAAGGCAATATGGTTTTTATCTAAGAATTTTAGAAAAGCAGCAGAGGTATCTTTCACCCCAACGCAAATGCCTTTTGAATGTATGGGCAACTCGCTTAGTAATTCTTTATCTCGTTCTAAAAATTCTCCGTTTTTTGACGGAATAGGATCACCATGCGGGTCATATTTGGGAAAATCAAGTAACTCATCTAGCTGATCAATGAGTTTTTCGCTTTTAATATGCTCTAACTGTTCTGCCACTTCATGTACCTCATCCCAAGTAAAATCTAATTTTTTTACCAAAAACACTTCCCAAAGACGGTGCTTACGAATAATGCTTAAGGCTGTTTTTATGCCTAATGTCGTTAAAGAAACCCCTTGATACCGCACATAATTCAACAACTTCTTATCTGCCAGTTTCTTGGCCATATCAGTAACAGAAGATGGCTTGGTTTCCATTTCAGCAGCAATGGCATTGGTTGAAATGAGTTGAGCATCATTTCCGCCCAAATGAAATATGGTTTTGATGTAGTTTTCTTCCGCTCGTGTCAAAAAATTGATTTTTCCAAAAATACATTTTTATTTATAAAAACAAATTTTTAGATTTGTCTAAATTTTAATTTATAGTATTCAAAATTTGAAGCCAATACTAACATTTCTATTCTTTTTTGCCGTTGTCTTTGGTTGGAGTCAAGAGGGAACCTTAAAAGGGACCTTAACCGATGGTGAATTGCCGGTGCCTTATGCCAATATACTTTTAAAAGGCACTAAAAAAGGCACGGCTACGGATGAAAATGGGACCTATAAAATTTCGAATTTAGCTCCAGGTAAGTATGTTTTAATTGCTTCTGCCATTGGTTATGTAACCAAAAGGACTTCCTTTTTAATAGGAAAAGAAGAGGTTATTACCCTAGATATCAAGTTAGCAGCTTCAGTTGAGGCCTTAGATGAAATGGTGGTTACCGGAACTTTAAAAGCAGTGAGCCGTTTAGAAAGTGCGGTACCTGTTGAAGTCTACTCCCCTACTTTTTTAAAAAAGAATCCGACCGCTAGTATTTTTGAGGCTTTGCAAAATGTGAATGGTGTACGCCCACAAATCAATTGTAATGTTTGTAATACAGGCGATATTCATATTAATGGTTTAGAAGGCCCTTATACCTTGGTATTAATTGATGGTATGCCCATAGTTAGCGGACTAGGTACCGTTTATGGCCTTTCTGGAATACCCAATTCATTGATTGACCAAATTGAAATTGTAAAGGGCCCTGCTTCTACCCTTTACGGTAGTGAAGCTGTTGGTGGGTTGATTAATATTATTACCAAAAGTACTTTGGAAGCTCCTAAACTATTTGCTGATGCCTTTGCAACCGGTTGGGGCGAATACAATCTTGATATTGGAGCCAAAGCATTGCTTGGTAAAAAGACTGATATGTTGCTCGGGGTAAACTATTTTAAATTTGACCAGCTCATTGATAATAACGGTGATAATTTTACCGACCTTACTTTACAAGACCGAATTTCTATCTTTCAAAAATGGAATTTTAAACGAGATAACTCAAAGCTTTTTACTTTGGCCGGGCGTTTTTTTTATGAAGACCGATGGGGTGGTGAACTGCAATGGACACCAGAATTTAGAGGGGGCGATGAAATTTACGGAGAAAGTATTTACACACGGCGTTGGGAAGTTTTAGGGCAGTATGAGTTGCCTTTTAAAGAGAAAATGCTCTTGTCATTTTCATACAACGACCATAGCCAAAATTCGGTGTATGGCAATACGCCATATCTAGCAGACCAACGTATTGGTTTTGGGCAACTGACTTGGGATAAAACCTTAGGCAATCACGATTTACTTTTTGGTAGCGCCGTTCGTTACAATTATTATGATGATGATACTGCTGCCACTTTTGATTTAAGGGGTAACCAAGCTGATGAAGTCATCATACCCAGCCTGTTTGTTCAAGATGAATTCAAATTCAATAAAAAACATTCGCTCTTAGCGGGTATGCGCTATGATTACGATAGCCGCCATGGTAACATTTTAACCCCAAGAGCCGCTTACCGATGGAAGGCGACGGACAATGATATTTTCAGAGTGAATTTTGGTACGGGGTTTCGGGTAGTGAATTTGTTTACTGAAGACCACGCTGCCTTAACAGGCTCACGTGATGTTGTTATCACGGAACAATTGAATCCTGAGCGTTCAACGAATATCAATCTTAATTATTTAAAGAAAATATATGCCGACAATGGCACCTTTGTCAGTATTGATGCCTCTGCTTTTTACACCAATTTCTCTAATCAAATTTTACCTGATTACGACACCAACCCCAATCAGATAATTTATGATAATTTAGACGGTACATCAGTATCACAAGGTGTATCGGCAAACCTTGAAACTGTTTTTTCTAATGGTTTACGTTTTCTTATCGGTGCTACGTACCAAGATGTGAGCCAGACTGAAAATGGAATCACCACCCAACAAATACTTACAGAGCGATTTACTGGCACATGGAATGTTTCGTACACCATTCGCTCGCTTGATTTGAGCATTGATTATACCGGTAATTTATATGGCCCAATGCGACTACCGCTTTTAGGGGAGTTAGACCCAAGACAAGAGTTTTCACCCACCTGGAGCATTCAAAATATTCAATTTACCTATAAAGGCCTACCCAATTTTGAATTTTATGGGGGCGTTAAAAATTTATTAGATTGGACCCCTAACCGAGGCAATCCATTTATCATTGCCCGAGCAAATGACCCTTTTGATACTAATGTTCAGTTTGACGGTAGCGGAAACGTTGTTGCAACAGCAGATAACCCTTTTGGACTCACCTTTGATCCTAGTTATGTGTATGGGCCTAACCAAGGTATTCGCGGGTTTTTTGGAATGCGCTATACTGTTTTTTAATTACAAGGAATCAAGTGGGCTTTGAATTTTTGATAAACTTCTTGGTGTGACCTTGGTATAAATTTGAGTGGTTTTTATGGAATTATGCCCTAATAACTCTTGAATAAAACGCATATCTGCCCCAGCTTCTAAAAGATGTGTGGCATAACTATGGCGCTTACCGCAACAAGGGAAAATGCTACATCATCGCAGCGCTATGACAGATTACCTAAATCCGTAGGATAAGAGCACTTTTGCCAAGAACGCCATCACGGCCTATGAACGCAACATATCAGGTCGCTAAATGTAATCTGGACCGCACAATTACATTCCCAATAACGCTGAAAACCCTATCGGGATTTTCGCTATATTTCCATGTAATTACGCGGACTACACATAGCGCTGCGTTGGCAATAATATGAAAGACGAAATGGAAAACAATAACATAAGTTGGATAAGAGTAATAATATTCTTTACCGTAGCAACTTTAATATCTAATATTTTCCGATTTGACATTTTCGAATTTAAAACAGAATTAGAAAACTTACCAAGTTGGATTTTTATATTTACCACTGTTCTTCTTGAAGGTAGTGGAGTTATAATAGGAGCATTAATTATTATTCCTTTTTTGAAAAAAGAACGGAAGACGGAAATGTCATTATTTGGAACTTCAAAGTCAAAAAGTATTATAATGGCTATCATTCCAATCTTAATTTTGACAATAATAGGAGTAACAAATGACTTTGGAATGGAATATCACATTTACGGTCTCGTTGCTGCAAGTGGGACTTTTCTTTATTGTATAATGGAAGAATATGGATGGAGAGGTTACTTGCAAGAAGAATTGAAAATATTGAAACCTTGGAAAAAATATCTAATAATCGGATTTATTTGGTACTTGTGGCATCTGACATTTTTAACAAAGGCAAGTGTTGGAGATAACCTTTTCTTTTTAGGAATGATGGTTCTTGGTAGTTGGGGAATTGGACAAGTCGCTGAATCAACAAAGTCAATAATAGCAAGTGCTTGTTTTCATATGATAATCCAAATTATGATGTTTAATGCGTTAATAAAAAACGGAATTGACGGAACTGAAAAAATCGTGATTTTAGGTGTTTCAGTTGCTATTTGGTTTGTAATAATCAAGAAATGGGAAAAAGAAAATACTATTGCCAACAATGTATAAAAATAATAGCGGTGTAATCGCTAAAACGAAAGTGAGTAAATATAAAAAAGGTCTGTGTTTAACCGAAAAGTTAGTGCGTGTAAATCCGCTACTATTCTTATACTAGACCGATGATGTAGCATTCGCCTATGGCGCCCCTAATTGCTCCACCTCGTACCTCGGTTCCCGCAACAAGGGAAAATGCTACATCATCGCAGCGCTATGACAGATTACCTAAATCCGTAGCATAAGAGCACTTTTACCAAGAACGCCATCACGGCCTATGAACGCAACATATCAGGTCGCTAAATGTAATCTGGACCGCGCAATTACATTCCCAATAACGCTGAAAACCCTATCGGGATTTTCGCTATATTTCCATGTAATTGCGCGGACTACACATAGCGCTGCGTTGTGCTTCATTATGACAAACCGCTAACCAATGATAAAATTCTTTAGAAAAATTAGGCAAAACTTGCTTTCAGAGGGAAAAACTAGAAAGTATTTTAAATATGCCCTTGGAGAAATTATTCTTGTGGTTATTGGCATATTGATTGCGTTGAGCATTAATAATTGGAATGAGCAAAGAATCAGCCACAAGCAAAGAATTGGTTATATGAAAAGCTTAGTAGATGATATAAAATCTGATATAATTCAATACAATGTTAATATAGAATCATACGCAACTGATATATCCAATAATACAAGTTTATTTATAAATGATGACTATAAAATGTTAGATGCAGATTCAATCCTTAAACTTGTTAATATTTTTTATCAGCCTAACAAGACAACCAAACAAACTTATGAGAAAATAAAAAATGCAGGGCTTGCAGAATCATTAGGAACTGATATAGTTAACAAAGCCGTTAATGATTATTATAATCTTGAAATCAATTATTATGAAACTCTATTACAATGGGATAAAGAGTACTCTAATGAATATTATAAGTTCTGGTTCTACAATAATAATTATGAATCCAGTTCCATAAGAGGCTATTCTTCAGACAAGCTTTCATTTTTAGCGAGCGAAGAAAAAAGAAAAAATGACTTAATAAACCTTATAGAATCAACGCAAGGAAGAAATCATTTGCGAGGTGCTATTGAAAGACACGAGCATACTTTAAAAAGAGTAGAAGAAGTCAAAGCAGTTGCAGAAAATTTAGTGGAAATGATTAATAATGAGCTTAACAACTAATGATAAAAATAACGAAAGCACAACAACGTGTATAATTAATTACGGCGGAATTCCTTCGCAGCAATTCACTCGAATTAATTAACTTAGCTCAACGTCGGAAAATCCTAACTGATTTTCCGTAACTAACCATACACAAACACGATGATGTAGCATTCGCCTATGGCGCCCCTAATTGCTCCACCTCGTACCTCGGTTCCCGCAACAAGGGAAAATGCTACATCATCGCAGCGCTATGACAGATTACCTAAATCCGTAGGATAAAAGCACTTTTACCAAGAACGCCATCACGGCCTATGAACACAACATATCAGGTCGCTAAATGTAATCTGGACCGCACAATTACATTCCCAATAACGCTGAAAACCCTATCGGGATTTTCGCTATATTTCCATGTAATTACGCGGACTACACATAGCGCTGCGTTGTAACCAATTTAAACAAGCCTTCAAGATATAAGAGTGACCAAACAAATAATTCTACTACTAATTACAATTCTTCTAACTTCTTGTAAAGGAAAATCACAAAACAAACAGAATTCCAATATGATTACATTCGAGAAAGTCCAAGAAATGTATACGAACATGCACTCAAACGGAGTAGATACGGACAACAAAATGTTATATGGTTATTTCTTCACTAATGTTGAACCGAAACAATTGGAAAAAGTGTCTGAGCATTTAAAAAAAGATGGATTTGAATATGTTGACATTTATCCCGATGAAACAGGAGAATACTGGTTGCATTTAGAAAGAATTGAAATTCATAATGCAAAATCATTGTTCGAGTTGAATAAAAAATTATACGCAGTTGCTGACGAATTCAAAGTAACCTCATACGATGGATTTGATGTTGGAAATGCAGACAAAAACCAACCAATAGACAGAGACACTTATGTTGTTCCTGAAGAATTTGGAACAAAAGACCTAATGATTGGTGGCATACCTAAACTAATTGTTGGAAATAAAGCGTTTGAACAATTTCCTCACAAAGACGAATTCTATTATTTCATTGAAATCAAAACAAAATATGTGGTAGAAAATGCTTCTATGCTACCAACAAATAATGAATTAGAAGTTCTTAACGATTTTGAAATCTTTATTGAAAATAATTTAACACAAAACGAGATATCCAATTACTATATTGGTCGCACAACCTTCAATGAAGAAAGAGTAATCAACCTTGTCACAAATAAAAAAGAAGGAGCAACTGGACTTTTGGAATTTATAAAAGAGAATGGCAATCAAAGAGAATTTGAGTATAGAATAATTGAGGATAAAGAATGGAAATTATACTCGGATTTGATTAGTACGCTGGAATAAAACTGGTTACAACAAAACCTATAAACAATACGGGCTTCGGGCTTAATCACAGGGTTTGTGTATTTTTATGAAGTCCGCAAAATCTTTGGGATTTTGCTTTAAACAAGGAAAAGAAAAAACAAAACAAAAAGATTTCGCTATGTGCGTGGCGGAATGCAAACGCCAGTTTGCTCCCGTACTGTTCATAGCTAAATCCGTAGGATAAGCACTTTTGCCAAGAACGCCATCACGGCCTATGAACGCAACATATCAGGTCGCTAAATGTAATCTGGACCGCACAATTACATTCACAATACCGCTGAAA
>Ga0316204_10009367_pt1 | contig 13127 bp, 12 predicted proteins | sample 6monrhotite_MG_2_FD_205661 | JGI IMG/M metagenome (GOLD analysis project Ga0316204, IMG submission 205661) | Microbial mat bacterial communities from mineral coupon in-situ incubated in ocean water Damariscotta River, Maine, United States -... | ecosystem: Environmental > Aquatic > Marine >... | reverse complement strand
ATTTCTTAATGGGCTCGAGTCTTTTAGTTATTTTTTCGTCCTGTATATCCTGTAACTCTAGCAACTCGACATTACCTAATATAATCCCCATTATGTTATTAAAGTCATGAGCAATTCCACCTGTCAATTGTCCTACCGCATCCATTTTTTGTGAACGCCTCAATGCCTCTTCCGTGTGTTTTTTGTGTGTTATATCATGAACTACACCTATTGATCTTAAGGGGGTTCCATTTTCATCATAGTAAGTTTCACACTGTTCTTTGACTATTTTTATTCTGCCATCATTCATTAACAGCCGATGTTCTATCTCATAAGATTGTCGATTTATAAGAGAAACTTCATAGGCATTATTAACCATCTCCCGATCATCTGGGTGTACAACCTGCATAAATGCTTCATAGGTGACAGCAAAACCGTGTTCTTCAATTTCAAATATATTAAATATTTCAGCAGACCAATGAAGCTTTTTTCTAATTAAATCAAATTCCCAACTTCCAATATGTACCATTTTTTGAGCACGTGTTAAATTCGATTTAGCACTTTTCTGCTCTGTAATATCAGTCCTCATAGCCATATAACTTATAGGTTTTTTATTAGGCCCCATAAATGGCACTATAGTTGTAGATACCCAGTACTCAAAACCATCTTTTGCTTTATTGCAAATATCACCATGCCAGACATTTCCAGAAGAAATCGTTTGATACATATTTTTAAAAAAACTTTCATTATGATAAGAAGAGTTTAAAATTCGATGATTCTCTCCAATTAATTCTTCTCTGCTATAACCGCTTATTTTAACAAACATATCATTCGCGTAAGTTATAGTTCCTCTCGCATCAGTGATACCAACTATGCAATGCTGATCAATAGCAAACTGCTGATCCTGCAAAGATCTTTTCTCTTCTTCTATCTGGTTTTGAAACTCATTAAAGCCATTAAAAAGAGCGCCAATTTCATCTTCACGATCAATTGGTAACCTCGAAGTGTAATTATGTTCTGAGACTGTTTTTTGTAATGCACCAGCGAGCTGCTGTATTGGATTTGTAAAATAGCGCTGTATTAGCCACGCTAATGAAAAAGAGGTCATTAACAATATAAACAGCATAATAACAGCTTGTTGAATTTTATTATTAATTGTTTCGTTTATTTCATCAGCTGAGAGGCGAATAAAAATATATCCATACTTATTTCCCTGATACTTTAACGCTTCATAAAAAAACAACGATTCATCAAATAATTCATGATTAAGTAACCAATCATCAGATAAAACGGGGGGTATATGATATTTTTCCTGACCATAATAATACACTGCTTGTTTATTTTTATTATAAACAGCAAGTGCCTGAACTTTTTTTAACGCCCTTAATCTTGAAGTAACATCTGACACCTTATCAACATCTCCCAAAGAAACGATTGATACCATATCCTGACCGAGTAATTTATTAAAAGCTTTTGCTTCAGCAATTAATTCGCTCTGACGATGACCTATTTCCTGGGCAATCATAAAACTAAAACTTGCGACTATAACCAGAAACGACACCATATAAACCGATAGCATCAGTTTATAATTAATCGGCATATTTTTTAGATTAAATCGCATGTTTATTTTGAATTATAATTATTTTTCAATTGGTAATAATTCATCGTTACCCCACTCGTACCATGAACCATCATAGTGAGCAGCATTATGCCCTAGATGTCGCAACACGGTATAACTTAGTGAAGACTGCTTTCCCTTATTACAATAAAGAAGAATCTGTTTATTCCTAACACGGGTATCATATAGTTGTTTAAGCTCCTCAATTGGTTTGAGCATTTTAATGCCATTATTATATGTAAAATTCTCTTCCCAGGAAATATTGATTGCACCTGGTATATGTCCAGCCCTCTTAGCTATAGTTGACTCACCTTTGAACTCTTTATTAGTTCTGGCATCAATAATAACTTTATTTTTATCTTCAAGCGCAAGATTCATGCTGAATTTTGTAACATGCCTTTCAGGTTCGATTGTTGGTATATATTGTGTCTTTTGTGCTTTAATACTTAACTGACTTAGAGGTTGATTAGATTCGGCCTGCCAACCCTTAATTCCTCCATCGAGTAGTTTTACATTTTTGTGCCCATACACTTCAAATACCCAGAAAACTCGTCCTGCATCGATGTATGTATTACCATCATAAATAACGATAGTTTGCTCATTGCGTATACCGGCATTACCAAATAACTGACTAATATGTTTTAAATTGCCTACCCTGTCGGTATTAATTACTGGGTTAAATGTATCACTCACCGGAATATTCACTGCCCCCCTGATATGGCCTTTTTGAAAATCTTCTTCACTTCGTGCATCTACAATTTTCATATTCAGGTCATATTGATGCTTAACTAGCCATTTACTATCGACCAGCACTTCACTTGCCTGACTTACAGGCACAATAGACATAAATAGTACTAATAAAAGTAAATTCATTAAATTAAGTGCTCTAAATATTCTACGCTCTGAACGCAAACCTGTTCTCCAGATCAACTATTATTCCACTAGTCTAAGTATAGACCATGTGGTAATGGCTCAACGCCGATATAAAGGGATTTGTAGGGGGTGTTAATTAGAGAAACATTCATAAACTAGAGAATAACACCCCTGTAAATTGAATAATTTACAGGGGTGTTGGTGCTAAGAACAACTAGCTACGACAGATGAAAGGCTTACTTTTTACGTTTAGCAGCAATTCTCAAACGCAATGAGTTCAGCTTAATAAAACCGGCAGCATCTTTTTGATCATATGCGCCATCATCTTCTTCAAATGTTGCAATTTTTTCATCAAACAACGAGTCATGTTCAGAACGCCTTCCAACTACTGAAACAGATCCTTTATAAAGCTTAAGACGAACATCACCATTAACATGAGTTTGTGATTCATCAATCATCTTCTGCATCATTTCACGCTCAGGACTCCACCAATAACCGTTATAAATTAATTCTGCATATTTTGGCATTAACGAATCTTTAAGATGCGCCACTTCACGATCAAGGGTGAGCGACTCGATTGCACGATGTGCTTTTAACATGATGGTTCCACCAGGTGTTTCATAACAGCCTCGCGACTTCATACCCACGTAACGATTTTCAACAATATCCAGGCGACCAATGCCGTTATCACCACCCACTTTATTCAGGGTTTCTAACACCGTAGCCGGTGACATAGATTTACCATCAATTGCAACGATATCACCTTTTTCATAGCTTAATTCTATGTATGTTGGTTTATCAGGCGCATTTTCAGGAGATACGGACCAACGCCACATATCGTCTTCAGCTTCAGCCCATGGATCCTCAAGTATGTCGCCTTCATAAGAGATATGCAGGAGGTTAGCATCCATAGAATAGGGGGATTTCTTCTTGTTTTTCGCGAAATCGACTTCAATACCATGCTCTTCCGCATAATTCATTAACGACTCACGAGAGCTCAGATCCCATTCACGCCAGGGCGCTATAACTTGTACGCCGGGCTTCAAAGCATATGCACCTAACTCAAAACGAACCTGGTCATTACCTTTACCTGTCGCACCATGTGATATGGCATCTGCGCCTGTCTCATTGGCAATTTCAATTAAGCGCTTAGCAATTAATGGACGCGCAATTGATGTGCCTAGTAGATATTCACCTTCATAAATGGCATTGCCTCTAAACATAGGAAAAACATAATCACGTACAAATTCTTCACGTAAATCTTCTATGTAGATTTCTTTAATACCCATGGCTTTTGCTTTAGCGCGAGCAGGCTCAACCTCTTCGCCCTGACCGATATCAGCTGTAAATGTCACTACTTCACAATCGTAAGTATCTTCCAGCCATTTAAGAATAATGGATGTATCAAGACCGCCTGAATAGGCTAAAACGACTTTATTTACCTTGGACATATCTGCTCCGCGCACTTTTAAAGGGCAGGCATTATACCGTAGGAAAGACTTCCGTGGGGGGCTTTTAAAGCTTTTTTCACTTGTATTTATACTAACAAGTGAAGTTACACCTGCTGATCATTATTTCTAATCATTTCCATGTTTGATAAACACATCAACCCGCCTATTATTCTTACGTCCCTGTGTGCTTCGATTACTCGCTACAGGACGGCTTTCACCTAACGCCAGTTTACTGATTTGCATTTCAGGCACACCTTTTGAGATCAGGTACTTTTCAACTGAAGCTGTTCGACGTGCAGAAAGTTTTTTATTATAAATACGCCGTCCCCGTCCATCTGCATGACCTTTTAACTGGATTTTCATACCCTTATCAATACGCGCAAATAAAGCAATTTGCCAGAGTTTGGCTTTCTCCTGCTTACTTAATCCGGATTTGTCAGTTGCAAAAAATAAAGCGGTATCTTTAACCTGGTCAGAGCCGTACTCCAGAGCATTGCTGATACAAAGACTGAAGTCATCAAAATGCTGGTGAAATTTAACCGACGATACTGAAACATAAACGTCATCTTCAAAGCCCGCCCAGTCTTTATAATGAAAAGTTGGATGACGCCCTGCTTTAAGCTCATATAACATTCGATAAGCAAGATCTCCGCCTATATAAAACGGCATTTTTCCTTTGGATATGGTCAGTTGCGCCAGTTCTTTATCTTCAGGTTCGCGCCAGAAAGGTGCAAATGAATACAGACTCGCAACACTGTTACGCCTGGCCGCCTCTCTCGAATGCAGTTGAAAAGCCAGCTCACCACCTGATGAATAAATAAAACGCCCCTGACCGTAATGATCAATATCATGCAACATTTCACACTGAATGGGACTAGATTTAACTTTCCAGTTCGCCTCATCAATAGAAGACTGATAACGCTGTGCAGCGTGCAGACTGAATGAAAACATCAAAAACAGCAGAATGATGAATAATCGCGGCATAAATTTATCGTTATTGGACATATTAGAAATATCGTCAGATATCTGAAAAACTTTAATGAATTGATTTGTGGCTATTGTTAGTCAGAAGTCGACATATTACAGCTTTTATAAACGGGCAAGAGTGTGCACAGTTATGGAATGTCTCCCTTGGGGAAAGGTCGCGCTTTTTGCGCCCTGTCCCCTGTTGTAATGCCATCAAGAGTTCTACGAAGTCGACTTGCTACACTGTCATCTCTTGGTGGTCTCACAAGCAGGGGACAGAGCGGGAAAGAAGCTCAGTCCCCGATGGAGATGAGCTTAAACAGGGTAAAACCTCACCAGTTTAGCCGACTAAAAAAACAAACTTGATAACGCATTACCCTATGCAAATACAAACACACATCAAAAAACCTGATACTGCACACGATTAATATAGTAATTAATCACCCCTCCCGGAGTCGTTATCACCACATCATCACCCTCAAGCTTCTTCATTAAAGCTTTGGCCACGGGTGAATCCATACTAATGAACCCCTTCTCAGAATCAAATTCATCAGGCCCCACTATCCTGTATTGAATCATCACCCCTTCCTCATCTTCTAACTCAACCCAGGCACCAAAAAATATCTGATCCGTTTTTTTCGGTGTATCGCTAACTACTTTTACTTCATCAACCCGTTTAGATAAGAAACGGACTCTTCGATCTATCTCACCTAATTCTTTTTTTCTGTATATGTATTCTGCATTCTCCGATCGATCACCTTCGGCAGCCGCTGTTGATAATGCTTTTACAACTAAAGGCCGACGCTTATTCCACAAGTAATCCAACTCTTGCTCAAGCGCAGCCATACCCTCAACAGTGATATAAGGGGAACCTTTCTTTGCTGGTGCTCTGTATCTACCCATAAATTATTCTTTTAAAAACAACATAAAGCTACTGAAGCCATAGAGCTTCTTTATAAATAAAATCTAATGACAGTAACTTTTATACATTTGCTATGTATCTCTGCATCTCTGCGCAAAAAAATAAAGGGCGCAAAATGCGCCCTACACTTAGATATTACACGTTAATATATGATATTAGTTATTTTTCATAACATTCAATAATATCTTTTACCAATCCACTGCGCACAATATCATCATGCTCAAAGGTATGTACATAAACCGAGTTAAGATGCCCCAGTCGATTAATCGCATCCTGTAACCCCGACTGATTACCAATGTCAGATTGACGAATATCACCATTCACAACCACACGACAATTTTCACCTATACGCGTTAAAAACATTTTCAACTGTGCCTTGGTGCAATTTTGCGCCTCATCCAAAACAACAAACGCATCATTAAATGTTTTACCTCTTAAATAAGCCAGTGGTGAAACAACTATACGATCATTTTTCAAACCACATTCAACAGTACCTTTACCCAGCCGCTCATTCAAGCAGTCACGAAATGCATCAAAATAAGGATCAAATTTTTCATGCAAATCGCCGGGTAAAAACCCCATATTCTCACCTGCCTCAACTGCAGGTCGAGTAATGACTATTTTTTCAATGCGCCGGGCTTCTAATTCTTCTGCTGCAATTGCGCCGGCAACATAACTTTTTCCTGTTCCGGCTGGGCCTGTTCCAAATGTTAATTTATGGGATTTTATAGCCGTTATGTATTGGCTCTGTGATAATGTTTTTGACTGGAGCGGCGGTGCAGCTTTTGCTGTGATGGTCTGTGTTTCGATAAAAGAGTTGCGTGATTTTATATCAACTACAACCGATGAGTCAGAGATACGCTTTCTTGCTTGTTTCGCAGCTCTTTTTTGTGAAGCTGAACGTCTTGGCATATGGCACCTTTTGATTTAGTTAAACAATGCAAATCAGAAATACTGTTTGTCAATAAACTATTTTCCAGGTCTCAATTCAGATAAAGCTAGATCACCTCCTCAGGCTTAATTTCTTCAGTTACACAAATTTATAGAGGATTGATCTTAACAGGTCAAGAAAAAACCTAATAAAAACAATATTTTAATAAAAACTTCACAAAATAAAACAAATTTCTTTACTTCGTTTTTTGCTAGTGCTATTTTGGGAATTCGCTGTCAATAAAAAACAGTGTTTTTTACATTTCGAAATCCCCCTCATATCCCACTATTTTTTCTTATACACACATATTTTTTAACCATTTTTTTATATTTAGCAACTGAACACATTTAATTAAAAAATATAAATATAAAACATGTAAATTTTCTCTACACTAGAATATTTTCATTACTGAAATGAATACACTATATTTTTTATCAGAACATTTCCTGAACGAGACAATCGAGAAAATCACTCAGTGGGAAAATTGTCCTGGAATAAAGGTGCCAAGTGAAAAATACCAGCTGAATACTAAAGGAGGAAGTTTATCTGGGGGCTTTACGTCTGTCTTCGAATAACTCTATTTTGAAATACCAGGCGATATAACCAAATGCGGATAACAGTGTACCCAACACTAGAAATACCAGTGAGCCTAGAAATAAAATTCGAACTTCATTCATTATATATTTTTTTTCACTGCTAGAACCTGCCAAGTCTAGTTGCTTTTCCTGCATATGAAGTCGAATACTCGCCTGTTCATTTTTCAAACGTTCAATTTCATATGATGAATATTCAACGCCATCAACCTGCGACCCATCTTCACCAGTTTCGCTAGCCTGAGTTAACACCTTACCAATATGAGTTAACTCCTGTTGCAAACCATCAAGCTCCATCTGATTGGTAACCATACTTTCAAATATATTGGTCACTGTATTTTCAAACGCCTGTATACGAGACCAGGAAAAAACAATATCCGCAAAAATAATTAATGTGCCCAGAAATGCACATATTTTATAAAAACGAATAGCAGAGGATTGATTAGAGGACATAGTTCAGGATAAAGCATGCAAATAAGCAAGCTTAGCCCATTGTTTCATTTCAGGCATATTCACTTTGTTTTTCTTGTCATCATCGGGCCAGAAAGGATTAAAGCTCACCCATGGCTCACCAATTTCCTTGAAAATTTCCCCTCCCTTTACTAATGCTCCAGACATTGACTGCTTAGGTAATCGATACATCAACGCACTCATTCCTATTGCCGCAGCAAAAATAACACCGTCTGGAGTATGAGCTAAATAGTAGGCATGGTTATCGGTATCGGGACAGTAGAATTTTATGCTTTCCAAATCACTGGTTGATTCGACTAACAGCTGGACTATATCCGCATGGGCTGACGGCTGATACTGCTTCAAAAAAGCTATCATCTGTTCATTTTCAGGGCGACCCAGCTCTCCATGAAACTCTTTAACCGGCTCAGATAAACTCATAATACACACCTGTTTCGCTCTTTTTGATATAAGCGCTTTAATTATAATCTTTGCCTGATTATGACAGAGACGGAGTAAACATCAATCCGGTAGATAATTTATTGATTGAAGTGAGAGGTGGTTCAAGCTTGTTATGAAAATTATAAGGTATACAGATTACAGTGATTGCACTGCAAAACAAGCTTGAAACGTCTCAACGCCTCTGGTAGCGTCAGTTCTCAAGCTTATTAAAAACCTTATCGGCGGCTTGAATAGCCTGGTTTATATCGGCAGATAACAAATTAAAGTGCCCCATTTTACGTCCCGGCCTTGCTTCATGTTTACCGTAAAGATGGAGTTTTAGCGCTGGATCTATCAGACAGTCTTCCCAGTTAACGGGCCAAAGATCACCTAGCAGGTTAATCATAACTACAGGACTCGTTAAACGCGCATCACCCGGTATTAAGCCGCATATCACCCGAACCTGCTGTTCAAATTGAGAGACAACAGACGCATCCATAGTGTAATGCCCACTATTATGTGGGCGTGGAGCCATTTCATTAAAAACAAGTTGATTATCCGTTGTAATAAAGAATTCAACAGCCAACACACCAACATAGTTAATTTTATTAGCCAGGCCAATAGCCTGTTGTCTTGCTTTTTCAGCAAGTGCATCATCTACTCTAGCTGGCACAATACTCTTATGTAGAATACCATTTACATGCTCATTTTCAGCAGGCGGATAACATGCTACTTTTCCCTCAACATTTCGGGCTAGTAGCACTGATATTTCCATAGCCAGGTTCATCTTCTTCTCTAGAACACACTCAACCCGGCCCAACTCACTAAAGGCAGAATCTAGTTGCGCTTTATCATTTATGACTTGCTGCCCCTTACCGTCATACCCTAATGTCGTGGTTTTTAAAATACCGGGTAACCCGGTTACCGCAATTGCCGCATCAAAATCATCAGCTGCATTTATTAAAGCATAAGGCGCCGGGTTAAGACCTGAGCTTCTTGCGTAATCTTTTTCCTGAATTCTGTGCCGAACAATTGCAACCGCCTCAGCCGAAGGATGCACTGGTTTGTGAGTAGACAAAAATTTAAGACTCTCAGCAGGCACATTCTCAAACTCAGTGGTAATAACATCGCACATTGAAGCCATATTAGACAAAGCATCAGCATCCGTATAACCAGCCTGTAAGTGGTGATCTGCTACTTCAGCCGCAGGGCTATTGCCATCCGGATCCAGCACAACAGTGCGATACCCCATATTGCGGGCAGCCATACAGAACATACGACCTAGCTGGCCTCCCCCTAACACGCCCAGGGTTGCCCCAGGCAATAATGGAGCAGATGATGTTGGAGACGGCATATTTAATCTTCTGGTGGAAGCTGCATAGCAAGCACGGCTTCCTGCTGATCTGCACGAAAGTCAGCCAGTTTTTCTGCTAACTCTTCATCCTGATTGGCTAATATAGAAACAGCATATAAACCGGCATTCGTGGCTCCAGCCTCACCAATAGCAAAGGTAGCAACAGGTATACCTTTTGGCATTTGCACTATCGATAATAGCGAATCCATGCCTTTCAAGTACTTTGAATTAACCGGTACACCTAAAATAGGAAGGGTTGTTTTAGAGGCCAACATACCCGGCAGGTGCGCCGCACCGCCAGCACCCGCAATAATACAGGCAAGCCCTCTTTCACGAGCCGTTGCTGCATATTCAAACAATAAATCTGGTGTACGATGTGCAGATACGACCCGCGCTTCATAATCAATACCAAACGCTTCTAATTGTTGTACAGCATGTTGCATGACAGGCCAGTCACTATTACTGCCCATCACCACGCCTACCTTCTTATTCATACATCACCTTCGGGTGCCGAAACGGAGAAAACCGACAATTTTATATGTATTTTCCTGTCTTGTCGAAGCCTATAACACTTAATTTGATAGATGGACTTCATCAATTTAAATGGGTTTAAAGGGGATTATGAAATTTTAAACCTCACTAAAAAAACAAAGAAAAACAAGCCCTCCAACTATTTCAAAGCCTCTAAAAACATAAAATGTGCTACCTTTTGAAGCGTTAGCATAAGCGACTAAATGATCGTGAAAACAAATATAATATTTCGAAATACCTTATATACGGCCTTCAGAAAAACATTTAAATTATTAAACCGTATTTGAAATCCTTATTATTCTTTCTAAATCTTAAGTTAAAAATAATATATCTTTAAGATTCAACATATTACAAAATATTATTATTTATTAAAACAGTGAAATAAGCCTTCCGTTCGGCTGTTAATTTGTAGATTTGTTCACAAATTTATTTAATTCTGGTATTTTATTTTTTTATAACTATTAAAATACAGTCAGCAACAAATGCTAACAAGAAAACAAATATGAAAAAAAACAATACATCCGACGATACTCATTCAATTAAGCCTGAAGCCTATGTACCGGCTTCTAATTCAGCTGGTTTGTCCGACTTACAGAAATATACCACTGGCGTCCTTAATAACACCACCCAATGGGGCTTTGGCAGCAGTAAGTTAAAAATTAAAAGACACAAACTTGATAACAACACCTGGCAACTCACTGTCGTAAACCCTAAAACCCTTAAAACCATTCTTCAAGCTGAAGGACATGGTGATGCGGTATTTGCTAATGAAGACAATCTTGCTCGTATGGCTGAAACATTAATGGCGCAAGGATTAACTATTCGCACACATTTCAACGATTAATCACGAGTAACCCTAATTATCTGTGCACCAGATCACAAACCAGAGACAAAATTAAAACCTATATTACCACCGCAATAAACATGTAACATATTGTTTAATAAAGATTAATTCCAGTTTTTTCATCTATATCCCCCAAACGTGTGTCAGATTTTTCTGACACACGTTTCAGCCTGAATAACAACCTGAAGCTACAAAAACACATTAAAATACTCTCAAACAAAATGTAAAAATAGATGAGGGCGAGATGGACATAACAAAAAAGCTTCAGGAATTACAGCAAGAAATTCTAAGTTTTGGCGACATTGTAAGCCAGACTGAGAATCCAGCAGATATGGATTTTAGAAATGCCTGTGACTTATTTAGTCAACACCTCAGTTACGAGCTTAAATCCATTAATTCAAGCGCACACCTGAGAGATATACGACCTGAAAATCAGCAAACAACAGCGCAACTTTATGAGCTAAATGAATTAATTACACCTGTTAAGTCAGGTAGTAGTGATGATTATCAGTGGTCTGGAAAATTACTCAATTTTTGCGCACAACTTCAAACGCTCAAGAGTATCGCAGCATAAAAATCACCAGTCATTTTTAAAAACCGGATCAGTAACCCCTAAGCGCCTGGTCATAGTTATGTGCGGGGGCATTCGTTTTTTAAATACCATGTGAATTGGGTTAGTAAAAATCTTGTGAGCACCAGTTTTATTAGCAATATAAGGAATATGCGCTAAGCATTAATTCGATAGAATTAAGTTATTACATCTAAATTAACTTGCGAACTTTATACTTCAAACGACTTGTTTTAAGAGTTGGATTTAGCTTAGGTGTTTTAATTAAATTTTTACGCAATTGATTGCTGCTTACGTCTGCTCTTGAATAAACAGCCACAAAATTTTCATTAAGATTATTACTCAACTGAAATATAGATCTAAACTTACTACTGATATATTGATTGCTAATACCCGCCGAATCAAACAGCTCCTCTTTACTTACAAAGTTTCTCACTATAACGCCGTTTATAGTCAAATGCTTCAACATACGTGAAAACCATTTGCCATTTGCATTAACAACTGAAACAGGCTCACCATCTTCCTCAGTAAAAAGATCATCGATAATCATATCGAACTTCTCACCTCTATATTTTTCTAACCAGGTAATGGCATCCGCCTCGATTAACTCGATAGATTTATGTTTTAATTCAAAAAAACGACGTGCAACCGATAAATGAACAGGGTTTAATTCAACTCCTAATATTTTTTCAGGCGCAATAAAATTACGCAACATATGCAAAACAGCGCCCCCCCCAACACCTAAAACCAATACCCTTTTTATTGTATTTTCAGGGTAGAAAAAAGCGGGAATCATTAATAAGTCCCATACATGACCGGTTAGCTTTTGTTTAGGGTTATACTGACTATGAAAAACACCGTCGGTATACAGACGCATACTACTACCTGCAGAGCGCACTTCGTATTGAACACCAGAAACTTTCTTACTCCAAATTAATGACATGTAATTAAAGCACTTATTATAAAAACCACAATAGAAAAAGAGCCTCAGATTTTATAATAAAATCACACAAAAAAAGCATGATTTTTTTCTCTGAGACCCTATTAGTCGTTACTGTATTTGAAACGCCTTAACGAAACATTATTATTTAACTTTTGAAACCATATAATCAACAGCAGCATTTAACTCTTCATCACTGCATGTACCACAGGTTCCTTTTGCCATCATAGCTGTTCCAGGAACACCTTTTAGAGCAGATAAATACAAAACATCTGCACCTTTATTAATTCTATCTTTCCAGGCAGCCGCATCACCCAGTTTCGGCGCTCCAGCCGCGCCAGAAGCATGGCATGACTGACAGGATTTTTTATATACCTGCTCACCACTCATACTCACTTTAAGCTCAGATTTTGCCTCGGCATCCACTACTGCTGTTTCTACTTTAGCCCCTACAACTGACGTTATATCCTTTTTCGTAGCAACATCTGTAGTCTCTACTGGCGACAGCGTTTCTTCTGCTATTATTTTCTCGCTAGCCGGCTTCTCGGCTGTTGATTTCTCTGTTGTCTGATTAGAGTCACAGGCAACAGCCAAAATAATATATAAAGGTAAAACTATTGATAATTTATTCATACTAGCTCCAGTTATTCTGCCACTGTTGATGCT
>Ga0316204_10009365_pt1 | contig 13128 bp, 12 predicted proteins | sample 6monrhotite_MG_2_FD_205661 | JGI IMG/M metagenome (GOLD analysis project Ga0316204, IMG submission 205661) | Microbial mat bacterial communities from mineral coupon in-situ incubated in ocean water Damariscotta River, Maine, United States -... | ecosystem: Environmental > Aquatic > Marine >... | reverse complement strand
GAACGGTTTGCCGTTATTGGCCTGGCCCAGGATGAAGACGATCACCTGGTGCGTGAATATTTGCTTGATCAAAAAGTGACTTTCACTAGTTACATCGACCCAGCCGGGGCGATTGCGACAGACCAGCTAGGTATCCAAATTTTCCCCTATACTCTCTTGATTGGCCCGGATGGTCGCTTTATCCAGCGTATTAGCGGGCCGCGTGAGTGGCAGCGCCAGGAAGTGATTGATTTGCTGGAAAAGGCTTATACCGGCGATTATTCTGCTTTGCATTAGCTGGCGGCGACACTGGCCTGCTGAAATGTTAGAATTGCCCCTGATTTTGTTGGCTAATTAACCAAACTGAGTGGTTGGATAAATGAAAGCTAAAAGAACCGTTGGATTGCTTGCGTTGCTTGTCTCTACGAGCGCGTTTTTATTTGCTGCTGAGGTCATCGCCGCGGATCCTCGCAATGGTGCCAAACTCTACAATATTCATTGTACTAATTGCCACGGTTCAAACGGTGCTGGAGCAATGCCGGGCATGCCGGATTTTAGACGTGGCCAGAGTCTGTTTGAAAACAATGCTGTGCTAGTGCAGATGTTGGAAAAAGGGCGGGGCATCATGCCTGCTTATCGTGGTCTGCTGACTACCCAGGAAATGCTTGATGTCATTTCGCACCTGAGAACCTTTCAGTGATGAGAATATTGTTCGTTGTTTTCACCGCCATGTTGGTGGTGGCTTGTTCTGATTCGCCGGAGTCTACCCCAAAAGATGTCGCCGTCGAGCTTGAAGCGCAGGCCTTAACCAAGATTCCGGCAGACAGCTGGAAAGTTATTGATGCCTTCGAGGTAGGTCGTGAAGTCTATGTTCGCTCCATGGCGCTTTCATCGAGTAAAAACAGCCTGTGGGTGGGTACTTCATCGGGTGTCCATGAGGTTGATCTGAGCAATCAGTCATTACGTAACACCTTTACCCGAGCCGATGGTCTGGCCAATGAGTATCTATTTGCCTTGTTTGTCGATAAGGATGACTACAAGTGGTTTGGTACCAATGGCGGTGGCGCGGCACGTTATAAAGACGGTGACTGGAAGGTGTTTTTCCCCATGCATGGTCTGGCTGATTATTGGATCTACAGTTTTGATCAGCAGGCCGATGGCAAGATCTGGATTGGTACCTGGGCCGGTGCCAACCTTTGGGATCCAGCCACTGGAAAATTCATCACCTATTTTGACGAGTTGGTGAATGAGTGGGTTTACGGCATTGGTGTCGATTCAAAACAGCAGGTCTGGTTTGGCACCGAGGGTGGTGTTTCCATGTTTAATGGTAAGACGTGGACTGCCTGGACCCACAACGAGGGCTTGGGTGCCAGCAATGATGAGAACCTGCCCATCAGTTTGAATACCGGCCTGGGAACTCGCGAGCGTCACGACTTGAATGTGATGACTGAGGGGCAGTCGACCTATAATCCCAACTACATCTTTTCCATCCACGTAGATAAACAGGATCAGGTTTGGGCCGGTACCTGGGGTGCTGGCGTGAGTCGCTTCGATGGCAAGACGTGGAATAACTACAATAGTAAAGATGGCCTGGCTGGCAATATTGTTTACAGCATCGCCGAGGCTGACGATGGCACCATGTGGTTTGGCACCAATAAGGGACTGAGTCGTTTTGATGGCAAACACTGGTACAACTATGGCCGTAAGGACGGCCTGTTGTCCGAGCATGTCTACACTATTGCCATGGTGCCTGGTGATGAGGTTTGGGTAGGAACTCGTGGTGGTGTGACCCGCTTTGGTCAGGCCGAAGCGCAACAAGATTCAGGTAAAGCAGAATGAAGTTTAATCCAACGTTGATGGCGCTAGGTGTGCTGGTTGGGGCGGGTGTCATTGTTGGTGCTTATCAGCTTGGCCAGCAAGGTTCGGAAGAGACAGTTGTCAAACGTGAGCCTGCTGCGCTGAAACAAGCTGCACCGCCGCTAGCATCTGTGCACGATGCCTCAGATGTGGTCTCAACTGAAGGGCCGCGTTTCAGTCACTTCAGAGTCGGTAATCGCAATGTCAAAAGCATCTTTGCCGATGGCCGTTACGTCTGGGTTGGTACATCCGGTGGCGTGATTCGTTATGACACCGAGTCTGATGATTATGAGCTTTTCAATAACAAGAATGCCGGTCTGTTATCGAATGGAATTTTTCATGTCAGTCGTTTAGACGACAAGCGCATGGCCATAGGTACCTACGGTGGTGGCCTGGCAGTATTTGATGTTGAAGCCAATACCTGGCAGACCATCAATATCCCTGACGGCCTGGCAGACCAGTTTGTCTATGACGTGTTGACCGTGGCCAATGGTGATGTCTGGATCGCCACCTGGTCCGGTGCCAACCGTGTACGCAATGGTGAGTTTGATAATCCCGATGCCTGGGAAACCTTTACGGTTGAGAATACCAATGGTGGTCTACCCAATCCATGGGTCTACGGTGTTGAAGAAGGACTTGATGGTGATGTCTGGTTTGCCACTGAGGGTGGTTTGGCCTTGTATAAAGATGCCAAGTGGCAGAAGTGGGGCCATGATGAAGGGCTGGGTGCCGATTATAAGCTGGTTGAGAGTGCCATCCAGTTCAAGAGTGATCCTGGTCAGGCTTCAATGCATCATGCGCGGCAAAAAGATGAACAGGGCCTGCAGGACGTTAAGGTTGCCTATAACCCGAATTATGTCATTTCCTTGCAGGTGCAAAAAGATGGCACCGTTTGGGCCGGCACCTGGGGCGCTGGTTTAGGGCGTTTCAAGGATGGCGAGTGGAAGAACTACACATCGTTTGATGGCCTGCCTGCTAACCATATCTTCATGCTCTATCTCGATCCGCAGCAGAATTTATGGGCGGGCACCAGCAAAGGCTTGGCTCGTTTTGATCCTGAAACAGAAACCTTTTCTGTTAAGACGATGAATGATGGTCTGTATGCCGAGAACGTTTTTTCCATGACCACTGGCAAGGATGGTGATTTCTGGATTGGTAGTTTTGGCGGTGTTGCTCATATTGAGCAAGGCTGGAATCAGTAAAGCGGTTGTCCGGATAATACTGTGAGGAGCCTGGGAATACGTCTGGCACTGGTTATTTCAACCGTGCTGTTTGTCTTGGTGCTGGTGGCCGGGGTTCTGATTGAGCGGCAGTTGAGCCGTGCTATTTATAGCGAAGAGGTTGATCAGGCCAAGACTCATGCCCAGACCTTGCTTGCCAGTCTGCGGATTTTTATGCTGAATGGCCAGGGTACACTGGCGCGAGATTGGCTTAACAGTATGCATGGCGCGCCTGGGATCGTCGATGTTGAGGTGTTGCGGCGCGATGGTTCCGAGGCTTTCACAGATCTGACCACAGTTGGCAAAGTGAATGACTTTCTTGGTGATCTGGTATTCGAGCGCGAACCATCACCGGCTCATCACATGCCAATATCTATTGCTGGCACGTTTGAAAAAGCCTTAAAGGGTGAAGTCGCTCTAGATCTGCGCTTTCCTGAAGAAATTACTGTCTTACAGCCGATTGAGGTCGAGACCGAGTGCCTGACCTGTCATGGTTATGATGCGGGTTCAATGCGCGGTGTTTTGAAGTTGAGTCTGTCGCGGGAGCAAGGTTTGGCAAGGATTGTTGCCATGCGTAACAGTCTCTGGACCATTGCAGCTTTGTTGGTATTGAGCATCGGCGTGACCATGTTGGTTGTGTTGCGTATCAATGTCCTGAACCCTATCAATCGTTTGCGAGACGCGATTATTCGTGTTGGTGCGGGTGAGCGCCATGTTGAGTTGCCTTTGCAGTGGCGTGACGAACTTGGTCAGGTGGCAACAGTGTTTAACGACATGCAGGAAGACCTGGTCGCCAATGAAACACGTATTCGTGCCGTTACCGAAAATGCTTTTGATGCCATCATTACCAGTGATGAGCGTGGTGTCATTGATACCGTTAATCATGCAGTAGAGAAGATGTTTGGTTATATGCCAGACGAACTGGTTGGCCGTAACGTTTCTCTTTTGATGCCAGACCCTTATCGAAAAGAGCATGATCGTTACATTGATAAATACCTGGTTACCGGCAAGGGGCGTCTAATTAATAATCGCGCTGAAGTGATTGGTCTGCGCAAGGATGGTTCTTCCTTCCCTATAGAGATTGCTCTGAGTGAAATGTTTATCGGTGAGCGGCGTTATTTTGTTGCTGTTGCACGTGATGTAACCGAGAGCAAGCGTCAGACTGCAGCCTTGCAGTATCAAGCTTTGCATGACGCACTAACCGAATTACCTAATCGTAGCCTGTTGTCGGATCGTATCCGTCAGAGCGTTTTATTGGCTCAGCGTGAGCATCATGAGTTGGCCTTGCTGGTTATGGATCTGGATCGTTTTAAGGATATTAATGACACTCTTGGTCATCAATATGGTGACAAAGTTCTGCAAGAAGTTTCGACGCGCATGCGTGAAGCATTGCGAGAGTCAGATACCATTGCCCGTTTGGGTGGGGATGAGTTTGCAATTCTGTTGCCGAATACTGGTTTGGGCCAGGCTAAAGCCATTGCTGACAAATTATTGCAGATTGTTGAGGAGCCGCTCACGATTGGTGAGCAGGTGTTGCATGTGGGGGGCAGCATTGGTATTACTCTGTATCCGCAGCATGGCGAAGATGAGGTGGCGTTATTGCAGCGTGCCGATGTAGCCATGTATGTGGCTAAACGCGGCCACCATGGTTCGGCAGTGTATGATCCTTCTGTGGATCAGCATAGCCTGCGCAATTTGGCTTTGTTGGGTGAGTTGCGGGGTGCCATCGAGCGTGACCAGTTGTTGTTGCACTATCAGCCTAAGGTCAATCTCAAAACCGGTAAGGTCTATGGTGTTGAAGCGTTGGTGCGCTGGCAGCATCCAAAACATGGTTTGATGCACCCGGATGAATTTGTACCGCTGGCTGAGCAGACTGGTCTGATTGCGCCGTTGAGTCAATGGGCTCTGAAAGAGGGCTTGAAAACTTGCAATGAGTCTTGTGGTGGACTTGAGCTTGATGTGGCGGTGAATCTGTCGGTGCGTAATCTGCAGGACCCACGCTTTCCCAATAAGGTGGCGCGTCTGATTGATGAGAACTGTGGTGATCCAAGCCGTTTACGGTTGGAGATTACCGAGACGGCGATCATGGCAGACCCTGGGCGTGCCCTGGACGTGCTGAATCGTCTCAGTGCCATGGGTGTGAAGTTGTCGATCGATGATTTCGGTACCGGCTATTCCTCTTTGGCGCATCTGAAGCAAATGCCGGTGGACGAGCTGAAGATCGACAAGTCATTTGTTACCGGTATGTTGGAAGATGAAAGTGACGCCATGATTGTGCGTTCGGTTATTGATCTTGCCCATAATATCGGTATTAGTGTGGTGGCTGAGGGGGTGGAATCGGAAGCAATTTATGATCGTCTGAAAGAGATGGGTTGTGATGCAGTGCAGGGATATTATATGAGTAAGCCCGTGTCAGCCGAAGACTTGATTGAGTGGGCTAAGAGTTCAGGCTGGCGCTTGTAAACTATTCTGTTGTGGTGTCTTGTCGTAACGAAATCGGCCGATAGACATCAACCTTTCTAAAGAATTGGTCGGTGATATAAACCCGGCCATCTTCATCGACGTCGATTCCGGCGGGCAGCATGTAATTACCCGGGGCGCTATTCTGGCCACGCTGGCCAATCACCATTAATAACGCACCCTTGTCATTGAATATTTGCACATTGCCGAAGGCGGTGTCGACGACATAAATGTTGCCGTCTTTATCTGTGCTAACTCCTTTGGGGCTGAAAAATTGGCCTGGGTAGCGCCCCAGCGTGCCAAAGCTGAATTTGTAATTACCATCGGCATCAAAGGCCTGGATACGAAAGTTGCCCTTGTCGACGACGTAGACAGTGCCGTCAGCCGCGCTGCTAATTTGCAGTGGTAGATTGAACTGACCGTGTTCGCCGCCGCGTGTGCCAATGGTTTTGAGAAGTTTGCCAGTCTGTGAATCAAGGATCAGCATGTGGTGTTCCTGGGTGTCGACGCCGCCAGTGTCGATGACATAAACTTTGCTGCCATCGCTTGATACCGAAACGCCAGCAGGGCGCTTAAACATTGCTTTATTACCAAGAAAGCGCAGGAAGCTGCCTTCCAAATCAAACACGCTAATATGACGTGCGCTGACATCGGCGACAAAAATTTCACCTTGTGTAGAGATGTCGATACCAACAGGCTTGAATAGTTGGCCTGGTTTTTCGCGGCCAAATTCTTTGTAGATATTGTTATTGATATCAAACATGACCACCGAGCGTTGAACTGTGTCGGTGACATAGACACGGCCATTTTGTACGGCTACGCCATAGGGTTTGACCAGGCCTTTGATGTCATCGGTTTCGCCGGTGGCGTAGCGGCGCAGTTTTTTGGCCGTGGTGAGTGGTTCAATATTGCTGTTGTAGCGCAGTGAGCGTTCAAAGATGAAGCGAGGTTGATCCGGTGCCGCAGGATAGACCGGTGGAACAAATACTTCCTGGGGCGGAACGCTGCTACAAGCCGCAAGCGTCAGTGGTGCCAGTAATGCAATTAACTTGCGCAGCGATTTGTTTATTTTATGTGACATGTCTCACACAGTCGCTCGGCGCCGGTTCTTAATAGCAGGTTGACGTCGGGGTTGTGAACATTGTGACAGCTGGCGCACTCGACTTTGTTGTCGTAGATTTTTACGCCGTTGTCAAAACCATAGTCATGATCAACGGGGCGGAAGTCAGGGTCTTTTGCATTTAGACCGGCGTATTCCATAGATATTGGGTGATCATTTTGCAGGTCGGTGCCGATGTGTTTGATTTCGATACTGTGTGCAGCGATTCCATTGTGGCACTTGCCGCAGTTCATCAGGCTGTTGCCGCCATTGAGGCGTAGATGCAGCGATGCATCTTCACTGCTGTTCCAGGTGTCGGGTTTGAAGACCGTCATATCCACTGCCAGGGTGCCGTCATGACAGGACAGGCACAACAGGCTGATTGGGCTGGGGGTCTTGACTTTGTTGTCGAGGTTGCGCGAATCGTACAGGTCATAGGCGGTGTCGACAGCAGGTTGGAAGCGGTTCCATCCCGGGATGCCACCCAGCTCGCTAGAATCAACGCCATCTTTTTCAGGCGGCAGGTGACAGTAGACGCAGGGATTGCCGTAATCGGCAAAGGCCAGTCCGGGCATGGCGGCAACTTCGGCGCGCTCATTGAGGCCGGTGAAATCGTGTTTGGAGCCTAGAATCGTGCCCGCCTGGGCTGAACTCGGCATAATGCATGAGGCTAAGGCTAGACCAAACAGGTTTTTTGTTAAGATTTTCAACACAGAGGTTAACCGTCTATTAACGCACAACTATAAACGCCAAGCATACTAGTCCTGGCTTGGGTAGCGCAAATGCTTATTTTAGTGGAAAATAGCCTCCTCTTGAATGTTAACCAGGTTTTTGTGCCTGATCCCATGTCCCCAGAGCGTGAATGTTAAGGCGATAGATGCGTTTTCCCTTGTTTAAATCCCTGTGTGTTTCTGTATTGATGTTTGCTACTGTTAGCGTGTGGGCTGCTGCCCCGGTTTCGTTGGCAGAGGCTAGCAAGATCTATAGTGAAAATTGCGCCGTTTGTCATGGTGATCGTGGCGATGGCCAGAGTCGAGCTCGTTTTGGCTTGAATCCCCAGCCGCGTGATTTCACTACGCCAGGAGCCGCCGCCGAGCTGAATCGCAAACGTATGATTACTGCGGTGGTACAGGGGCGTGAGGGTACTGCCATGGTGGGCTGGCATGGGCGCTTGAGCATGCCTGAGATCGAAGGTGTGGTGAATTATATTCGCACTACCTTCATGCGTCTGGCGCCATCTGAGGAAGAGCTGGCTGTGACCGGACCGCGGCTTCAGCACGGTAAGACATTATACGAAGAGCATTGCCGGGTTTGTCATGGCGATCGTGGCAATGGTGCCACCTGGACCAACTCGGTGCTGAATCCACCGCCTCGTAATTTTACTTCACCACAGGCGCGCCGCATCCTTACTCGCAAGCGTATGCTGGCCGCGGTTACCTATGGTCGTAAACAGACGGCGATGATAGCCTTTTCAAACCGCTTGTCGGAAGATGATATTGCTGACGTGGTGGATTATGTTCGTGCCACCTTCATGAAGGGTGATGTCGTTGCGGATGCCGGAATGGTTGATTTATCCGATTCAGGTGCTTTGGGTGGCGGTGGCCACGGTGGGACTAATGGTACAGCCGCGCCCCACGGTCGCGCGCCTTCTTCTATCGGTTCGCACGGCATGGCGCCTCGCCTTGCGCAACAGCAGTCTGCTGTTCATGCTGTCGATATGAACGCGCCTTTTCCTGGTGGATTGAAATCGGATTTTAAGCGTGGTCGTGAAATCTATATGGCTAACTGTACTGCCTGTCATGGTGTGCGCGGTGATGGCCTGGGGGCACGAGCCTATTTTATTCAGCCAAAACCACGTAATTTTCTCCATATAGAATCGCGCAGCATGTTTAATCGTCCGGCCCTGTTTCGGGCCATTATGATGGGCAAGGCGGGTACGGTGATGCCGGCTTGGGGTACGGTGCTATCACCGCAACAGGTGGCCGATGTGGCTGAGTTTGTCTATCAGGATTTTATTCACCCCAATCCAGATGAGATCGAGCCGCAGCCTGAGTCGGAACAAGCGCTGGACGAAGATAAAAAAAAAGCCCCTTAGCAGCGAGTCAAACGGTTGAGGGAATTGCCTCGACGGTTGAAATAGCAGCAGGCAGTAACGCCACCAGCGCCTTTGAGAAAGGCCGCGATCTCTATAATTATTATTGTTATTTCTGTCATGGTTATGCAGGTGATGCTGAGACCCTGGCGGCTACTTATTTATCACCGCCTCCACGAAATTTTACTGCGACTCGTTTGCAGGACTTGCCACGTGAGCGCATGCTTAAGTCGGTTACCGATGGCCGCATGGACACAGGCATGGCCGGTTTTAAAAACAAACTCACGGCTGAGCAGATTGAGCTGGTGGTGGATTTTGTGCGGCAGGCATTTATGGGTAGCGACAAGCTTAATACTCGTTATCACACTAAAGGCAATGGTTGGCCCAATCATGATCGTTATGCTATTGCTTTTCCGTTTGCGACAGGTGGAATTGCGCTTGATACCCCGCTGGAGCAGTTGAGTGCGGAACAGCAGCAGGGCAGAAGGCTATTTATGGATAGTTGCATTACCTGTCATGATCGAGCCAAGGTTGAGAGCGAGGGATTGGCATGGGATCCACGCGCTGTCTCTTATCCACGTACTGGTTATTCGCACCGCATGCCGGATGCTGTGTCGGCGGCGACGCCTTATTCGATACATGATGTGTCGCCAGATGCAGAGGGTTTGTCTGAGCTGCAGCGCCAGGGGGAGACGCTGTATCAGGCCAATTGTGCCTTTTGTCATGCGGCGGATGGCACGGGAAAAAACTGGATAGGCTCATTTCTGCAGCCACATCCTCGCAATTTGACTGAGGTGCAGGGGATGACTGCCAAGCGTTTACGGACTGTGATTCTGGATGGTCTGCCTGACACCACCATGCCAGCGTGGCGTCATGTGTTAGAGGCTGAACAGGTCGACGCTGTTGTTGCTTATGTAATGCGTGTTTTTATCGAAACGGATGTCCGTTAGGCGGCGAATCAGTGCTGTTATATTTTTGAATCAGTTTTATTATTAAGAATAAATGTCGGAGAGAGAAATCATGATTAAGGCAGGCATAGTGGGTGGCACGGGATACACGGGTGTGGAGTTGTTGCGCTTGTTGGCGATGCATCCCGAGGTCGAGCTGCGGGTGATTACCTCGCGCTCCGAAGCGGGCGTGCCGGTCGCCGACATGTTTCCTAATCTGCGCAACAAGCTCGACCTTTGTTTCAGTGAGCCAACTGTCGAGAACCTGTCGCAGTGCGATGTGGTTTTTTACGCCACGCCTCATGGTGTGGCGATGGCAGGTGCAGCTGAACTGCTCGACAAGGGCGTAAAGATCATCGACCTTGGCGCAGATTTTCGCATCAAGGATATTCCGACCTGGGAGCAGTGGTATGGCATGCAACATAGCACTCCGGAGTTGGTGGCCGAGGCGGTTTATGGTCTGCCAGAAGTCAATCGTGATGAAATAAAGTCGGCACGTTTGATTGCCTGCCCCGGCTGTTATCCCACTGCGGTGCAGCTGGGTTTTATGCCGTTGCTGGAAAATGGTCTGGTGGGGATTGATCGTTTGATTGCCGATGCCAAGTCGGGTGTCAGTGGTGCTGGCCGCAAGGCCAATATTGGCACCTTGTTGTGTGAGAGTAGTGAAAGTTTTAAGGCTTACGCTGTTGCCGGTCACAGACATCTGCCTGAAATTAGTCAGGGCTTGACGCAAATGGCGGGTGCTAATGTGGGGCTTACTTTTGTGCCGCACCTGACGCCAATGATTCGAGGTATTCATGCCACCCTTTATGCAACATTAAAGAGTGATGTTGATTTGCAATCGCTTTATGAGCAACGTTATCAAGATGAAAGCTTTGTTGATGTGATGCCGGCAGGTTCTCACCCAGAAACACGTAGCGTAAAAGGTGCCAATCAATGCCGCATTGCAATTCACAGGCCTCAGGGTGGCGACACAGTGGTGGTGTTGTCGGTAATTGATAATCTGGTCAAGGGGGCCGCGGGTCAGGCGGTGCAAAATATGAACATCATGTTCGGTCTGGATGAGAGTGCTGGCTTGGATGGTATTGCCTTGTTGCCATAATGAGAACTTTATTGAATCAAGGGTTAGATAAATGAAGACGGGTGACTTGGTGGTCAAGAGTCATAGTCCCTGGCAGCGTTGGCTGGTATTGATTGGTAGCTGGGTGGGGGTGTTTGCTGTTGCTCTGTTCAGCTATTGGTTGGGGCAGATTCAGGCTGGTTATAACCTCGTAGAAACCGCTCATGAACGTGAAGCTCTACAGCAAGCGTTGACTGAACAGACAGATAAATCCAAGCAGCAGGGCGAACAGGTGGCGGTGTTAGAAAGAACCCAGGTGATTGATAGCCAGTCCTATGATGTCGTTCGCAATGACCTTAAGCGGATGCAGGAAGAAATCTTAGAGTTGCGTGAAGAGGTGGAGTTTTATCGAGGTATTGTCTCCCCGCGTGAGCGCCAGGCGGGTTTGGATATTCAAACCTTTAAACTTGAGTCGGCAGATGAAGAACGGCTTTATCACTTTGAGCTGGTAATGAGCCAGGTGTTAAAGAATGATCGTTTTGTAAAGGGTGTGGTAAAGATGTTTGTGCATGGGGTGCAGGATGGCGAACCCTTAAGTCTTGATTTCAGAGATATTTCGCCGAACAAAAGTGTTGGCCGTAATCTTAGTTTTCGTTATTTTCAACGGATGGGAGGAGAGATCCGCCTGCCCGAGGGCTTTGTTCCTCGAAATGTGATGATTGAGATGGTGCCACAGAAGCGCGATGCGATGAGTAAAACCTTTGACTGGCAAGAGGCAAGCGCAGGATAAGCTGGGCTTTTGTTGGCGATGTTCCAGGTGCCGTCTTCATTCGGCTTTTTGCTATTGGTTGCTGCGGGTCAGGTAGGGGGCAATCCGGCAATGATGGTTTTATAAGCTAGCGACTGAGAGGTAACTGTGTGTTTTTCAAGTTATTTTTTTATTTGTGAGATTGTTTCCCAGCAACTCGCATGATACGGTTGCAGCAAATATTCAATGCTACCAGGAAATGTATCGGTGCTAGCAACTAACGCTTAGTTCCTTGAAATTGCACGGTTATAGGGGGGCTAAGGGGGAATGTTTAGCTAGGTGGTTAAACTTCCTACCCAGTAAAACCGATAAGTTGTATTAATCAGGATGATTATCTACGGGGTGTTCTAAAAGTTATGTTTTCTAGCAAAAAGCGCAAGTCTGCCAAAATAGATTCATTGATTGGCCAAAATACGCTGCTAAGTGGCGATGTGGAGTTTAGCGGTGGATTTCATATTGATGGCAAGCTCAAGGGCAGCGTCAAGTCGGTTGAGCCTTCATCAATGTTGACCTTGAGTGATCAGGGGGTCGTTGAAGGGGATGTGCATGTGCCGAATATTATCCTCAACGGTACCGTGATTGGTGATGTTTATGCCAGTGAGCGTGTTGAGTTGGCGTCAAACGCCAAGGTGATCGGCAATGTTTATTATAATCTAATTGAAATGGCGATGGGGGCTGAGGTCAATGGTAACCTTGTCCATCAGGCGGAACCAGCCGAGTCAGTGGCCGAGATTGTAAGCCCCACGTAATGTGTGGTGTTGAACCTGAGGCAGGCTGTGTTGTCTCAAAATAGTAACTAAAATATTCCTGACTGCGGTTCTAGGGTATAATCCAGCTAATCAAGTAATACATTAGAGGTTTGATTCCATGACTACAGCGACATCAGAATTAGAAAATGACTCTCCGGTAACCTTTTTCGACAGTGCCGTTAACAAGGTGCGTGAGCTGATTGATGAAGAGGGTAACGATGCGCTTAAATTGCGCATATATATTACCGGTGGTGGTTGTTCCGGGTTTCAGTACGGTTTTACCTTCGATGAAACTGTGAACGAGGGTGATACGGTTGTTGAGAAAGGCGGGGTTAGCCTGTTGATCGACCCGATGAGCTATCAGTATCTAAATGGTGCCGAGATTGATTACAAGGATGGCTTGGAAGGTGCTCATTTTGTGATTCGTAATCCGAATGCATCAACAACCTGTGGCTGTGGTTCGTCGTTCTCTGTATAAAATTTAGTTTTAATTGCTTCAAAAAACGCCAGGCCTGTTTCGGGTTCTGGCGTTTTTCGTTTTAGGCGGGGTATATCCCCCCTAGAATTAGATTTGCACTTGCGCCGGTAACTGCGGCGATATTGCCTGGTTTGTTTTCCAATGTTTGTTTCGCCAGCCAGGCAAAGGCTGCTGCCTCTACCCATTCAGGATCGATTCCCAATTTGGTTGTTGTTTTTAGTTTGATGTTACTTAAACGATTATCAAGTCCCTGGATCAAGTGGGAATTAAAGGCGCCGCCACCGCAGACATACACTTCGTCGCAATTGCGGGCATATGCCTCGATTGCTCTGGCAATGCTTTCAACGCTGAGCTGTGTCAGTGTGGCCTGAATGTTTTC
>Ga0316204_10009364_pt1 | contig 13130 bp, 12 predicted proteins | sample 6monrhotite_MG_2_FD_205661 | JGI IMG/M metagenome (GOLD analysis project Ga0316204, IMG submission 205661) | Microbial mat bacterial communities from mineral coupon in-situ incubated in ocean water Damariscotta River, Maine, United States -... | ecosystem: Environmental > Aquatic > Marine >... | reverse complement strand
TTTGATGCGTCGCAGCGCAAGGGATATGGAGTCGTTGTTTGTGCTGTTGGATCGCCTGGATGAAGCATCGCTGGTGCAGCAGAGGAAATTGACCATTCCTTTTGTGCGAGGGTTGGTTTGATTGTAGGTTGGGGTGAGGAACGAACCCCAACGGAAAGTGTTCCTGAGCTTGGGTCGCAGGAAATGGTCCAGAAAAATCCTCATACCATTGCCCGTTGGGGTTCGTTCCTCACCCCAACCTACGAAGTATAAAGTTATGCGGAACCGGACAGGCTGACCGCGATCCCCGCCACCCGTTTTCCTAACGCTTTGCACAACCGCTTTTCCTCGTCACTTAATGGCCGTTTATTATCATCCCCGGCAAAATGACTCGCGCCATAAGGTGTGCCACCACTGGCGGTGTGCATTAAATCTGTCTCGGAATAGGGCAGGCCGGTGATGAGCATACCGTGATGCAGCAGGGGGATCATCATGGTCAATAGAGTGCTTTCCTGTCCGCCGTGCAGGCTGGAGGTGGAGGTGAATACAGCGGCAGGTTTGCCCGCGAGTGCGCCGGAAAGCCAGACATCGGAGGTGGAGTCGATGAAATATTTCAGCGGTGCGGCCATGTTGCCGAAGCGGGTAGGGCTGCCGAGGATCAGACCGTTGCATTCGCGCAGGTCGTCATGGCTGGCGTAAGGGGCACCTTCTGTGGGAATGTCGTCGGCAGTGGCTTCGCAGACGGTGGATACGGGGGGTACGGTGCGCAGCCGTGCTTGCGCGCCGGGTGTTTCTTCAATGCCTCGGGCGATGAGCGTGGCCATTTCGGTGGTGCTGCCTTGGCGACTGTAATATAAAACGAGAATGTCGTTCATGGCAGGATGTCCAACACGGATTCCGGTGGGCGACCGATAGTGGCTTGGCGTTTACCGTTGTGCTCGGTGATGACGATGGGGCGTTCGATGAGCTTGGGGTACGTTACCATGGCGGTGATGAGTTGTGAGCGGCTCAGCGAGGTGTCGTCGAGTTTGTTATCCTTGTATTCGGTTTCGTGCGTGCGCATTAGCTGGCGAGGTTCAATATTGAGTAGATTGAGCACTTCGTCGAGGGTGGCGGCATCCGGCGGGGTGTCGAGATATTCCACGACACGGGTTTCAACGTTGTTGTTATTTAACAGCTCCAGCGTTTGGCGTGATTTGGAGCAGCGAGGGTTGTGGTAGATGGTGGTGGACATGCCAGTGTCTCCTGATGATATTAATTGGCGGCAATTGTATCGTTTGCCTGCGAGTGTTGTCGCCTTGAATGTGTTGCTTTTGATGGGTTGTTGACAGTGTTTGGGGCTGGTGCTAGGTTGATTTCACCATGGTATAACAGGTGCATGTTTTTAATTTAATGGTCCAATGAATACGATCTTACTTTTTCTCAAAAAGCATTTCAAAATCTCCTTTTTGGCGCTTGTACTCATGTCATCGGCTTGCGCTACTGTGCCGCCGGTACAGGAAATGAGTGATGCACGTCAGGCATTGGATGCTGCGCGCAAAGCGGGTGCCGAGGCGCATGCGAGCAAGGATTTACAGTCGGCTGAGGCCTTGTTGCAGAACGCTGAACATGCTTTGCAAGAAGGTGATTACAAGCAGGCGCGCAAAGATGCCGAGGCGGCACAGTCTCAGGCTGTGGTGGCACAGGATAAAGCACTTAACGAATAGTTCGTTTTTGATTTTTTCAGTTTAGCTTCAAAAATTTGCCGTATTATTTCCTTACGTAAAATATAAGTCCGTAAGGATTGGCGTCCGAATGTTCATTATGCCCGCTCTTTTTGTTCCGGGATTGTGTAAAATACCCCGCAATAATCCTGCTGTACCCGCTATTTTCCTTGCCATGAAATATGGCGCTCACTAAATGCCTAAGTTTCACTGGTATACAAAAACGTACACAAAATAATACGGGCTGATGTTTTACCGCTGGAGATATTCAAGTTAAAGAATTGTTCAACAAGATACTTTGAATGGGGTAATGCAGTGGTTTTGTCGGTATATTTTATAATCAAGTGTGACATCTGCTTCCAAAGACCTTGATATTATGTAATTATTACCGTCAATGTTTTGGCGTGACGTTTTCCCCGCTAGCGCCAACAGCGCATTATAGTAATCAGGGCCCGCATTACTCGTTATTTTTCAAATTTCACGAAACTTCTCTCTTTTTGTGCCTCATTTAAAGCACCATTTTATTTTGCGAAAGAGAGACGCAATGTAGCGATATAATTACCTTTAACGAGCTTTGAAAAGTTATACGGGGATGACTAACATGAAAAAGGCACAAAATGAGTAAAATGAAAATAAGTATATTGGGTATGGGGTACGTCGGCGCAGTTTGTTCCGCGTGTTTGTCAAAGAATGGTCATGAAGTCATTGGGGTTGATATTGATAAAACCAAGGTCGATATTCTCAATGAAGGACGTTCTCCCATTATCGAAAAAGATCTAGAAGAAACCATTTCTTTTGGTGTTGGCAATGGCTCATTGTCAGCGACAACCAACTCAATACAGGCGGTTCAAGAAACATCCATTTCGATCATTTGTGTTGGTACTCCGAGCAATGCTAATGGCAGCTTAAATCTTGATTACATCCGACAGGTATGTGTGGAGATAGGTCAGGCGATAAAAAATAAAGAAGAACGTCATGTTGTTGTGATGAGGAGCACCGTTTTACCCGGTACTGGTTACGATCTCGCCATTCCAACGATCGAAAAATACTCGGGTAAAAAACTGGGTGAGGGTTTTGGTTATGTTTCCAATCCAGAATTTCTTCGTGAAAGTACGGCCATTTATGATTTTTACCATCCACCGAAGACGATCATCGGAGAAAGCGACCTCGTTTCTGGCGATCTTGTTGCTGCCTTGTATCAAGAGCTTGATGCACCGTTAATTCGCACTGAGATACCAACGGCCGAAATGGTGAAGTATGCGGATAACAGTTGGCACGCGACCAAAGTATCGTTTGGGAACGAGATTGGCAATATTGCTAAAGAGCTTGGAATAGACGGCCAAAAGGTGATGGATATTTTTTGTAAAGACATAAAACTTAATCTATCTTCATATTACTTGCGCCCTGGTTATGCTTTTGGCGGCTCGTGTTTGCCTAAAGATGTCAGGGCAATCACCTACAAAGCAAAAAGTATGGATATAAATACACCGCTATTAAACTCTCTTCTTCCCAGTAATGAAGAACAGATCCAGCGTGCCTACAATATGATCAAAGAAACAGGCGGTAAAAAAATAGGCATCCTGGGCTTGAGCTTTAAAGCGGGAACGGATGACGTGAGGGAAAGCCCTCAGGTTGCGCTCGTGGAGCTGTTAATAGGTAAAGGGTACTCAGTAAAAATTTATGATCGCAATGTTAAAACAGCGACGATTAGGGGTGGAAATAAGGAGTACCTGCTAAATCATATTCCCCATGTTTCCAGTTTGTTGACGGATCATTTGGACGAAGTGTGCGACTATGCTGATGTTCTTGTTGTTGGCAATAATGACAAAGAATTTATCAATGTTGTCGATGAAATGGGTTCCGAGCAAAAAATCATCGATTTGATTCGTATTTCAGAGAAATGCAGCACGGACCAATACCAGGGAATTTGTTGGTGAAAAAATGTTCGGGCGCAAGATGTTGCGACCGAAAAATGAGGTTGCTATACAGCGTCATTTTGCTTTTCGGTTTAATGTTCAGCTTAGATAGTCTGGCGATGGCAGAAAATTCTGCTGCCATCAAGCAAATAATAGCACCGATAAAGCTGTTTTTTGTCAGCCCGAATGGGAATGATGGTAATGACGGGTTTACATCACAATATCCGCTAAAAACAATCAATCATGCCCTTAAAAAAGCAAGAGCAGGCGATACTGTTTTTTTATTACCGGGAACCTATGAGCAGGATATAGAAACTGTACGCAGTGGTAGCACAAGGTATCCGATACGGATTACGGGCACTCGCGAAGCCACTGTACAGGGCGCAGGGAAAAGCTATGTGATCGACATCCGCCATAGTTATGTTGAATTAAGCAACTTTACCGTAGATGGAAAAAATGGGCCGGGAGATAAGCTTGAACATTATCGTGACAAGCTGGTGTATATCAAAGGACAAAAGGATATAGGTATAAGTAACGTGCGTTTATTCGGCATGAAACTGCAAAATGCCTATGGTGAGTGTGTCCGTATCAAATATATGGCAACAAATAATGAAGTCGCCCATAACCATATTCAAAACTGTGGTCTCAGAGATTATGTTTTCAACCGCGGAAAACACAATGGTGAAGCTATTTATATTGGCACAGCACCAGAGCAGATTCTCGAAGATGTGAATCCATCAAAACAAATAGACCAATCCAATGGTAATTGGATACATCACAATTATATCTCACCCTATGGCAGCGAATGTGTCGATATAAAAGAAGGCTCAAGACAAAACCTTGTCGAATATAATATTTGCACCAACCAAAAGGATAAAAATGTTGGTGGTATATCTATTAGAGGAAATGACAACACCATTCGTTACAATACGGTTTTTTCCAACAAAGGTGCAGGTATTCGCCTTGGCGGTGACACCGAAGTTGATGGCATAAATAATATGGTTTATGGCAACTATCTGCATGACAATGCGGCTGGAGGATTGAAGATTATTCGTAGCCCACAGAAAAAAGTCTGTAGCAATACCATTATCGCGCTGCCTGGACAAAAAAAAGTGCGTACTAAAAATATACCGATATCTGGTTTTCTGAAGGTGTGTGAGGACTAGAGAATGGTAGGGTATTTGATCTATTTTCTTCTTTTGGTTCTTGCCGCACTACACCTGCCCGCATACTATTTTGATTCGGCGGCAACACAATTTGTCTTTGCTTTGGGTGTTATTGCTATCTGGCGCTATAGCTGGGCAATAACTCATTTCACACGCTCACTCATATTTCGAAAAATAGTTTTCCCCAAGTGGCGTCGACAAACCGTAGAGATGGGTACGGCAGCGGACCCGTCGCATGTGTTTTTTTTACTAACAACATTTCGTATTGGCACAGATGTAACCGCGCAGGTCTATCGCGAAGCCTTTAAGGAAGCGATTCGATGTAATCTGCCCGTAACCATCGTGGTGTCTATTGTCGAGATGAGCGAAGAAAAGCTCATCAAGAATATTTTTCAGGCGCATACACCGCCTTCCCGAGTCAAATTAAAGATAGTGCGTATCTCAGGCACAGGTAAGCGTGATGCCTTGGCGGCCGGGTTTCGTGCTATTGCCAGTACGCCGATAGACAAAAGTACAGCGGTAGCTTCTGTCATTGATGGAGACTCCATTCTGAGCCCTGGTTCCACATTGGCCTGCGCGCGTCTTTTCGCTTTGAATCCCAGACTGGGGGCATTAACCACTGATGAAGTGTGCAACCTGCTTGGCAGCGACTTTATCACCAGTATTTATCGGCGTTGGTACAGTATGCGTTTCGCCCAACGTCACGTTTATATGTCTTCCATGGGGCTGTCTCGTCGGGTATTGACACTGACGGGGCGTATGTCCATGTTTCGTGCCAGTTTGATAAGCGATGCGGATTTCATCAGCGGTGTTCAATATGATCATATTGATCATTGGCGACTCGGCAGGTTTCGTTTTTTGACGGGAGATGATAAATCTTCATGGTATCACTTGCTGAAAAATGGCTGGCAAATGTGGTATGTGCCAGACGTGCAAATCATCACCATTGAAGAACCACCTCATCCTAATTTTTTCATTGGTGCTAACACACTTATGCGGCGTTGGTTTGGCAATATGTTACGCACCAATAGCCGAGCGCTCAAGGTGCCGCGTAAAACTATGGGCACCTTTGTCTGGTGGAATTTGCTGGATCAACGCCTCTCTATGTGGACATCACTATTTGGTTTTTTTGCGGCGATTATCGGTGCTTACAAATTTGGTGCGGCACTCATACTTATATATGTTTGGTGGATTGCTTTTACACGTTACGCCCAATCCTTGATGTTATTATCGTCACGTAAAAAAATCAGTATTACCTGGCCTTTTTTAATCTATTTCAATCAGATTTATGGTTCTCTGGTAAAAATTTATGTGCTCAATCATTTAAGTAAACAAAAATGGACACGCCAGAAGACGACTCTGGCACAGGGTGGAAATAAATTTGATCGCTGGTATCAGCAATCAAGCTCCAATGTATCACTGGTAGCAGGCTTAATCCTATTTGTTACCAGCATTACCTTTATTACTGGTGTGTTTAATATAAATGACATCTACCAGTATTTATTGGCTGTCGGCGGCCAACTGGATAAGTCGATATAAAATACCGCAGGTGGAAAGGTAAATAACACCATTAAAATTTCCCTGTTGCACACGAATGACATTCAAGAAAATATATAACCATGCCTACTCAAATAACTCATGAAGCTGAACAATCGCGTCAACATGCACGCTACCAGATTCCCGTCAAAATTATTTTGGCAGGTCAAAAATATGTGATAGATAATTGGTCTATCTCGGGTTTTTCAATTAAACATCTACCGGATGCCGTTACTCATAAAGGGTCTAATAAAGGAAAATTATTTTTTGATTTTTTAGACTTTGAAACCTGTGTGAATGTTGAGTTTGAAGTAACTTGGTATAATGAAGACAAATCAGAGTCAGGCTGCCGTTTTGTGAATCTGGCACCTTCACAGCTATCACTACTTCATTATGTGATTAACGCCTACTTGGCCGGAGAAGTTGTTAGCAACGGTGATTTGATCAATGTATTGCGACGAGATAATTACACAAAAGAGCGTGACAATAAGCTAAAGACCCTATCAATGGGTAAAATGCTAGGACAAAAAATACGGAAAATATCCGGTTATCTTACGTTGTTGGCAATCATCGCCATGTTATTGCTGTTCATCACTTATACGCTATATCAGCGTATGTATGTGGTAGAAAGTCTCGCAGCCGTTGTGGATGCCCCTGTAGTGGTTATACGAGCACCTCAAGCGAGCTATTTTCATTCGATCATAAGCGATGAAAATTCCAGTGTCAGTCGTGGAAAGGTTATCGCATTGACCCGATTGATCGGAGGGGGGAGTAATAGCATTGAAAGTCCTTGCGATTGCTCTATCTTGGCTATCCATGCGCTGGATAAACAATTTATAGATCGGGGTGAACCCGTCATGACATTGTTGCCCAACGATGCTGAATTATATGTTAATGCAAAAATAAGTTACAAATATGTTAAAAAAATTACGATAAACCAGCCGGTTGAAATTCGCCTTGCCAATGGTGCTATTAAAAAAGGCTTTGTCAGAGATGTGAAGGTCAGTGAATCCATAGAGAAACAACATGCTACGCCGCTTGCCAGCACACCTATCAGCCCCATTGAGTATGTGGATGTATTGATTGCTACTAAAGAGCCGTTGGACACCAAGAACCTGGGTGCAGTCGCCACGGTAAAGATTGATACTTTTTCTTCTCCTTTTGTTGCGCAATGATCATCACAGTGAAACCAAAATATTCAATATGTGGTGATAGAATCAACGTTTTTTCAAGTGTTTTTTTTGTGGTGGTTATGTTGTTTGTGGCTCCCCCTGCTTATACCCAGAAAATGGACCATACAGAGAAGCTGAAAGCAACGCTGTCTGACTACCAGAATATGGACTGGTCTCGATATACTGTTGACGCTGTCAGGCAACGTATTCCCAAGAAAATGTATGGCTCTGATGTGGAATCATTATTGTCTGCCCGGCTGTACTTTATTGGTAATCAGAATATTCAGGAAATGCAAGAGGTCTGGCAGGCCAATGAAATCTCCCGGCCCAAAACCATTGTGGTGGCTAATGGCGTATACGATATCGCTGACCTTCATCGCTTGGTTAATGATGATAGTGTCATTGAGAAAACAAAGGAAGATACATATTTTTTTCGGCAATCTATCTATGTTGCTCCCACTGCTAGCCTGGTGATTCGTGATGTCTCGATGCGTTTGTCAATACATCATGGTGTATTCCTGGTAACTGATGGCCAGTTATTCGTTGCTGATGCAAGCATTACTTCATGGGACGAGCATGCGGAGAATGAAGGGAAAAGAGAAAATATTCTGGACAGTGAACTTTTGCTCTATGGTCGTCAGACCCCCAGGCCCTATATTCTGATGAATGAAGGCTCACAGTTATATATGGCCAACTCCAAAATTAACGGCTTGGGGTATAAAGGGCAACGAGGTACTTTTGGGTTATCAATGTCCAAACGGCCTCCGGTTGTCACGCACCGTTTGCATGGCTATATTCGTGCCCGCGCCAAACCGACTGGCTGGCTTATAGGGAATACTTTTACTGACAATTTTTTTGGTTTTTATAGTAACCGGGCCGATGATGTACTGTTGCTGGGCAATGTGTATTACGACAATGTCATCTACAATATCGATCCTCATGATTATTCCAATCGTTTTCTCATTGCCAGGAATCTCACCTATAACGCCCAAAAGGCTCATGGGATTATTATCTCGCGTGAAGTCAGTGACAGCATCATTGCAGAAAATCTTAGTTTCTCTAACTACGGTTCTGGGATCATGCTTGACCGGAACAGCAATAACACACTGATATATGCCAACTTGACAATAGGTAATGAAGGGGACGGAATTGCCATATTTGAAAGTGATTACAATCTTGTTGTGGATAACATAACGGCTCAAAATGTGCGGAATGGAATTTATGTTCGTAATAGCGATTATGTGATGGTAAAAGATAATTTTATATTTAGAAATGGTTCTTCTGGAGCAGAAACAGCTGTTGTCGATATTGATAATCTTGAAACCAGAGATTTCGTGTTAGATCCCTACCATAAATCGACGTCTGCTCTGTATGAGGGGAATCGATTTGACAGTAATTTGAGTGCCGCGCTCACCGCCAAGAACAATAGTATTGTCAATGTAAAAAATAATAAATTTGATAATTCAGGCCCCATATTTTTTGGAGGTGAGCTTGCCCCTTTTGCAGAAAAGTTGTTCAATGAAAATAATGGCGTCATACCAAGCTCTGAAGCTGATTCTCCGACTCGTCAGGCGGTAAAGCCATGAGGTGTATGCTCCTATTGGTTTTATCCATACTTATTTACCCCAGTGTATTGTCAGCAGGAGAAGTTTTAAAACAATACACAACAGAAGAGCGTCAATTGGAACAAACAAAGCTCACGGTTATAAAAGAGCTTGCAGAAATGGGTGTCAATAATGCCTATGCCGTGCTTGCAGAAATGAGCGAAGACCGGCCTCTTGTAAATCCTCCATCTCAAGATCAACTCGTTCGTTGGTATACGTTTTCTGCACAAAGCGGAAACGCTAATGGGCTGTTATGGTTAGGTCACTATTTTTTACATGGTATGGGAAAAAATACAGACAGGGAATACAACGCGCTTATATTACTTGCTGCCGCCTCGATCCTGGGTAATGTAAAAGCGACTAATGATCTCGTGCTCATTCCCAAGATTCTTGGTGTTAGCTATGCACAACTGGAAAAAGCATTCCATGAAGCAATGCAGAACTTGTCAAAGGGTCAGGCGATTGATTGTAGCTGGCTCGAGTGTAATCCGGGATTCTCAGTGCAGGTCGATCGTGTGAATAATAGGTTGTCTCAAAAAACAGAAGTTTTTCGTGATAACTGGAAGCAATCCAACATTACAAGTGTCTATCAATATCTTAAATTGCTGGATACAGAAAAACTGTTAGCTCGGTCAAGTAATACTTCCGCCTTGAAGGAAGAAATGAAAACAGAAAATATCGGGAAACTTAAAAAGAACGAGCGGATGGCGCGGGAAAGGCGATTGGCTGAGAATCCAGACTGGGAAATGGAAACTTATCTGGATCGTTTAAACAGTCGAAGGCTCTCTGCACAAGATGCTTTGAAGCATTATGAAAACCAAGATTTTGTGCGGCTTGAAAAAGACATTCGTCACACTATAGATTTGATTAATTTTCACCGCGATCCTAACGCTCAAGTCAGTCATGAAGAAGTGCTTCAGCAGATGAGAGAAGCTCCCTAGTATGTTATTTAATCAGGGTTATTTACCCGCCATTTTTTTTATTGTATGTCTATGGATGCCTTTTAGTCATGCTAGCCAGGATATTGGCATTGTGCAAAATGAACGAAGTTATTATCTGAATTTCCGTGTCTATGACAACCTGGGTATGCAAGGTGTCAGCGCAGGCGGTCTTGAGCAAACTGCGGCTGATATTAAATTAGGTTTACGAGCTAAGTATAATTTAAGCACTAACTGGTTGTTACGCTTCGATACACGCGTTGTGGGATTAGGGAAAAATATATACAAACGAGAGGATTCAGGATTCTCTGGCGAAACTTACCTGGAAGTGAAGCGGTTTTATTTCAGAAGAAACCAGATTTTGGATTATGCGCCATCACTTTCCATTCATGTAGGGCGACAAACATTTCGCGACAACAATGCTTGGAATTATGACACTGAGCTAGATGCCGTCAGGCTGGATTTCAACCGTACTTTATTGCAATGGCAGCTCGCTTATGGCGGTCGTTTTTTTAGTTATCGATTAGGTGATGATGAATACAGTCTCAACATTGACGATAGCCGTTTTTTGCTGGCAGAATTGAAGTATCAATGGCATTACAAGCATTATATTGGCGTATATGGATTAAATGAGCGAAATAGCGTTGCAGAAGATCAAACCGGACGCCATTTTAATGCGAATGAAATCATTCAGCCGCGTAGCCGTTTAAATTGGTTTGGCGTTCAAGCCTATGGCGAGCATGTCTCCCGAAGGAACGTATTCGAATATAGTGGTGCGTTGGCGATGCTGTCTGGAGATACGCAAAGACTGAGCGTTTCCAGGTTGCCAGATAATGATAGATATATTACATCCTACGAGAATCAAACCGTAAAAAATGGTATTGCCATTGATATAAAATTTATCTGGCGAAATACAGGGCAAGGTTTTTCTCTAGGCTTTAATTATGCAGCGGCCAATGGGGATGGTACTGGAAACTCATTAAGCCAATATAATCAATCCAGTATCGCCAGCAATAAAAAACGGGTTCTAGGAACAACTCGCTATCGTTATTATGGCGAGGCGCTCAATCCGAAATTATCCAACCTGCATATCCTTACTCTAACGGCAGGCTATCCCTTGTCCCCATTTTTTTGGTTTGAATCAGCCTATCATCACTATCGTCAGGACAGGATGCTGCCATACATTGAAGCATCCAGCCCAAGTTTGGCTCCTAATGGGCAATCCTCCGATATTGGCCAGGGACTGGATTTTATTTTTGGCGGTACCGTGCGGAAGGATCAACAGGCACAATTAATTATCTCTGGGTTTTGGGGTGGAAAAGCTTTTGATGATGTCGCTTCAAGAAAAACTATTTACCGAGTATTGGTAGATTATCGTGTATCTTTTTAGCAAATGACCCACCCTATTATAAAACTACCCTTTATTTTTGTGGGGCCAGCATGACGAGATGTCCCAATAAAAAAGAATTGCTCTCTTCCTTAGGGCGTGGAATGACTTTTCTGTGGGTATCCCGAAAATTTGTAATACTGGTTTTTATTTTTCTCTTTACCGGTTGCGCAGATTTACGTATGGCAAAAACAGAGTTTGACAACCAGAAATATCAAGCAGCCCGTTTACATTGGACGGCTTTAGCTCAAAAAGGTTTTCCGCAAGGGGAGGTCGGTTTAGGTCGATTGCTTATTATTGCGCAGGAAAATCAAGTCTATAACGAACAGGTATATAAAGAGGCGCTGGGACTGTTTCATTCGGCCTATGAAAAAGGCTATGTCACCGCAGTTTATGATATTGGGAGTACCTATTTGAAGCAGGCAAAACAAACAGGTATCACTTCGCAATATCAGAAAGCCTATTTTTGGTTAAGCAAAGCCTCAAGTGTTGGTCGGACCAGTGCTGAGATTCATCTTGCCGATATGGAGCTGGATGGACTGGGTACCGAACATGATACAAAGCGCGCCTTAACACGTTACAAAAACTTAGTTGCCAACGAATATGATGCTAAAGCCGCTAGCCGATTGGGAAAAATCTATTTCCAGGGTATCTATGTCGACCGAGATGAACAACAAGCGTTATATTGGTATCAGCAAGCCATAGCGCTGGGTGATGTTTCAGCAGAGCTTAAGTTGGCACAACTTTATGAGACAGCACAAGGTGATGTAAAAGATCTTAAGCTTGCCATGACTCTGTACGAAAAACTGGCAAAAAGCGGTAATGTAACAGCAGCATACAAGCTTGCCCGGTTAATTGAAGACAGTGAACCTCTTAATATCGGGGTTCCTTCTTCTTCCGCCTTGCACTGGTATGTTGTGGCGGCAGAACAGCAGCATGCGTTGTCTCTGCTTCGTTTGGCAAGAGTCAAACTTGAGAATAATCCGTCGTCCCAGGATAGTCAGGAAGCATTAGTCACTTATCAGCGACTTTCAGAACAAGGTATTGGCGCAGCAAGTTACCACTTGGGGTTGGCTTATGAAAAAGGTCTGGGCACGTCACAAAATGACCATGAGGCATTTAAATGGTACACCAAGGCGTTTGAACAAAATTATATTCGTGCGGAGTTGCGTTTAGCGAGGTTCTACGCCAGAGGCCATGGAGTGACACAAAATTTAAAAGCAGCCCAGGATATATACCAGCGTTTTGCGCAACAAGGTGATGTTAATGCTGGCTATCAGTTGGCGGAGCTATTGAAAGAAGTGGGCGATCTTGAGCAAGCTCATCAATGGTATGATTTTGCCGCGAAAAATGGTCACCTGCCTTCCATGTACGTATTGGGGCTCATGTTGAGCGAATCCAGTAACAAGCGGAATATTGAAAAGGCAAAGCGGCAACTGGTTGAGGCGTCAACGCAAGGATATCATCTGGCGACCCTCTATTTGGGTGAAAAGGTATTCTATGGGTGGGGTGAACCTGCAAATAAAACCAGAGGCCTTTCTCTCGTACTCAAGGCGGCACGACACAATACGCCAGGGGCTGTAAATACCGCGTTAGCACTCATGGATAAAATGAGTGATCCAAGCAGCATTAGGTTGGCGAACACTTGTTCAAAACAAGTACCCAAAAAAATGCTGCAGTGGTTTTTGTGTGCCGACAAAGTTCCTGGAAACCTATCAAAGTGATAATG
>Ga0316204_10009363_pt1 | contig 13131 bp, 10 predicted proteins | sample 6monrhotite_MG_2_FD_205661 | JGI IMG/M metagenome (GOLD analysis project Ga0316204, IMG submission 205661) | Microbial mat bacterial communities from mineral coupon in-situ incubated in ocean water Damariscotta River, Maine, United States -... | ecosystem: Environmental > Aquatic > Marine >... | reverse complement strand
CAAAATCTGAACTTCTTATACTTGATGCTAAGGTCTGACTTACAATTATTAGTAACTCATCCCCGATATCATGTCCCATAGAATCGTTAACGTATTTAAAGTTATCCAAATCAAGATAGGCGATAGTAAGTGGTTCAGGATAACGATTAATTCTGGCATATTCACGCTCAAGTTGTTCCTGAAAAAAACGTCGGTTAGGCAATCCTGTTAAGGGATCTGTGTCTGCAAGGGCTTCTTCAAGTATCAATTTCTCATGCACTACTAACATCAACATCATAATGATTATAAAAAACGCCAATCTAACCATTGTATTCCAAAGAGGTATCAATATAGCAGTATAATCACTGCCAGCCGCCAAATCAGCACTAAGCCAAATACCCGCAGAAACAACCGCAACTATAAAACCTATACGCTTTCCTCCATACCAGGCTGCCAACATAATAGGCATCGTATAAAATACAGAAAATGAGAGTTCCGGACCTATAAGGTAATCTAAAACTCCTAATAAAACACTTAAAAGCAATGCAACCAGAAGACAATTCTGGTTAGTCATAGCATCAAAATAGTTATTTAAATATTTCAACAAGCTAATGTCCTTACTTTAATATTTTATCGCGAATTATTCGCTTAGTTATGTTTAGTCTATATTAGTTCAAACTAACTAAAAGCGGATACATTTACAACAATCTTTATAATAGATATTTTTTTGTTGCCTTAAATGCCTAATGAGTAGAAGATTAAGTCCAATCTATTGTAAATATCAGAACTAAGGTAATTACTAATCCTAAGAGGTTTTTGTATGTACATACGTTTCTTATCGCTTAGCTTATTATTAACTACAGTTACTTCCGCCATCTCCGCAGAGCGATTTCAGATGAACTTCGAACTCACTCAAAACGGAAAAATTCTTAAATGGGGAAGAACAATTGTTACGACAAAACCACACACTTTGAGCAAAGGACTTAAAAGTAGCTATCTCAAGTTAAGTTGTCGTACACAAGAATCAGGGAAAATTCAAAAATCACTTGCTTCAGTTGATCTCTTTGCTGGGATGCATATAACCCATCAAATAATTGGGGATAAAGTAGAACTCAAAGTAATTAAAATTACGGTACAACCTCGCTTAAAAGAAATTCGTGCTTTAACTAAAAATGATTGCAAGGATATGTCACCAATTATTACTTCTACGACACATTCTTATAGCTTGCCTTCAGAAAAAGGTATTAATGAGTCTCGAGCCTTCGGTGAAGGTATGATTTTCCGCGCAAGCCTAAGGTAAGTTATAAAATTTATATTTGAGTTTTTTTTGGAACCACACAAAGTCTTTAAATCTTTAATGACCGCTTCTGGCCGCATGCAGCCTGTTAGAATTATATTGCGAATGGCTGCTTTTAGCTAACTTTATCAGTTTACCAGTGTCAGTTCATATCGAAGCTCTATTCCACACTTTGTAAGATTAAACCTGAACTAATACACATAAATAAATATTTTTATTTTTCTAAAATTAGAAATAGTATAATTAATAGCACCTATTGTTATAGTATTAGTTAAAGTAATTCCTTTACCTGTTCTTTTTTAACTGGGAGTATTAAGGCGTGATTTATTCTGGAAAACCCCTCATAGTGGCTAGTTAGCTGACTGAGATATTTATGTTCTTCTTTGTAGACCAAGAAAATTAATTTTGGTTTATAATCAGAATATTTTTGCAATGTTATGAGTAGTGAATCTAAGTTGCTTATGTGATTGCTCGCGTAATTGCTTGCGAATGCATAAAGAAATTGTGCAATAATCACATCTGGTTTATATTTTTTTAAAGCACTAATTATTTTTCTAACCGAAGAAAACTGCATTTCCTCATATCCCATCTCCTTATATAAACTAGAAAGCCTGGGATGCTCTGGCGATTCAATTAATGAAAATATTATTGGTTTATCCATACATTATTCTTTTATATTCAATGCAGTTAGTTATCATTTAATCCGCGAACTTGGCAGCCATGTTTTATTTTTTCACTACCTTTAATTATTGTTACGTCACGTTCTGACATTAATCGTGAAACTGTTCTAACAATCGACCATTGGAAGTCATTAGGATCTCGTGGCTTCAATAGCTTATTTCCACCATGCAATTTCGCATAATTTAACCGCGCCCCCACATCCCTTCATTATCGTATGCTGAGCATAAACATCCGCATCAGGCCATGCCTCACCCCAAGAAGACGCATCAATATAGCAACCACCACCTCATCTGGGATAAAGTTTTCCTGTCCCAATTTAATATCAAGACGTTGTTTACGTTCAGACTCTGTCAGCAATAGGAAATCACCCAATATTTTGCTTTACATATTCTGATCATGCCCCTTAACGGATTATTATTAACGAAAAGTTATTTAACTATCTTTATGTATACAATATTACAGTCGAAACGTATGAACAAACCTGCAATCTGAAAGTACTTAATAATCAGCAATATAATCACAAACAAAAAAACACTTAATTAACAATCAGTTACCTAAACATATCAAGAATTGGAGCAAAATGACATTAAATACTATTTTGTTTTTTGTTTACGTAAGTGCCATTTTTTTATTACACCAGCTAATTCATCACTTTCACAGTAATAATAAGCTGTCGGAAGCTTTAATACCTTAGATATAGTCTTACATAAATTCTGCCACGACATAATCTGGTTTTTGTTTTTTCAATTGAGAAATGGCCTTACGCATAGAATTGAGCTGCACATTTTCAAAACCAAGCTGTTGATACAACTCGGTAAAATTAGGGTGTAACGGTGACTCAATAATGGAAAATACAACTTTTTGGCTAATTTTTACTTTCTTCAACAGTAAAATTACAATAAATCATGTTAAATCGTCTTAAAACTAGCGCTACAATACTGTATTTTGCTGTAAATTATCAGTCAAAACAGTATAATACGCCTCCTTAATTCTCGTCTAATCCAGTATTTTTCTGGGTATGCAACCTTTTGGCTCTTCGCCATAACTTCTTTTACAGGAATCTTCGATGTCTAAAACTGACACATTACCTTCTTTTAGTGAACTTGGTCTTTCAGCTCCTGTTCTTGAAGCATTAACCTCTATTGGCTACGAAACACCTTCCCCTATTCAAGCAGAAATGATTCCTTATGTATTGGAAGGCCGAGACGTTCTCGGACAAGCGCAAACAGGCACAGGTAAAACAGCCGCTTTCGCGCTCCCAATTTTGTCTCAAATCGACACTAAAGTTAAATCACCACAAGTTTTAGTTTTAGCACCAACCCGCGAATTGGCTATTCAGGTAGCAGAAGCATTTCAAAAATATGCTAAAAAAATGAAAGGCTTCCACGTTTTACCTATTTACGGTGGGCAAGATGCACGAGGTCAAATCCGTCAACTTGAACGTGGTGTACACGTTGTTGTCGGTACTCCAGGTCGTGTTATGGATCTTATTCGTCGCAAAAGTTTAAAGCTCAATTCAATTAAAACGCTTGTTCTTGATGAAGCCGATGAAATGTTACGCATGGGCTTCATTGATGATGTTGAATGGGTAATGGAACAGCTTCCAACAGAACGTCAGATTGCTTTATTTTCGGCAACCATGCCTACACAGATTCATAAGATCACACAAAAATATTTAAATGATCCAAAAGAAATTTTCATCAAAGTAAAAACAACGACTGCTTCAACCATTAGACAGCGTTTTTGGATGGTAAGTGGCCATCACAAGCTTGATGCGCTAACGCGTATTTTAGAAGCCGAAGAGTTTGATGCGATGATCATTTTTGTTCGAACTAAAAATGCAACGACAGAATTGGCTGAAAAATTAGAAGCGCGAGGCTATTCTGCTGCTGCAATCAATGGTGACATTGCGCAAAACCAACGCGAAAAAACGGTTGAGAATTTAAAACGTAAGAAAATTGATATATTAATTGCAACAGATGTTGCTGCTCGTGGTTTAGATGTACCGCGTATTAGTCATGTTATTAACTATGATGTGCCTTACGATACCGAATCGTATGTACATCGTATTGGACGTACCGGTCGTGCCGGTCGTGAAGGTGATGCAATCTTATTTGTTGCTCCACGTGAAAAGCGCATGTTGCAGCAAATTGAACGTGCGACAAAACAAAAAATCGAAGCATTGGAAATGCCTTCAACAGAAATGATTAATAACCAACGTATTTCTCGTTTTACACAAAACATTTCCGACACTATTGCGAGTGAAGGTTTGGAGTTCTATGCAAGTATCTTAGAAAAATACACATTGGAACATAACATTCCTGCTATAGAAATTGCCGCAGCCTTAGCTAAAATGGTGCAAGGTGATGAACCGTTATTATTATCCAATGCACCTGTTGCACAAAAATCTAATAGAAATGATCGTGACCGCGGTGATCGAAAAGACCGTGATCGTGGTTCACGTCGTGATAGTGAAGAACGAGGCGAAGGAAGAGAACGTCGTCCCAGAAGTGATCGTGGCAGTGATCGTGGAGATCATAAGAAAGAAGAAGGCTTACAAACTTACCGTATCGAAGTTGGCCATGACCATGGTGTAAAGCCCGGTAACATTGTTGGTGCAATTGCAAATGAAGCTGGTATTGATAGTAAACACATGGGACGTATTCAAATCAATGATGATTACAGCACCATTGATTTACCAGAAGGTATGCCAAAAGATATTTTTATGGATTTAAAAAGTGTTCGTGTAGCCGGGCAAAAACTTAATATTTCCGTATTTGGTGAAGAATCTGTGACAAAAAAACGTGAAACTTTGAAACGTAAGCCACGCAAAGACTCTGATCGCAAACCATCATCAAAAAGAAGAAAAGAACCAGCACATAAACCACGCCGTAAAAAATCAGATTAACAAGTAAAAACTAAGAAGGGGCTGCATTGATTTAATATTTTCAATGCAGCCCTATTTTTTTTAAATATTACACAAAACTGGTTGAGCTCAATAATATCGACGTAAAAATTTATGTACTTCCATGACTATTAAAACGGTTATCGCGACCAGCAACATATCAAACCAGTAATCGAGTGATACTGGTTGAATGCGTAACACATCACTAATCCACGGCGTATACATCGCTCCAATATGTATAAGTTGTGCGACTAGAGTACCAAATAATAAAAAATGGTTACGTAAAGGATTGTGATTAAATACAGAGCGAGTTTCTGAACGGCTATTAAATACATGTATATTTTCAAATAATACCATTAACAATAAAGTTCCATTTCGTGCAGCATCTAAATTATGTCCCTGTGAAAGTAAATATTGAAATACAATAAATGCCATTACGCCAATAACCAATGCTGAAACAACCACTCGCTCAATCATTACCCGATTAAAAATACTCTCTTGAGGTGAACGAGGAGGAGCTTTTAATTCATCTCCTTCTGCAGGCTCAAAGGCTAAAGCAACATCCTGAATTCCATTGGTTACAAGATTTAACCAAAGTAACTGCACCGCAAGTAATGGTAAAGGTAAGCCACTTAATAAAGCCAATGTAAATAAAACAATTTCAGCGGCCCCCGTTGATATAAGAAGAAAGATTACTTTACGTACATTATTATAAGCAACCCGCCCTTCTTCTATACCAGCAACGATTGATGAAAAATTATCATCAGTGATAATTAGCTCTGAAGCTTCTCTGGCAACATCAGTGCCATACTTCCCCATTGCAATGCCGACTTCTGCAGCCTTTAAAGCTGGTGCATCATTAGCACCATCTCCAGTTGCAGCAACAAAATGACCGTTTCTCTGTAATGAGTTAACTATATCTAATTTTTGTGTTGGTTCAACACGAGCGAATACTCTTGCAGTTGACACTAATGTATCAAACTCATTAATACTTTCATTTGCTTGCTTAAGCTCATAACCTGTCACAACCTGATTTTGATTATTTGCTAATCCTAATTCGCGGGCAATCGCAAAGGCCGTTACAGGATTATCACCTGTCACCATCGCGACCTCTATACCCGCTTGTTTACACGCAAAAACCGCTTCTTTTGCTTCACTGCGTAAAGGATCAATCACACCGACCAAAGCAAGAAAGGTAAGATTCTTTAATGTGTTTTCTGAAAAAACATTTTCTTTTTTCATTTTGCCAGAAACTAAAGCCAAAACCCGATAACCTTGTGCAGCAAGTTCTTCTGCTTGTCGATGAATATGTTCCAAATCAATCACTTCATCATTTTTGCCGCTAGCCATATGACTGCACATAGGCAGTAACTTTTCATAAGCCCCTTTTACCGACACATAAGCCGACCCATTCATTTTATTTAAACTTGCGGCAAATTGATGTTCTGATTCAAAAGGAATCATGGCGGTTTCTGAATAGAGTTCTTTTACATCATCTTTAACAAAACCCGCTTTATGAGCTAAAACAAGTAATGCAACATCCATCGGATCACCATGCACCGTCCAGCTATGATTTCGACGGCCTAAATAAGCTTCATTGGGTAACACAGCAACATGACATATTCTTTTTAATAAACCGTTTTCTTCTGTTGATAAGGGTTTATTCCCCTTTAATATTTCTCCTTCAGGAATAATACCTTCACCGCTAACATTCCAAACATCATTATTGGGTAATGCAATTCGTTGCACGGTAAGTTGATTAACGGTTAATGTGCCGGTTTTATCAGTAGCAATGTAGGTACATGAGCCCAATGCTTCGACTGCAACAAGCTTTTGTACAATAACATGACGTTTGGCCATACGCCGCATACCAACAGCAAGAGCAACCGTTAATGCCACCGGCAAACCTTCTGGTATAGCAGATACCGCTAATGCCACCGCTAATAAAAAGACTTCATCGATAGGCATACCACGCATTAATGCAACCACCGACATGATAATGGCAGCAACACCCACGATCATTGCGACACGATGGGTAAATTTTTCCATGCGAACAAGAAGTGGTGCTTTACGCGGTGATTTACCTAAAACAGATGTAGCGATGTTCCCTAGCTCTGTTGATAATGCCGTGTTGACAACAACCGCGTGTGCGCGCCCTATTACCACCAAGCTGCCAGCAAAAACCATATTTTGTCTGTCAGCTAAAATCGTATCGTCACTGAGAATGACATCAGATTGTTTAGTAACCGCTGATGACTCGCCTGTTAAAAGAGACTCATCAATTTGTAGGTTGTTTGATTTTAATAGTCGCATATCAGCAGGCACGCGATCGCCAGATTCCAGCAACACAATATCACCAGGAACAAGTTCCTCTGAATCTATTTCATAACTCTCGCCTGCGCGTAAAATACGTGATCGGGTTTTAACTAAATTTTGTAATGCAGCAGCAGCTTGTTGAGCAGAGAATTCCTGTGTTGTACCAATAATGGCATTGATCAATAAGACCGCGAAAATAAAACCTGCATCCGACCATTCACGGATAAACAACGATAAGGTCGCTGCGGCAAAAAGGACGTAAATTAAAGGACTGGAAAATTGATGAAAAAAAACTTGAACTAAACCGGCTTGTTTTATTTTTGGCAGTGTATTTAAGCCATACTGTTGTAGACGATGTTTGGCCTCAGCCAAACTTAAACCGTGATGACTAGATGAGAGTAAATCAAGGATATTTTCACCTGATTCTGTATGCGGTTGTAAATCTTGTTTTATCACCACCTTATTCTCCAATTCAAATCCAACGAATATAGCTGGATTTAACCTGCTCTCATAATCATACACAATTGTACTAATTAATATTACAATTCATCTTATGGATATGTCACCTATCTCTATTTCCTATTCTTCTGATGAACTGAAAGAAAAGGCAGAAAACTTCGCAAAAAGCGCAGGTTATCCCTTAGTGCCTGCGAATGAAGTGACAAGCCCCATAAACCTAAACTACACAAATGATTTTGTTGAACTCTGTGACAAAGAAAAAAATATCAGGATTCATATAGATTTTCTTAAAGGTGATCTTGCACATCGCCAACAATTCGGTGGTGGGCGCGGCCAAAGCATTGCAAAAGCCATTGGTTTAAAACAAGGTACTACTCCCCCTACTGTTCTTGATGCAACAGCAGGTTTAGCAAAAGATGCTTATGTTCTTGCCGGTCTTGGCTGCCCTGTTACATTACTCGAACGTTCGCCTGTGATTGTTGAATTGATTAAAGATGCGATTCAACGTGCAGAAGAAGATGAACACTTTAAAACGATTTTAAAAAGCGGTTTTAACGTTATCGCTAAAAGCAGTATTGAGTATTTAACTGCACTTTTAAACCAACAAAATGCTGTTTTTCCTGATGTTATCTATCTGGACCCAATGTACCCACATAGAAAAAAATCCGCCTCAGTAAAGAAAAACATGCAAATACTGCAGAAGCTTTTAGGTCAGGATGATGATACCCAGGAATTACTCGAAGTTGCATTAAAAATCGCGAAAAAGCGTGTTGTGGTAAAAAGGCCAAAAGGAGCAGAAAATATAACCGGTATCAAACCTACTTACTTAGTAGAAAGCAAAAAAACGCGCTACGACATCTATATTATTCAACAATAAATATTTTATATAAAAAACACTATTCCCTTACAAAAACAAAGAGTGTGATCTTTCTCACACTAATCTAATAGTTTACCCTGGTATTTACGCATACACTTTTCATAAATATAAATGTGTAGGCATATTATGGACAAGAATTTAAATAACTGGGTTAAATATATTGGCAACCAGTCTGTGCCCGTTTTTAATAGCACAATCCAGTCTGTTATTAGATTAACGATGGATGATAAATCATCTTGCAAGCAACTGGCTGAAATTATTTTACAAGATGCTTCGTTAACCTCGAGAGTAATACGTGTTGCAAATAGTCCTTATTACAATAGGTGTAACACCGAATCAGATGATATTCGTCGAATAATTTTGCTAATAGGGTTTAAACGAATATCTGAGATTTGTTTAACCTTGTCAATACTTGATTCATTAACAGATAAACGCACACGAGAAGTTATTTACAAAGTAATTTCAAAATCATTTCACGCCGCAATTCAGGCTCGATCAATTGCCGAAATATATAACATTAAAAAACCCGACAAAATTTATCTTGCCGCATTGCTGAGCAATATAGGTGAGATTTCATTCTGGAGCCTTTCAGGGAAAGCGGGACGACTGATATCTGATCTTCTAAATAATGGTTACATCAGTGCAGAAAAAGCACAAGAAAAAATTCTGGGTACAACGTTTAGAGAACTAAGTCTTGGTTTAGCTTCTGAATGGCATTTTTCTGAACTTCTTAAAAGGTCATTATCCAATCCAAACTCCTGCGATATCGAAGTAAAAGCTATTCAATATGGATATGAAATTGCAGAATCAATCGTTAATAAAAACGCTGATTTCGATTCGGTTTCTGAGAAAATAGCGATACAAACAAAAAAATCAATTAATGATATAAGAGAAATTATAAATAATAATATTTTACTTGCCGATGACACTTATAGTTATTACAGGGACTATTAATAATCTTAAATTATTATAAAGGTGGTTTTTGCAAGTTGCTTTCCATTTACAATAATTGACAAGCCATGTTTCCCCGGATAATACCTGCGTGTTGATATCTCTCTAAATGAGTGTTTTTTAGAAATATCCCGTTCTACTTCAGAATAATCACCTTCTGATATTTTAAAAACTTTGTTTCCTGTTTTATTATTCTGCCTCACAAAATCAACAACATATTCAATACGCAGCTTGCCAAGCTTATTTTTTGTTGTTGCAAGTAAAAACTCAAACTGGATATCTTCACCCATTTTAATTTCTTTAGTAACCTTTAGTTTATTTACTTGAATATTTTCAGGATCTTTATATCCAAATAATTTTAATATTTTAGGATTCCCACTTTTTAGTAAGGTGCGGCAACCATGTTTAACAAGTTTATCAGTATTAGAATTTAGGCCTATCCATTTTTTTGCTATGCTAACAACAATAGCCGGGTTATCTTTTGATATATCATTAAGATTATTGGCAACACTGCGCCGGACATATTCACTTTCATCAGACTTTAATCGTTCTAATATGGGTAAAATTGAAGCGGGATCTTTTTTAAATTTTGGCAAAGCAATTGCCCAGGGTAATCTTGGACGACAACCTTCGCTCGCTAAACGCCGGACATGCTCGTTATTTGATTTTGACCAGGCAGTCATTTGCTTCATCATTTCTTTTTCATATTTAAGGATAAATTGACGAACAGGAAACTCTGAACTTGACCTTTTAGTAAAATATTCCATCGCGTTAACTGAGGTCTTTAAATCATCAATTCCACACAACTCAACAAAATCAGGGAATATCAGGTGTTCTAACTCCGTAAACTTGAGTGATACCGGTTTTAAAATATTAATGGATTTTTTATAACTATCGGGCAAACAAACTTTCATATTTTCAGAAATATGACGTATTCGTTGTTTTAGTTCTTTTTTATTCCAGTCTTTGTTAAAAATATTATTTAAAAAACCTTTCTCATCAAATTCTGAATATATCACTTTTATTTCAGAGGCTAACTTTTTAACAAGTTTTTTATCAAAAATATCTTTAAGTAAAGTAGCCATTAGATTAATCCGTTAATTTATTCTTTGCTTCAATCCATTGAGACATGTACATTGCACTTTTCATTGTGTGATGACGCAACATCATACCAGTAAAATTATTATTTCGTACTTCGTCTAAGGACTCTATTACAGAAAACAACTTACTGAGGAATTTTTGTTTATTTTCTTCTTTATTAAATACATTATTAATAATGCGTAACCCGTTTTTTTGTTTTTCTAACCAGAGTTTTTTATTTCCATATAATGTTATTGCTGAATCAGACAACTCTTCAGCGGTATCATAGATAAAACCAGGCCAGTCAATATCACCTTGCATCGACTCGGCACCAATTGTAGTTGTAATACTTGGTGTACCACTTAACATTGCATCTGCCAGTTTTCCTTTCATCCCTGCACCAAAACGCAACGGTGATAAACAGATACGGTATTGGCTTATTGTTTCAATAGCATTATCGGCCCAGCCTTTAATAAAAAAACCTTGTTTTTCATTATGTAATTGCTGAGCTTTTTTGGGAAGATAAGAACCATAAATATGTAATTCAGCATCTTTTAGTTTTTCACGGGTTAAAGGCCATACTTTGTTTTTTAAATATAAAACAGAATCCCAGTTAGGTTCGTGGCGAAAATTACCAATAGTGACAAAGTGTTTTCTACTTTCAAACGTGGGCCATTTTTTTACTGTTTCTACTTCATCTAAAGAATCATACATAAAAGGTAAATACAGTAATAAACTTTCATTTACATGATAGATGTTTGTTAATATCTCAACTTCTATTTCTGAAATCATTAAACTTAAATCACACCGTAAGATACTGGCCACTTCTCGTATTGCAATGTCGTTAATATAATTTAAATTATCAGACATATTTGCATCTTTGTTATGTTTAACGGCCTGATGGCGAGCATATCTTAAACAGTGCAAATCAACGGTTTCAAGTAGTTTTAGTGCAGATGGGCATTGTTTATCAACACGCCAGGAAAATTGTTCTTCCATCATAAAACGATCAAACAAAACAATATCAGGATTTAGTTTTTTTACATATTCATCAAAGCTGCAATTATTTAATTCAATTGAGACTTTTATAATATCTAATGATTGCAAATCAATCATATGCTCACTATCAGCAGCAGGAGAGGCATAACTGACCTGATAACCTTGTTTTTGAAATATTTCTAATAATTGCAACATCCTGCTACCAGCAGCTGATGAATTGGGCTCTGGCCAAACATAGCCAATAACGAGTATTTTTTTCATTTATGTAGTATATCAGTGGCTATAAAAAAACATTTACAATTTGTCACAATGGCGATATTTATTATAAAACTCTACTTAAATGCCAAATTACACTATATAAATCAATAAGATAGTATAGTGTCGTTTGTTTGGATTTATATATTCCACATAAATAATGATTAATTTACAAATTTTAAGGTCAAATAATTCAAGCTAATTTCCATTCGTCCGATCTATACTAATAAGACATCATGTTTCAGAGGAGTATTGCTATGTCATATGCTAATTCTGCTATTAACTATCAAAATCACGATATATTTGAAGAGCATGCAATCGATACAGTTCATACATTATTGCTAAATGATAGTGTCATGCCGATGACGTTTCTCTGTGAAACCAAAGACTACAAACAAATTCTCATCCTTTATTTTATGACTGAACACTCTGAGATTGAAAATAAAATTAATATGGTTCGAGCGATGATGTTATTAAATAATGTTGATCGTTACATATTTGCATCAGAAACTTTGATTCCTTCTGTAGAAGGTTTAAATCCACATGAGGATAAAAATGCAAAAGACGGTTTAGTCTTTTTACATGCAGATCATCATGGTCTGCAAAAAGCGACACAATATTTCGTCAACCGTAAAAATGGTGAAATAAATTTATCCGATAAAACAGAATCAGATTCACTTAACACAAATACTCAACTGGACTCATTACTTACCGGGCCGGAAGTATCTCCGGAACAACGTAATGAACTGGAAATGATAGTATCAACTTTGCCAAAAAACTATCCTGTTAAAGCATTTGAATACAGTGATAAAATAAACACTTATCAACCTCGTACATATAATTAACGGTTAAACTTCTACAAAAAAAGGCGGCCAATTGGCCGCCTATTTTATTTCAATAATAAATACTTACATTGTTTCTAACAACAATTGATTTATTCGTGTCACAAAAGCAACAGGGTCTTCTAACTGACCACCTTCACTTAACATCGCCTGATCAAACAACAAATGAGACCAGTCAGAAAACTTCTCGTCATCTTGCTCATCACTCAAACGTTTTACTAAAGGATGTTCAATATTGATTTCCAAAATCGGTTCAATATTAGGCACTTCGTGTCCGGCTTGTTTTAAAATCTTCTGCATACTAACAGCCATATCTTGTTGCTCAACAACCAAACATGAAGGTGAATCGGTTAAACGTGTTGATACACGTACTTCTTTAACTTTGTCTCCTAAGCTTTCTGTCATTTGCTTTAATAAACTTTCATAATCTTTAGCCGCTTTTTCAGCTTTTTTCTTATCTTCTTTATCTTCAAGGTCACCTAAATCAAGT
>Ga0316204_10009361_pt1 | contig 13134 bp, 10 predicted proteins | sample 6monrhotite_MG_2_FD_205661 | JGI IMG/M metagenome (GOLD analysis project Ga0316204, IMG submission 205661) | Microbial mat bacterial communities from mineral coupon in-situ incubated in ocean water Damariscotta River, Maine, United States -... | ecosystem: Environmental > Aquatic > Marine >... | reverse complement strand
TGGCGACTACTGGGACGATGAGTATGAGAAAAACTGGGGCGAGATTTCCGCTTTGAAAGACTATTTGCCATTTGTAACAGGTAAGCCTTTGCACCACAAAAAACCAGGCAGTCGTGGCATTTACAGTAATTCCGGTTTCATTCTCCTTGGCTTAATCATCGAAGCAGCTACTGGAGGTGACTACTTTGAGCATATTAAGGCCACCATTTTTGATCCTCTTGACATGAATGGTAGCGGTTTTTTCAAGAAGCACCAGGACGACTTGTTTGCAGTGGGCTACTTCGACTTTGCACCAGGAGAGGGCATGAGAGCAAGAGGTGGCCTGATGGGGAGTGCTGCAGGTGGTGCTTATGCTACAACAGCTGATATGCTGAAGTTTAGAAATGCCCTGGTCAATCATCGACTCATTGGAGAACGAATGTTAAAAGAGGCCACCACCAAGCAGATAGAGCTCGAAGGTGGTGGTGTTGAATACGGCCTTGGTTTCGTGGTTAATGGGCTATTTAAGCCAGGTTTTGGGCATGGCGGCCAAGGGCCGGGTTCGGGTGTAACCTTCGATATTGGTGCGAAAAACGGCTATACAGTCATGATTTTTGCCAACAGCCTCAATGGCGCTTATTCAGAACTGCTGTTTACACTTACTGAGCTTTGTGCAAGAAAATAGGGGCACAGCTTTTTCATTCCCGGTCATTTTTGACAATTTATTGGTTGATGACCGAAGAACTAAAAAGCTGGCAAAGTAACGGCAACCATTTCAAGTTTCAGGGGCACCGGATTTTCTTTAGGCAAGATGGGGCGGGAGAGAACCTGCTACTCATCCATGGGTTTCCCACTGCTTCCTGGGACTGGCACAAAATGTATGAAGACCTTGTTTCAAGGTACCAGGTTACTGCGCCTGACCTGATTGGTTTTGGCTTTTCTGACAAGCCCAGGAATTACCCATATAGCATCCTCGATCAGGCCGACTTGTGTGAAGCACTTTTACGAAGGCTGGGAATAAAGAATGTGCATCTGCTCTGTCATGATTATGGTGATACTGTAGGCCAGGAACTGTTAGCCCGCTGGCTGGACAGAAAGGAGCGGGGCAATGATGAATTGCGAATTGCATCGGTTTGCTTCCTCAATGGAGGGCTGTTTCCAGAGTCGCATCAGCCGCGACTCATACAGAAGTTGTTGATTAGCCCAATAGGATCCTTGCTCAACCCTTTTCTGAACAAAGGAAAGCTTAGATCAAACTTCAATACGATCTTCGGACCAGAGACGCAAGCATCTGATAAAGAGATCGATGAGTTCTATGAGCTAATTCAATATAACAAGGGGAAAAGGGTGATGAACAAGCTCATTCGTTACATGGCAGAACGCAAGCAATATAGAAGGCGATGGGTAGGTGCCTTGACTGATAATGAGCTTCCCATGCGCTTGATTGATGGCTCAAAAGACCCAATTTCCGGCCGTCATTTGGCTGAACGATTTGAAGAGTTGGTACCCGATGCGGATGTGGTACACCTGGAACAGATCGGTCACTATCCACAAACCGAAGCACCTGAATTAGTGCTGAAACACTACTTTGAATTTATAGCTGCTCACTGAGCACTACGGGTCCTCGAACATAGTAGACGCTTGTTAGTTCATAAGCTATAACCACATACTTTTTTATCTATGTACATAAGACGGAACATCAAGTGGAGTGTCATCTTCCGCTTTGCCTGGGTCAACCTCATAAAATTTACTGTTTGGTCTACTATTGTTGTTACAGCCTATGTTTTTTTGAAAGACATGGGTTATGTGATTGGCATTCCATTTTTGCCATTGAGCACCATAGGCATTGCAGTGGCATTTTATGTGGGTTTTAAAAACAGTCAGTCTTATGATCGTTTTTGGGAAGGACGTAAGATTTGGGGCGGTATTGTGAATTATAGCAGAACCTGGGCCAATCAGGTATTGTCATTTTTGGAGTGTTCACCCAGCCTGAATAAGGAAGAGGTGCAAAAGATCAAAGAACGGATGGTCTATCGACACCTGGGCTATATCAATGCCCTCAGGATTCAGCTACGCATGACCACTATCCACGACCGTAAAAACCTCTCGTATGTACCTGATTTCAAGCTGGCGAATGACCGTGATTGTGTAGAAACCATCGGTAATTTTCTTTCTCAGGAAGAATACAATGATGTGGTGCACAAAGTGAATACAGCCACTCAATTGAATAGAAAGCAAGGTGAAGAATTGGCTAAACTGAGGAAAGAAGGGGTAATCAACGACTTTCAGCACATCAACCTCATGGAGTCTCTGGCAGAGTTTTATAACCTGCAGGGAAAAGCCGAGCGCATTAAGAACACACCTTTTCCACGTCAATACGCCTATTTCAGCTCAGTATTTGTGTGGATCTTCATTATTCTTTTGCCCTTCGGACTCGTTGAGGAATTCCATAAAATTGCCGAAGGTGCCATTGTGTGGCTGGCCATTCCATTCTCTGTGCTCATCTCCTGGATTTTCTCTACCATTGAAGTAGTGGGTGATAACAGTGAAGATCCCTTTGAAAACTATGTAAATGATGTGCCTATGTCGGCCATTTGCCGCACTATTGAGATTGACCTCAAGCAGATGCTGGGAGAAACTGAATTGCCTCCTAAGGCTGAACCAGTAGGGGATGTTTTGCTCTAAAAACCTCTGCGGTTGTCTCAACGGTCAGACCGCTCCAAGCGGTCTGACCGTTGGATGAGCCTAACCTTTTCCTCTTCTTTAGACTAATTCTAAATAAATTTGCCCTGTTGCTTGCGTACATCAAGCCCAGCACCTTACTTTGTTATTAAGAATTGATCTAAATAAAAACAGTGCAGTCAGACGCGGGATTTTTGTTGGTAGAGGAAGAAGGTAGTTGCACTCCGTGGGGAGACGATTCAGGCAGCAAAGGTTTGGTAAGAACCGATGAATGCCTCTTTAAAAAGTGTTGTAAGAAATATAAGAAGAAGGGTAAAAAACCCTGCAAAAGCTGTCCTAAGCGCTGATTCTCAATACTTATCGTATTCACCATTCAACCAGGCCCAGAATTTTTTGAGGCCTTTTTTGCTTTTTGGGCCTTGAGGCTGCTTTTTCTGTGGTTTCGGCCTGGACTGACCCATAATCGGTAGCGGTGCCATTTCTTCTTCTACTGGTGCAGCTTTGGGCTTTTTGTTCAGTTTTTCAGCTGCAGCTTTGGCTTTTACTGTGGCCAGGTAGTGCTCTCTCTTTTTCTCTTTCAGCTTTTTCTCAGCTTCAGCCTTTTTCCTTTTGGCTATCCGTTCGGCTTTTTGTCTTTCGTATTCTACTGAGTTGAGCTTGGGTTTACCGTTGCGTCCGTTTCTGTCTCTGCCTCTGCCGCGTTGGTTTCTTCTGACTCTTCGATCAGCGCCAGTTTCTTCTTTTTTAGCTTCCTCTGCTTCGCCTTCTGCTTTGGGTTCAGGCTTTTTGGGCTCAGGTAGCTCTATTTTGCCTACTACTTTTAAGCCTTCCAGTGCTGGCACCTCTGTTTTAATCAGTTCAGCCTCGGCATAAGATTCATCTGCCTCATAAGCCGGGTAAGAGTTCACGTCCTGTTGAATGGCCACTTTTTTCGGTAGCTCCACAAATGTAGGGGTGGTTGCATCATCAGAGTTAGAAACCTGGCTGGTAGTATGAGAAGGGGGGCCGAAGGGAACCTCAAACTCAGTCATTTCCTTTTCTTCAGCTGCTTTCGCTGGCTCTTCAGGAGTATCTTCAGTCACTTCAGCAACTTCTGTAGACGCTTGAATTTCTTCAGCGACAATCGCTGGTGCATCAGCAGTTTCAGTTTCCTCAATAGGTGTCACTACGGCTTCCGGTTCCGGAGCACTCTCTTCAAGGGGAGCTTCTTGTTCGGCCTCTTGAGCTTCAGTCTCAGGCGCAAAATGGGCTATGGCCAAAGACTCCTGTTCTTCGGTCAGTTTACTGTTCGCCTCGTTTTCCAGGTCATGCCCATTTTCGGCCAACAGACCAACAATCTTGTCGGGTTGAACACCCAGTTTTCGAGCCAATTGTCGCAGACGCATAGAGAAAAAATTTGCCGACAAATATAAAAATTCTGATGAGCAATAAAACAGCCTTTGCATTCTGTTTAACCACTTTTTATCTGATGGATTAATTAATTCTTCCGGTTGCTTAGCTAATTGGCTGTAGTCTTGAGCAAAGTCAACCTATACTGGTCATTTAAAACTCATTATGCTCAAGCACTTTTTTCTTACCATGTACCGGCAAATTCGCAAGAAGCCGGGCTTCTACGCACTCAACATTTTTGGCCTTTCCACGGGTATAGCCGCCTTTATACTCATGTTTGAATACGCCTCGTACGAGTTGAGCTTCGATAAATTCCATGAAGACGCGGCAGACATTTATCGGGTCAATTTCAATTACCAACTCAACGGCAGGCCTCCTTATGAAGGGGCTGCGGTATTTGCAGGACTAGGCCCGGCCATGGAAGCAGAATTTCCCACATTGGAAGAAACTACCCGGCTGGTGAGCATTTGGGGAGGAGGAGGCATTCTCAGGTTTGATGAGAAAAGGCTGAAAGCAGAGGAAATACAGTATGCAGAGTCTTCACTGTTCGAGGTCTTTAGTTTTGAGGTAATTGAAGGAAATAGAAGCGCCCTGAACGATGTGCATACGGCCATGCTCTCTGAAGCGATGCATGAAAAGCTGTTCGATGGAAAATCTGGGGTAGGGCAAACCGTAGAAATACTGACCCGAGATGGTATGCAAAACTACCTGATTAGTGGCGTCTATCGGGTGCCAGACAACTCACATTATATTGCCGATGCACTCTTGTCATTTCCTAGTCTCGAAAACTTGCTGGGCTTCAAATTAGATAGCCATTGGGCCTGGTTCGACTACATCACCTATGTAAAGTTGCGTCCGGGTACCAATCCCGAGGACATTACCAGTAGGTTTCCGGCCATGATTGACAAATATGCCACGGGCAGAAATCGCAACAGCCAAACTATGGGCTTTAGTTTGATGCCGGTTACTGACATTCACCTACACTCACACGTCAATCAGGAGATCAGGGCCAATGGTGACTATCAAACCGTGATCTTCTTGCTCATCATCGCTATTCTCGTGCTTTCCATTGCCTGGATTAACTATGTGAACCTCTACACTGCCCAGGCTACTGAGAGAGGCAAGGAGGTGGGCATCAGAAAGACCTTAGGTTCAGCCCGCGGCCTTATAGCCATGCAAATGCTGCTTGAGGCCATGTGTGTCAACTTCATTGCTTTGATGCTGGCAGTTTTTCTGGTGAATCTGTGCATGCCTTTACTGGATCAATATTTATCCATGGCATTGCCTACAGACCTTTTTACTCAGCCCTCGTTTTGGTTGAGACTGTTACTGCTCTGGGGTTTGGGTTCTATGATTTCGGGCTTTTACCCTGCGGTAATGATCTCGGGCTTTGATCCATTGAAGGCCTTGAAATCTGCTAAAATGAAAAGTTCTGGCAGGCTCAGGCGCGCCCTGGTCATTTGGCAATTCATGGCATCGGCTGCACTAATCATTGGGGCCAGTACGGTCTATCATCAGCTTCATGAGATGAATTCACAGTCGACCGGTATGAACACCGATCAGGTTTTGGTCATCAATGCGCCACAGTTTCGTGACGAAGCCAATGCTTACTACCAGTCGCTCAATCAGTTGAAAAACCGCAGTCTGGAATATCCGGGTGTGGCTGAAGCCGCCTTTGCCTCTGATGTTCCTGGCAAAGTAGTGGGCTGGCGTGGCAGCTCCCGGCTCATTGGCAGGGGAGAAGAGGAAGCCGGAGGTCTGGTGTATAAAATGGTGATTGGCCAGGACTACCTTGATTTGTATGACATTCCCTTGCTGGCAGGCAGAAACTTTGAACGTGCATCGGACAGTACTTCGGTTATTTTGAATGAAACTGCTACGACTCTTTATGACTTCAATACCCCCGAAGAAGCCCTGGGAAAGCGCATTTTCTTCATTGGAGTGGATACGTTAACAGTGGTGGGTGTGGTGAAAGATCACTACCAGGAATCGTTGAAAGAGGCCATCAAGCCCACAGTTTTTCTTCAAATGGAAGAAGAATTGATGCACTTGTTTGTAAGACTGCCTGGTGAATCAATTCCTGGTTTTATCAATTTTGCTGAGACCGCCTTTACAGAAGCTTTTCCTGAACTGACTTTCGATTGGCAGCCTTTGGACATACAACTGGAAAAGCGCCATGCCAATGAGAATAGTTTCCTCAAGGCATTCAACCTGTTTGTGCTTCTTTCAATCGCCATTTCCGCCCTCGGCCTTGTTGGTTTGGCTGCTTTTTTGGCAAGAAAACGCCAGAAAGAAATGGGCCTCAGAAAGGTATTGGGCGCTTCGAACCAAGGAGTGCTCATACTCTTTTTGAAAGGTTTTGTGAAGTTGGCCCTTATCGGTAACCTCATTGTTTTGCCTTTCGCCATCTACTTCGCCAATCAATGGCTCGATCAGTTCGCATTCAGGACGCAATTCCTCTGGTGGCTACCCATAGTGGCAGTCGTCACTTGCTGTTTGCTGGCCTTTGGAGCAACCCTGCATCATATTCTGAAAGTGGCGCGTGTGAACCCCGCGAATGTGCTGAACCACGAGTAAACCCCCATTTAGGTCGTTTACTCTTGCAGAATTCGATATTAGTCTTACATTTACGAATTAAATATTAGTCTGACATTTACGACTATAATATGAAAGGCACACACTTAGGCGAATTGGAAGAGCTGGTCTTACTCACCACAGCCATACTGGATGGCAACGCCTACACCGTTACTATTGCGAATGAAATCAAGGCCCAATCAAATCGGGGCATAACGCTCAGTACGGTGCATACCTCTTTGCACAGGCTGGAACAAAAGGGCTTTGTAAAGTCTGAAGTAGGGGGTACCACCAAAGCCAGAGGAGGCAGGCGCAAACGCCTGTACTGGATTACCAAAACGGGCTACGATGCCTTGAGCGATGCCAGGGAACTGAGGATTAAGATGTGGGACTTAATGCCCAAGCCCGGGTTTTGACGCATGAAGAAGTCTTCATCACATCCGCCTAAGCTGGCCGACCGGATTTTGAAATGGTACTGTGCCAACCGCTATTTCGAAGAGGTGCAGGGCGACCTGCATGAATGGTTTTACCAGCGGGTAGAAGAGCAAGGCCTTCTCCGTGCCCGATGGATGTACTATGTGGATGTAGTTCGGTATTTCAGGTCATTCCGACTCAAATCCACCCAAAAGATCAACAACAACTCAAACTATCTATCAATGAAAAACTTGTTAAAGCTGACTTTAAGAAACCTAAGAAGAGATCTATTATCTGCTTTTTTGAGAATAGGAAACCTGGCACTGGGTATGGTGGTTTTTCTGCTCACCCTGGTCTATGCTCGCTATGAACTCAATTATGATCAATTTCATGAAAATCATGAGCGAGTTTATCGCATGGGGCATAAACTAAACGGTGACCCCTGGGCAGCTGGTCCAATGGGGCTTGGTGCTTTTTTACAAGCAGATGCACCGGAAGTGGAGAGGATGACCCGGATTTTCCCGGCCCAGGATACCTGGATAAAAAAGGGTGATCAGGTATTCACTGAGCAAAACGTGTTCTTTACGGATTCCTCCTTTTTTGAGGTGTTTACCCATAAAGCCATAGATGGAGTATTGTCTGAATCTCTGAAAGACATACGGTCCATTGTCATTACTGAAAGTATGGCCATCAAATATTTTGGCACTGAAAACCCTATTGGCCAGGAACTTGAATTAGGAGCAGAGAACGGGCGTACTCGTATGGTGACTGCGGTGATCGAAGATGTACCTGAGCAGTCTCACCTTCAATTCGATTTTCTTTTGCCCCTTAGGACTTTTGGTGAGCGTTTTACTTCAGCCTGGCGCAATTGGGCCACTTACACCTATGCTGAGTTGTATGAAGGAGCAGATCAGGAGGCACTCAATGCCAGGGTGAAAAATGCCTATTTAACAGCTTATAAGGGAAATGATCCGGATAATTTGGACTGTTTTCTCACACCGATAGCCGACATCCATTTAAAGACGAATCACGAGAAAGAACTGGCAGACAATGGCAATACCAGCTATGTCTACATCCTTCTTTCCATCGGTGTTTTTGTGCTTTTGATTTCCGGTATCAACTTCATGAACCTGTCGGTGATTAAAGGACTGGACAGGGGTAAAGAAGTAGGCCTTAGAAAAACACTAGGGGCAACCAGGCCACAGATCATAGCTCAATTTATAGCCGAAAACCTTGTTACAATTGTCATATCGGCCATTATCAGTGTTCTCGCTTTGGCGGCACTAAGCCCGATATTCAGTAATTTCTCAGAATTGAACCTGCCACTAAATGGTTTTTACAATACCAATATTCTTTGGCCACTGGGGCTTTTGGTGCTATTTCTGGAGCTTATCTGTGGGGTCTATCCAGCCATGGTGCTAAGCCGTTACAAGCCTGCTCAGGTACTCAAGGCGGGTATGAAAGGCAGCATAAAATCCGGCAGGGTTAGTTTTTTGAGAAAAGGCCTGATCGTGATGCAATTCGGCATTTCGCTCATTCTGGTCATTAGCTCAATTCTGATCTATAACCAGGTAGACTTTATACAGAACCGTGATATGGGTTTTGAAAAAGATCAGATACTGTTGGTTCAGGTGGATGGAGAAATAAGGCCGAAACTCAGTGCCTTTGTGGATGGTTTGGAGTCGATCAGCGGGGTGCAGGACGTAACCATTTCTTCCGATGTGCCGGGTTATAGAATTTCAATGGAGGCGGTAATAGAAATTGGAGTGACGAAACCTGGAGATGCGCCCAATATTCGAACTATCATGAGTGATGTTGATTTTGTAAACGTATATGGCCTTTCGCTGAGAGAAGGACGCGATTTCAGGCAAGAACAAGTAGAAGGAGTAGTTGAATATTTAGTGAACGAATCGGCCGCAGCGCTCATTTTTGAAGACCGCAATCCTTTGGAAGGCAGGATAGTCTATCGCGGAGACACCGGGCGTGTGGTGGGCATACTTAAAGATTTCAATTTTCGTACGGTACACTCACAAGTAGAACCCTTGGTGATAAGCTCCAATATGCGTTCTGGTGTTGCCTCCATCCGTTTTGAGCCACAAAGCACCAAGGCTGTGTTGGACGGAATTGATGAATTGAGCAAATCACTTTTCCCTGAAGCTCCCTCAATTAATGCCGAGTTTTTAAGTGATCGATTTGCGCAACTTTACAAGGCTGAGAGCAAACTCAAGTCTTTAGTTTGGCTGTTTTGTGTCATCAGTATCGTCCTGACTATGTCTGGAATCTTTGGCATGGCTTCGTACATGGCCCGCCAAAAGACCAGAGAAATCGCCATTCGTAAGGTTTTGGGAAGCAGCGTCAATCAGTTATTTGCTTTGATGTCCAGGAGCTTTGCCTGGTTATTGCTATTGGCGATTGTACTGGCCCTGCCCACTGCCTACTACTTGTCAGGTTGGTGGCTGAGTAACTTTGCCTATCAAGTGCCTGTCGCAGCCTGGGCGTTTATAGGGGCAGTAGCAGCAGTTTTTCTGCTCATACTTTTCAGCTCCGGTCTGGTCACTTTCAGGGCCATAAAGGCCAACCCAACTGAAGCATTGAAAAGCGATTAAACCGAGTTCTGCAGCAGAATAGGGCTAGTTCACGTCAAATTCCAAGGTGAGTTTCTGCGTAATGTGGTCGATAATCTTATATTTGGTACTCATCTCAAATTTTTTAATATGGAAATTGTTTTATACATAGTTGGAGGTATAGTGGTGCTGTTTCTGCTTTTTGCCTATACTTCTCCTCGCATCGCCCGGATGAACCGATCTGTTCAAATAAAGGCTACACCCGAACAGGTTTTTCCTTACCTAAAGAGCCTGAAAACCTTTGTAGACGAATGGTCTCCATGGACGGAAAAAGACCCCAATGCTGTCCATGAATACAATGACATTGCGGAAGGGGTAGGCGCTTTCTATTCATGGAAAGGCGAACCCAAAAAAGTGGGTGAAGGGGAAATGAAAATTGTAGAATGCGAAGACAATAAGCGTGTGAAAACACACCTCGCTTTCAAAGGACGTGGCGATGCTTTTGCCAGCTGGACAGTTCAGGAGAGTGGTGATGGTGTTAAGGTCACTTGGGACTTTGAAGCCGACAATGGCATGAATCCCATGGGCCGCATCTTTGGCCGTTTTATGGATAAATTCCTGGGTCCTGACTATGAAAATGGCCTCAATAAGCTGAAGAAGGTTATGGAAGGCTGATTTTACCTAAAGACATAAAAAAAGGTCTGCTATTCAAATGGCAGACCTTTTTTGTTGGATTGGTTTTCTATTTCTGAGGGAAATTGGCATCGGCCATCACTTCTCTCATTTGGTCGGTATGGCGCTTGGTATGCCCCGCCATAAACAATAAAGCTTGGTAGGCGTCTATGGTTCCAAATGGAAGCTGGCCATAACGGTTTCTCAAATCGTCTGAAGATTTTTTAGTCCATTTAATATGCTCTCCTCTTAGTTTTTTAAACTCCTTTATCACCTCTTTAGTCGGTTCAGGCTTGTTCTGAGGTTCGAAAGGGGCACGGGTCTGTACCTTTTGAGCACGGCTTTCGATAAGCCCCATAAGCTGCTCATCACTCATGCCTACCTCAGACCTCTTCGATGGGTCGGGGTCGGTGCCTAAGGCTGTTTCAACAAACGCAGCCCAAAGGTTTTGTTCAGAAATGGCAATGTGCTTCAGACACTCTGAAACCGACCAGGACTCTGCGTTGGGCTTGAAATTCAACTGCTCCTCACTCAGGCCTTTCATCAGCTTGAGCATGTCATTTTGTGTATCATTAAGGTATTTCACGGCAAACTTCCTTTCCTCGTCAGTCATGCCATTTTGAGCGTTTAAACTCAAGACAGCAAAAAATAGGGCCGCCAGTAGTGTTAGACTTCTTTTCATGATTTTATATTTTGTCTCTATCGAATTTGTAATGCTTTTGTTCCCCTGACGAATATACGTTAGTTTTTGGGACGAAAATTTTAAGAAAAAATGGAAGCCACAGAAATAATGGGTCATTTGGGCGCTTTGCTCAGTAGTATAACCTTCATTCCACAGGTGATGAAAACCTGGAAAACCAAAAGTGCCGGAGACCTGAGTCTCAGTATGTTACTCATCATTGTGAGCAGTACCATCGTATGGCTGATCTATGCATTTTCCTTAAATCTACTGCCAGTCATCATTGCCAACTCTATCATTTTTGTTTTGAGCACCTGGCTGGTTTACTTCAAACTGACGCATAAGGAACCTGCTAAATGATAGAAGTAATGGTCATTGTAGGGCTTGCTTCGGTGGTTCTCTGGTTCATATTTGGAAGAGAGAGAGCGGTTACTATTGAAGAGGTACCGCCTAAGTGGGCTCCAATTCTGGAAGAAAAGGTGAGGTATTACAGGGCCTTGACTCCAGAAAAGAAGAAGGATTTTAAGATAGAGGTTGCTCGCTTTTTTAGCTATGTTAAAATCAACGGGGTACACTTTGATGTAACCCTTGAAGACCGACTGCTGGTGGCCGCATCGGCCGTAATTCCCCTTTTTGGCTTCCCCGGTTGGGATTATCAACACCTTGACGAAGTGGTGCTTTTTCCCCGACATTTCGATAGAGAGTTCAACTTTCAAGACCCTAAGGAAATGATCACCGGGCTGGTGGGAAACGGCCCTATGGAGGGTAAAATGATCCTTTCAGTAATCGCCCTAAGGGCTGGATTCGACAATACACAAGACAAAGAGAATGTAGGCATACACGAGTTTATCCATATCCATGACAAGGAAGATGGAGAGATTGATGGCGTACCAGCCGCCTTTGTCGATAAGTCGTTTGTGCTGCCCTGGCTCAAGCAGGTAGAAGGGGAGATGAGCGCCATTCACAACCGGGAATCATCATTACAGAGCTATGGCGGTACCAATAAGCAGGAGTTTTTAGCTGTAGCTGGCGAATACTTTTTTGAAAGACCCCATTTGCTCAAAAAGAAGCATCCAGAATTGTATAGCATGCTGGTAAAAACCTTCAATCAAGATCCTACAGAGCTTTTATCCAAAAGTGAAGAACGTCCTCTTGAATTGGGTCGAAACAGTCCATGCCCCTGCGGTAGTGGCGAGAAGTACAAACACTGCTGCCTGGCTTAATGAACCCATTATTACAAGCGCAACACTTGCGCTAAGTCCTTCGCCAAAGGCAAGTTTCCTGTTAGTTTTTCGCATCCCACATAAGATTGCTTAAGTCGTTTTCTGACTGTTGTCAGGAATCTTCATCGCAATGGCGAATTAATAGCGGCCCGACTGATATTAGGACTTCCTTGCCTGATGACGTTTGCACACAAATACTTTAGAGCAAAGCTCCTTTTTCACAGGCAATTACACTAATTTCGCGGCTCGGAAATCAGGAGAGCCATTGAAGCCCATTATTCAGGTCATAGAGCAAGATTATGAGATTCCTCAGCTAGGGGTGAAGCGGAAGATATCTGCTTTATTACCAGCCGATTATCATGAGACTGATAAGGTATATCCAGTGCTCTACCTGCAAGACGGCCAAAACCTTTTCAATCCACATGCCCCCTTTGGCGATTGGGCCATTGACCGTTCGCTCACACAGCTGGCAGAGCAGGGTATGAAAGACCTGGTTGTGATTGCCATAGACCATGGTGAAGAGGAGCGCATTTACGAATACTCTCCCTACTATAATCCGCTTTTTGGTGAAGGCAAGGGTAGGCAATACGTTCAGTTTCTTACCGAAACACTATGCCCTTATATCAGAAAGCATTTCAGGGTCTCAGACAGGAGACATGATACAGGCATTGGCGGTAGCTCAATGGGCGGACTCATTAGCCTCTATGCCGGCCTCACAGCTCCCGATACTTTTGGCAAGCTGATGGTGTTTTCACCAAGTCTGTGGATCTCGCCAATGATCTACCATCATGCCGACCAATGTACCTTGATGGATGGCGATGCCCTCTATCTATATGCTGGAGGCATGGAGAGCAACTATCACATTCCCAATATCAAAAGGCTGGACAAAATCATGGCTCCCAAGTTTGACGACCTGACCTTTGCCCGCTATGAATGTTCCATTTACGAAAAAGGGCAG
>Ga0316204_10009358_pt1 | contig 13137 bp, 6 predicted proteins | sample 6monrhotite_MG_2_FD_205661 | JGI IMG/M metagenome (GOLD analysis project Ga0316204, IMG submission 205661) | Microbial mat bacterial communities from mineral coupon in-situ incubated in ocean water Damariscotta River, Maine, United States -... | ecosystem: Environmental > Aquatic > Marine >... | reverse complement strand
CCGTACGCACACCTACTTGAACATGTTGTGACCCATCTGATCTTTCCTCCATAACTAAAGCACGTATTTCAATTTCAACACCGCTTTGAGGATTTGCTGAGATTGGTAATTCTAGCCTGATATCTTTAATTGCAGTAAACGACTCAACAGATTCCCCTGTTATATAAGTCGCAGCTTGCATCATAGCCTCAAGGCCAAAAACAGTTGGTAATAAATATGAGCCTTTAAAATCATGATCTTTTAGATATAAATCTCTCTCAATATCAAGCTTTGCTCTAGCGATCAGCTCTACACCCGGTTCGACACTAATCAGATTTTCTAAAAATCTTGCACCTTCAGTTACATTGGGTTTGGGTGTTAATCCCTTCCATGTTTCAAGGCCTGCCAGAGTACTTGTTACAATCACCAGCTTATTATTCGGGTCACCTTCTATCAATTGTATAAAGCGATTTACTCCTTCAACTGTAGATATCGAACCAACTCCAGATTTTGCGAGATTATCGACTACACCTAGTCGATGTCCCATACCTGCTTCTCCCCAAACGCTATAACCAATAGATATAACTGAAGTTTCAGGGTGCCTGGTTTCGAATAATCGCAGCTCCTGTGCTAACGCTTCATTTGAAAATGCATACCAGGCATTACCGGGCATTCCAGTCACTCCAATAATTGATGAGAAACCTACAAATAATTTAGGTGGTGTAGATTCAAGTGCTTTTGCAATATTTCTAACACCTTTTAGTTTCGGTTCAATTTCCTGCAGTGCCTGCTTGCGACTCACCTGATCTATCGGTCTGGGCTTATTCAATCCCGCTCCATGAACTACGCCAGTTACCTGGCCTAGCTGCTGGTTTATTTCCTCAACCAGTTGCGTAACTGCTATAGAATCTGATATATCACAGCTGTAATAGCGGCAGATTAAACCTTCGTTCTCAAACCGGTTTATGGTTCTGGTTATTTCGTTATCTGACTCGCCCTGTTTTTCATCAGGCAATGGTGAACTACCAATCAATGCAAACTTTGCACCCGTGGTTCTGGCCAGCGCCAGTGAACATTCAGCTGTAATACCTTTAGCTCCACCGGTTATCATAAATACATCACTGGATGTCCAGTTCTGCTGTCGATTTTCATAGAGTACTGGTTGTTGTATACTGGCGGTCGGTATTAGACGGTTTCTGTTTACATCGAATCCTGCTGCCACAAACCCTGGTGTGGTTGTAAGCTCTTTAACAATAAAATCTGATGCTTCATTACTGTCTATCAATATATCCAGGTCTATTACCCTGACTTTTAGCTGGGGCTTTTCTAATGTTAGTGTTCGTGCAAAACTCGTTGCGCAACACATCTCGACATCAGAAACATTCTGGCCTGTACCAAAGTATCCTCCTCCAAACTGGATAAAAGCCACATTGTTGCTTTGTGACTTAGTGGCTAGTGACACCACACTATGAAGTCTTTCAACAGTTCGTTCTAAATAATCATCTTCTGAAGAATTACTTTCAGTACTCTTTTCAAGAAAACCTATTACATGAGTTTTTCTAATTTCATTATATAAGTCACCTGAAACGACTGTATGGTAATCTTCAATTACAACTTCTGCATTTTTTTCAATTAATTTTTTACTTAAGTCTAATGCAGGCTGAAAGTCTGAACCAGGTGCCAGTATTAATACTTTTGAATTTAACCAGTTTTCTGTTATTTCACTATCTAACAATGGTTGAGGGATATACTCAATAGTATAATTTCTCACCCAGTCACTAACTTCAGTTCTTTTGTCAGTTTGTGACTTGACAGTATTATCAGTATTCTTTTCTGAGCCGGGTTTTTTACTTTCACTGTGAGCCACTAAAACATTACTTTGTGTCAAAGAAAATAACTCATTTGATATTTCCATCAATGTTGAATTTGCATAATTTGATGGTTCGATTTTTCCAGCTACGTCAGTTTTATTCGCCGCAGCCGCAATTAGCTCACCTGCTTTTATTGAATCAATATTTAAATCATCTAACAATCTCGATTCAATTGAAATTGACTGGCTCGGGAAACCGGTACGATCAGCTACTAATTCTTTTAGCACATTTTGTATTGACTGATGAGTAAACGAGTCTTCTGAATTTGATATGTTTTCATATTCACTATTATTATCATGATGACTTTCACTCAGGACTGAATGAATTTCATTGGCTATCTCTTCAAGCGTGGCATTTGCAAAAGCTGATGGCTCAATTTTTCCAGCTGCATCAGTTTTCTGGGCCACAGCAGCAATCAATTCACCTGCTTTTATTGAGTCTAAATTGAGATCATCGAGAAGACGTGATTCGAGTGATATTGACTGTGAAGGAAATCCTGTACGTTCTGCAACCAAATCCCTTAATAAATGTTCAATATCAGATCGACTGTTTTTATCTTTTTCTTCTACATTTATCGCAGCGGTCTCGCTACCATAAAGATTAACGCAAGTTTCATTCAGCACGGATGCAATTTCGCCCAGTGTTGCATTAGCATAATTTGAGGGCTCTATTTTTCCAGCAACATCTAGCTTTAAGGCTGCTGAGGCTATTAATTCACCTGCTTTTATAGAGTCAAGATTCAGATCATCAAGTAGTCTTGACTCCATGGAGATAGTTTGTGATGGAAATCCCGTTCGCTCTGCTACCAGTTCTCTGAGTAAATTTTCTACATCCGGTGTTTTACTTATTAGAGGTTGTTCGTTAACCGAGTATTCAGATGCCGACAAATTACTACTCTCAGTTTCTATATATGTAGATTGTGTGTGCTCTAACTGAACGTCGAATCTCTCAAAACTATTATTGCTAATACTCGACAATGAGTGTAAATCTGCTTTAATTACATTAGATAAGAAATCACTTCGCTGCCCCATATACTCAGATAATATATCAGCTTCAATACCACTTGTTTCAAGCAACTGCGATTCAAACAGGCTATTAGTTGAAGACGCCTTCTGCTTTAATGCTTCTGCATTAATTAATTCCATACCTGGAAAAGGTCGCTCGCATGGGCTTTCTATAAACAACCTGTCTGATGCCGCTACAAATGGTCGAATTAACCTGTTTTCATATAATACTGACCAGTTAATATCCACTCCATGTACAAAGACACGTGCTAGTGCAACGTTTAAATCACGATCAGAATCTGCTTTAGAGGCAAGAGGAGAACACTTCACCGCATCTTCTTTAGTTTCAGTGTTTTGTTCTACCAAACCTGAAAGCACGCGACCTGGCCCTACTTCGAGTAATACATCACAGCGTTTTTGCATCTCCTCTACCAGGCCAATAAAATTAACCTGTGATACAATCTGAGACGAAAAGTGTGATCGAATATTTAATCCCTGCTCAACTGGCTTGCCATTTTTACTTGATATAAGTGAGAGTGTTAACTCACCCAGAGTTTCTGGAAAATTTGCACTTGTTTCAAATTGTGTTGCCGCCTTTTGCATATACTTCGAATGAAATGCACCAGACACTGGTAAAGACCTTCCATTTATACCTTGTTTTCCCGCTAGTGCTACAGCTTCGTCAATTGCCTGTTTATCACCCGTTATTACTGTTTGCCCGGGTGAATTAATATTTGCAATAACCACATAGCCCTCAATTTCGTTTATAAGCTCCTGTACTTTTTCTTTGCTAGCTGCAAGGCTGGCCATACCACCGTTAACCATATTCTTGCCTGCCGCATCCATCAGCCAGCCTCTTAAAATGGCAAGACGAATCAGCTCTTCATCATCAAATACACCCGCCATATGAAACGCTGTTAGTTCACCTAAACTATGTCCCGCGACTGCTGAAGGTTTAATGCCGAGATTAGTTAAGTAACGAATATAAAGCAAAGATGCAAGGCATATTGCAGGTTGTGCATAACGCGTGCTCGATAGTTCATCTGTCCATTTTTTCTTTTGATTTTCATCAGCAGTTCGATCAATCGGTCTGTAGATGTAGTCAGAGATACGAATACTAATTTCTCGTTGTGAAATTTCATCTGCTTTAGCAACCAGGTCACGTGCCCATTGATACCGTTCAACCAGCACGCGTGCCATAGCCAGGTACTGTGAGCCCTGCCCTGGGAATAAATAACCCACTCGCGAATCAACAACATTAAATCCTGCCCAGACATTCTGCAATGGATCATTAATTGTCTCACCCTTATTAAGTTCTCTTTCACCTAATAATTCATTCAGAAGTAGTAAGCGCTCTGCTAACTCATCTGGCAAACCTGCAATTACACATGCGCGATATGCTGCCTTAGAAGATGCTTTTTTACTTAGATCAGCAGCCAGGTCTGTGAGATCACTCAGGCTTAAATCTACTGCTATTTTAGCCAGATCCATTAAACTGTTACGCAGTTCATGCAAGGTCTGTGCGGTTAAGACAAAAACTTCAGTTAATTGCCTGTGCACTAATAGAGCCTGTTCATCTTCATCTGGCGCGAGTTTATCTAGTGGAGAACCATACGATTCAAGCGTAACATGTGAATTAATGCCCCCAAACCCCATTGCAGATACACCGGCTCTAAGTTTAGTTGTCGCATCACACACTTTACCATGCAAGATGGGATATAAACTTTTAGCCGATTCGGAGAAAATGTCATTAGGCTCAAAACAACCCGCCGTGGGTGGTAATACTCGACGGTTTGTTGCCATAACCGTTTTAATAAATGCACCAATACCCGCTGCTGCTTTTGTATGACCAACAATTGACTTAAACGAGGTTACACCACAGCTACGCTCTTCAGCTTTTCCAAAATGATCTAGCGCGATTGCAATACCATCCAGCTCTGTTCTATCGCCGACGGTTGTGCCTGTGCCATGGCCTTCAATAAAATCAAGGCTATGTGGACTATAACCGGCTTTCTCATACGCGCGACGAATAGCTAACGATTGACCCTGGCTACTTGGTGCTGTGATTCCACCTTTTCCGTCAGATGAAACGCCCCAGCCATTTAATACAGAGTAAATTTCATCGCCATCTGCCTGTGCATCTTGCAGGCGTTTAAGTACAACAAAGCCACAACCTTCACCCGGCAAAAATCCGGCACCTCGTTTATCATATACATTCATATCACCCGAAGTTAGTGCACCGGTCTTGGCAAAACCAATCAGTTCAAATGTATCGAGGCTAACATCTACACCACCTGCTAGTGCAATATCGGCTTCACCGCTAGCCAGATGATTGGCTGCGGTGCAAACAGCCAGTAATGAAGACGAACAAGCACCATCTACATTATAACCGCCTCCATGCAGGTCAAAGTAATTACACACGCGCCCAGCTACGGTATTAGGTAATCCGCCCTGAAGTGTATCTTCGTCAACTTCTGGAAATACAGATTTATAGATAGGCTCCATTGTTTCTACCAGCTTTTGTGTTGCTTGCGCAGCAAGTTTATTTGCCGTCGCTGCCGCTAACAAGGCACGTTTCACAAACGGCCAACGCAATCGCATAGAATTTGCACGGCTTTGTTCGCCAGTTAATGTGTTACCCACTATTACACAGGTACGGTCTTTAGGGACGGATTCTTTTGAATATCCCGCATCCTTCAAAGCGGCCTCAGCGACCTCAAGTGCGAGCCACTGAACAATATCAGTTCCCAGGAAAGTTTTTTTAGGAATGCGACGACCAATCCAGTCAAAATCAAAACCGTCGATATAAGCTGCACGAGAAGTGTATATTTTATCAGGGACATTACGATCGGCATCATAATAGTCAGAAGCAGGTAGACGTTGATCAGGAAACTGCCTAAACTCGCGCCTTCTTGCAAGAATATTACCCCAAAGCTGCTTAGGGCTTTGTGAACCAGGATAACGACAACCAATTCCAACAACTGCTATCGGTGTAGTGGCATTACTTAACATGCTTTCACTTCGGGTTTTTCCCGTATTAGTTGAATTAGAAGTCATTTACCGTTTCTCCATAAAAAAATAAAATTAAAATAAATCTTCTACTGACACCACTACAATCAGATATCAACTTATCAAGTACACTGCTTATACTGCCAGGAAATAGCTAAATATTATAAAATTGACCCGTATTAATTCACACAAATCCATGGCGGATTTTATTTTTGATATGCTATGATGATAATTATTTTTTTATTATCAGGAGCAAGCCTGATGCCTTAGATTTTCCCTGATAAATTAATAATTATTAATTAACAGCTTTTAATTAACAATTATCGAGCATATGAATTAAATTTATTATGGAGAGATTAGAAACGATGAGTGGTGGATTAAAAACTGTACCATAGGACAGGTTTCAATTAGAGCAAGCTGTACAACTTAAAATAATTTCCATTTTATACAACGACTTAAAATCATAGAAAACATCTAATACCAAATGTGATATAGCACACATATCCACTACATAACATTTTCTGAGAGAACGTTTAGCTTTATTAGCGAGTTATATACTCATGTTGCTGAACAAAATATCTGCACTCCAGGCACATACATTTTAACTCTACTCGCCTTGAAGGCTTTCAAACACACCGTAATGATAAGCCCCTTCAATCACACCACTTGTGTAATATCCGTGCAACCCCTTAAAATTTCCTTTTGCAAAATACACCTTTAGATCAGGGTTTTCATGCATGGCTTTTTTTACATTATCTACCAGTTGATTATCTGCATTCTTTACAAGCACTCCACGAAATCCAGCGGTTAGTGGAAAAATATCATTACCACTGTCTCCACAAAAAACAACTTTGTTTTTCGTCGCTCCATATGCTTTAGCTACATATTCCAGAGAGGTCTGTTTTGTCGCACTTGCTGGTAAAAAATCGAGAAGTCCCTTGCCGTTCTCAGAGTCAAAACTGTATATAATGACTTCATCAAACTTTCCTTTTACCAGTTGATCAACTTTTTTTAACACCTGATCTTTCTTGTCATGTTCAACATAATAACTTTGTTTAAACAGGTTCTGATGCTCACTTTCCTGCTCCCGCATTGCATCAATTTCGCCAAGCGCGTGTTTTATTTCCATGGCATTCCAGTCTGGGCTTTGCTGCTTTACGAGTTCAATCCAGCCTTCATCGAGCTTCCATTCGCCATTTTCATATTTTCTAATTAAAGTGCCTACATCACTACATAAAATATTGGGGTACCTGACACCAAATTCATTGATCGCCTTCTCAGTGAGCGCAAGATTTCTTCCCGTAACATAAACCACGAGGACTTCATTTTTTTCGGTGAGCTCATTAAAGAGCTCAATGGCTCCCACATCCGGCGGCCAACTACCGTTCGGAAGCAGTGTTCGGTCGAGGTCGGTTGCAAGTATATTCAAGACTAAGCCGTTAGCCAGTAAAAATGATATGGAGGAATCACCAGCTGTTCTTTAAACATGGTTGGCGTGTCTCCTGAAATCAAATCTGTAACATGGCCATAGGGAAGCGCAGATTTAATATGCGGATTATCTAAATCCAGGTACTGTATTTTTGCATCAAAATTTACCACCACTAAAACGCTGCCAGTCGTACGCGTTAAATTAAAGCGGGAAAACACAAATAGATGCGGGTTTTCTACGTGAATAAATTCGCGATTATTGAAATCTGCAAACGCGGGTATTTCCTTGCGCACGGAAATCATCTTTTTAATGGTATTAAAAAGATGATGTTCAATGCTACCTGACTGATGTCGCAACTCGGCCTTTTCCCAGTTAAAATCAGGTCGGTGAGTCCAGCGACTATCATGGGCTTTATTTTCATCATTCAAAAAATCACAATCATTTAATGTGCCTATTTCGTCACCGTAATACAGTAAAGGCAAACCACCAAATGAAAGAATCAGGCTATTTAAAAGCAAAATGTGCTGCACCGCATTATTAATGCGTTGTGGGTCTTCAGACTCAAGAGCCGTTTCCAGCCCTACCAGTGATGCTAACGAACCGGAAATGCGCGCATCACCGGTTTTACTGTTTTGCCCAAACGGGAAACCTCTAGCATCTGAGTCACTGAAGTTACCGGTATAATAATCAATCAGGAATTTTCGGTGACCGAGAGGGTCATAACCTGCGGCCAGAATATCGGCATCATCAAAACCCAGACCAATATCGTCATGACAACGCACGTAATTTAACCAGGTTGCACGCTCGAGTTTGTCTGGCAAACTTTTTAAACCCTGGTATAACAGTTTGGCATTTTTAGTGGCTACCGCATCCCATAACAGAGCCATAAAACTCGCATTGTAAGCAATTTCGCATTCTTTGGCATTGATAGCATCTTCACCAAAATATTTGGTAATTTCCGATGGTGCCACAATGGCTTCTGCAATAAATAACACACCGGGTGCCGTTACCTGACAACAGTCTTTCAACAACTGTAAAATAAGATGAGCTTCACGTTCATTTTGACAGGCGCTGCCAATTTTTTTCCACAAAAATGCCACCGCATCCAGTCGAACAATATCTGCCCCCTGATTTGCCCAGAACAGAATAATATCGAGCATTTCAATAAACACTTGTGGGTTGCTGTAGTTAAGATCCCACTGAAAATCATTAAATACTGTCATTACCCATTTATTCATTTGTTCATCCCAGGTGAAATTTCCCGGCGCTGTTTCCGGAAATATTTCAGGCATGGTTTGCTCAAACATATCTGGAACTTCACGATTGCCGAACAGATAATAATAATCCTGGTATTTTTTTTCGCCCTGTCGCGCACGCTGCGCCCATTCATGCTCATTAGAGGTATGGTTAAGCACCACATCCATAACCAGCAATATCTCTCTTTTCTTTAACGACTGGCTCAGGGTATGCAAATCATCGTTGTTACCAATACGATTATCCACTCGACGAAAATCACTCACCGCATAACCACCATCGCTCTTGCCTTCGGGGCATTGCAGTATCGGCATAATATGAATCATATTGATACCAAGCTCCTGAAAATAATGTAGCTTTTCATTCAGGCCGCTCAGGTTTTTGGCAAAGCCATCGGTATACAGGGCCATGCCTACCCATTTTTGACTGAGAAACCAGTTATGGTCTTTTTCACGCTCGATATCGGAGGTTTTAAGTTGTTCAGAGCGATCCATATATTGCCTGGCCATAGTCTCAACCAGACACAAAGCCTGCTCTTCAAAATCCTCTCGCTCACCGTATAACAGATGAAACAGGGAGTGAATGGCGTAGAAGTTGGCGCCCAGCCGAGTGTAGAAATGCCTCAGCTCATGTTGTTTAATTTCAGGGTTTAACTTAATTAATATTTCATTGAGTAAAGAATGTGAGACTTGTTCATACATGGTTTTTAAACATCATTTATTGGTTTAGAGAGTGGCATCCATTGAAAAATATTTTTTTGCGTGACGCTATTTTAATGCATGGCCTTACGACAGTTACAACATATTTATTTACAACATAAAAATCTATAAATTCCAGCTCTTAATAAAAGGCGCATAAAAAGTTTTATCCTGGGTTGTGGCGCCACGTTGCCCAACAACCGCGCTGGCAAACTGCTGTGCACGATTGAGTATTTGCTGTAATGGCCAGCCAGAGTATAAACCTAATAATAGTACACTGCTGAACGCATCGCCGGCACCCACCGTATCAATAACATGGCCAGTATTATCTGGTTGTATTGAACACTGTTCATTCTCTGTTATGGCAATGGCTCCCGCCTCTCCCTGGGTTACCACAATTAACTTAACATTCAGCTGCGCTAACAGGTAATGCGCTCTGCTGTGAAGATCTTTTTGCTGCGGCACAAGCAAAGCGAGTTCATCGGCATTGAGTTTTATCCACGTTGCCTGTTGCATCAGCGCTTCAATATGTGATGAGTTCCACCAGGGGGGGCGAAGATTTACATCGATAAAAACAGAGCCGGAACATTGCTGTTTTAAATGCTCAAGACTCTTCGCCGCCTGCGGGTTTCTCAGTGCAAGCGAGCCATGGTATAAAACACTGTGTTGATCAATTTCTGGTAATTGCTGATGTTCAATGAAATCCCAGGCGCTGTTTTCAACAATGTTATAAGACGGTTCGCCATTTACAATACTCACATCCACTTTACCGGTGGGGTGTGTGGTATCGAGTTGCACGCCTGAAGTTTCCATGCCCCAGTTGTGCATGGCAGCGCTCACTTCCTGCCCCAGTGAATCATCACCCAGGCGTGATATAAACAGCGGTTGCAAACCAAACGCCTGGCAATGCCATGCCACATTAAACGGCGCACCACCGAGAACACGCTCTCCACCTTCAAAACAGTCAAACAACACCTCACCAAACACGACCAGCCTTGAGTAAGCAGAGGAATCAAACATGCGTCACCTCAAATCGAATTTCTGGCAGTACAATATGCTGGGCAAGACCTGCCAGTAAATCTGCGCTGTCATTTATTTTGCCTGATGTATCGAGCCTCATTTTTCAGGCACTTTACAGCTGCGGAAAAAATCGTAATATTTAATGGCTTCAAGAATGCCGCCAGCATAGGGCTGCTTTGCATAATACACGCGTTCCAGCTCTATCAAATCAGACAGCTCTTCATTGTGTCTATTGGCCACCAGTACCGCCAGTGTATTGCCTCGAATCATATCTTCATCGGCACCTGAACCACCCGCCACCAGAACATGTTTCAATGGAATTTCCCATTGTTCGGCATACCAGCGTAAAGCCAGCCCCTTGGAGGCACGCACCGGCACAATGTCGAGATACTGACCAAAAGAAAACACCACATTCACTGTTTGCTCATATTGCATTAACAGTTGTCTGATTTCATCCACTTCCATCGCTTTGGCAGCATCATAGTAATAACTGATTTTATAACGACTTTGTTCAAGTTTAGGTTGTAAACTTAACCCATGCAGGCCACTGAGAATGGCACGCACTTTGGTCGGCTGCCATAAGTGATCAATATGATCAGTCCAGGCGGTGTCACGGGTTAAATTTGAACCATAATAAATTTCTGTTCCCAAACTGGTCACCAGTGAATCTGGAACAGGGATTTTATTTGCCTTGATTAGCTTCAACGCCGAATCGAGGCGCCGCCCCGTGGCAATACCAAAGCTACTGCAGCGAGCATTTTCCTTAAGCACCCGAATAAATTCTGGCAAATGTGCCAGATCTCCGAGCAGGCTTTGATCGAGATCTGAAAAAATAGCCCGATCACGATATAACCTTGAGCGACGATGCATCTCCATTCGCTCAAGCGGCTCGGTTTTTTCAATAATCGGTTTTATCAGCTTTATGTATTTATCGGCATGGGCCTGCCAGGAATAATGCTCATTCACACCGGCGATGCCATGCTCCGCCAATTGTTGCCAGTTTTTTTTGTCGTTAAGTATGGCCAGGCATTTATTTGCAATTAACTCTTTATCTAGTGGGTCTACCAGATAACCATTATTGCAGTTTTTAATAATATCACGTGGCCCTCCGTCTTCGGTTGCCACAATGGGTAAACCACTGGCCGCCGCTTCAATAAGTGTGAGGCCAAAGGGCTCGGTTAAAGCCGGGTTAATAAACACACCCCCAGACAAGGCCGCCAGCCTAAAACACCGGCACCTCGTCTTGCTGATGATGTTTTGGGTAAGCCACTCGGCCATATAAATCATATTGGTCTATGGCGAGTAATATATCGCTTAGCACTTCCTGTGCACCGGTTTCCAAATCTCGAATATCGTCACGGTTACCCACAATAATCACCAGATTAGCCAACTGTTGTAACGCCTCTGACTCACCATAAGCCTCAATCAGGGTAACAACATTTTTTCTTTGATCCGGGCGAGATAATGCCAGCAACATGGGTTTATCTGGCTCTCTAAAAAAACGCTTCAGCTCAGCGGCTATATCACTGTCAGCTTCATTACCCAGCGGTGGATGAAACGTGGCCAGATCGGTGCCAGGTGGTACCACCCGCATCTGATCAGGCTGATAATAATCATATACCCCGTATTGCTCTTCAATTTCCTGATGAGTGCTGGTAATCACTCTATCTGCAACCCCCAGCGTTGCTTCCTCGGCATTGATGCGACGCGACATGTTATAGCGTTTTTCAATGTCATCACTCTTAACGCCGCTGGCGAGTAAATGCTTACGTTTGCTACGCCCTAAGGAATGCCCGGTGTGCACCAGGGGAATACTTAACTGATGAGACAGTCGCGTGCCAACATAACCGGCATCGGCATAATGACTGTGAATAATATGGGGAGTGAGTTTATGACTGTGAAGAAAAGTTAACAGATTATCGGTAAAGCTATCAAGGTGATCCCAAAGCTGTTCTTTAGGAATATAAACCTGATCTGCACAATCGATACGAACAATATTAACCTTATCACCAAGCGGTTCTATGGCCTTGGCGTAATCAGCACTAACCGCCTTGTCTTCAAGCCGGCGAGTCACCAGATCAACTCTTGCAACGAGCGGATGCTCGCCTAATGCACGCGCCAGTTCAAGCACATATTTAGTTTGCCCACCGGTATCGGCATCTCTGCCTAATTCAAGATCATGCCCGCGAATCAGGCCATGTACACTGATAAAAAGCAGATGAAACTTTCCCGGCTCTGAACTCATATGCGATAAAACCCTTATTTAAATTAGTTTATCAATCTGGAGTATCTCGGTGGTATACCTGCAAAAATCAACCAATTTGATCTTATCGCATTGCAGGCCTCCCCGTAAACCGCAAACAGGGGCAGACCAGGCAAACACATAAAATAATTCTAAAAGAAAAAGAAAACGCAAATAAACGCGAATGCACGCAAATAAGATCAAGAGCCTTGTATGTGCTGCAAGCTGCAGGCACACAACATCAATATTTGCGTTTTCTTTATATCTTACATCTTTGGGTTTTCCTGTATATTCAGAAGGCATAGCCCACCAGCTTATTTAAGCTGCTCCCGATAAACCCGCAACACCTCAGGGTGCACCAGATAAACGCCTTTCCTGACCCGAAATAAATACCGCGTGTCAACTGCCCAGGCTGCAAAGTGGCCGCAGGCAAAAACGAATTAATATAATCGGTTTTAATATCACTAAAGTACGCCTTAAACGCTTTAAGGGTAACCACCGTGCCACTGCTTTCAACACAACCCAGCTCACCACTAGCTACCGCCTCAAGAAACCGATCTTTTAACAAACGATTTTGCTGTGTAGTTTTATTCTTCTGATTTTCAGCGCTTGACTCATAACGTTTCTGAGC
>Ga0316204_10009357_pt1 | contig 13140 bp, 12 predicted proteins | sample 6monrhotite_MG_2_FD_205661 | JGI IMG/M metagenome (GOLD analysis project Ga0316204, IMG submission 205661) | Microbial mat bacterial communities from mineral coupon in-situ incubated in ocean water Damariscotta River, Maine, United States -... | ecosystem: Environmental > Aquatic > Marine >... | reverse complement strand
CGTTCACGTCCACCTCAAGATGCAGAAGTGCGGCCCGTCATTGCGGACTTTCGCCGCAACCGCGAAATTGAGTATTGTCTGAACTGACACAACGCGGACGGAGCGGCCTTTTGCACGTGCGGCTTTTGCTGGCGCAGCATTTCTTCGTAAGTGCAACGGGAAGCATATTACGGTGCAACGTATTTCAGCAGAGCCGACATCGGGAAGGTCAAAATCAGGTACACCCTGACCACCCTCTTCCTGGGCGCAGGTCAAACAATCAGGTCGCAAAATTTGCCGTCATCACTGCGCTAGATGCAAAGGGCCGCCTTGGTGTGCCGGCCGAACTTACATTGAGCGAGATGGTTATTGGTTCGTTTTCCCGTCATAGGCCTGCCGCGCTCTATCGATCTTGTCGAGATTATCTAAAGCCCAATACCCCAAAGCACTTACCGGTTCGCGAAACGACTGCCCCATCTCAGTAAGTTTGTATTCCACCTTTGGCGGGATCGTCGGATGATAGGTCCGGTTCACTAGGCCGTCGCGTTCCAGTTCTTTCAGCGTCAGGCTCAGCATACGTTGCGAGATGCCAAGGTTGCGCTTGAGTTCATTGAAACGCAGCGTTCCGTATTCAGCCAAAGAGATCACGACGAGTACGCTCCACCTGTCACCGACGCGGGACAGAACCTCGTTGATACGTTTGCAATCGGGGCATTGTTTGTCGTCCAGCATGGCGGTTCCTCTTGTGTGACCGAGGTTCAGAAATGTGCCTTCTTGCAGCTCAAGATGGTTCCACATAGATAGTCGGTAACAAATGTATACTGCTCATTTCGGGCGCTGACAATAGGATGAGACACATGACAGCCAAGCCACTTAACGACCTTTTGAACTGGCGCTATGCCACCAAAAAGATGGACCCGTCAAAATCAGTTTCGCAGGACAAAGTGGATGCGATCATTGAGGCAATCCGCATGGCGCCGACATCTAGCGGCACGCAGCCGTTTGAATTGTTTGTTGTGACCAACCCAGACATTCGTGGCAAAATCGCTGAGGCAGCGGGTGGGCAAGCGCAAATCACCGATGGTTCTCATGTTTTGGTCTTTGCCGCGTGGGACAATTACACGGAAGATCGCATCGATGAAGTCGTTGACCTGAACGTGCAGGCGCGTGGCGATCTGCCAATGTTGCACGCATATTATGATAATCTGAAATCTAACTATGTGCCCCGCGATGCTGAAACCAACTATGCCCATGCGGCGCGCCAGGCTTATATCGCACTTGGCGTCGCCCTTGTCGCGGCAGCCGAGCAAGAGGTCGATAGCACCCCGATGGAAGGCTTTAGCCCTGACGCGGTGGACGCTATTCTGGGCCTGAAAGAGCGTGGTTTGCGGTCGGTTGTGTTGATGCCGTTGGGTTACCGTGACGAAGCTGGCGATTGGTTGGCCCCGATGGGTAAAGTGCGCAAATCCCGCGGTACGATTGTCACAGAGGTCAATTAACATGGGAATCTTACGCAAACTATTCCGCGCCCAGCCGACACCGACAGCCGACGGCGCGTTCAGCCCGTCGCCCTTGGCGATCAAATTGGGCACATCGTCCACGACCGATTACGATGGCGGCGCATATTCCAATCGATACGCGGGCAAAAAGAACCGCGTGCTGATGGTCTGTACCGAAGAACGCAACATGACGATGGCCAATGGAAAGAAATTCTCGACCGGAAACCATCCCGTTGAGATGGGGCTGCCAATGCTGCATCTGATGAATGCCGGATTCGAGATTGATGTCGTCACGCCAGCTGGTGCGCCGGTGGCTATTGAAATGTGGGCGATGCCTGCGGATGACGCGGATATTCAAAAGCTATATCGCGATTTTTCTGATGCATTTCAGAACCCCGGTAGCCTTGCCGATTTCGCAGCGAGCTCAACAACAGGCGAAACGCCTTATGCTGCGGTCTTTATTCCTGGTGGCCATGGTGCAATGCTTGGGTTGCCGGACAATGCTGACCTCGGGAAAGTGCTGCACTGGGCACATGAGACGGGCCTACATACCCTCGCGCTTTGCCACGGCCCTGCTGCGTTGCTGGCTGCAAAAAACGACGCAGGTTTCTTGTATGACGGCTATAAAATCACAGTGTTCCCTGATGCAGTGGACAAGCAAACGCCAATGATCGGCTATTTGCCCGGTCCGATGCCATGGTGGGTCTGCGAAAAACTGACAGCGCTTGGCGTGGAAACCATAAACAAAAAGGCCGATAATTCGGTCCATGTTGACCGCCGCCTAGTGACAGGCGCAAGCCCACAGGCTGCCAATGATTTCGGAAGACTGGCCGCAACGACCTTGCTAAAACGCACTGAAGCAAATTCTTAGATCAAGGAAGCACAGATACAAAAAGGCGCACATCACGGCTGGGGTGAAAACACGCTCCGCAGTCGTATTTCCTCGGACGTGATGTGCTCTTGATCCATCGCTCATTCGAAATGCAAACGGGGTTCTAAGTGAGCCGGCTTTTCAGGAGATCGCCAGACTTAAGCAGGATGGGGTGGCCGACCATCGAGAATGCCGTGTTGATTTGCTTCAGCGCTCGGAGCGTTTCTTGATGGATGTTACTCGTCTCGATGCTCTCGGACAGCCCCTCGCGTAGGCGGCCGATGTGGTTGCGTTGAAGTTTTTGTTCGACTTTTCGCACTTTTTCCTTGGCTGCGACCAACTCGCGGGCTTCGGCGGGGTTTTGGTTCATCATCACATTCAATGCGAGTTGCACATTGCTTTGAACACGGTCCGTGAAATCACGGATTTCATCGCGGCCTCGGGCCGAGAATTGCACGTTTTGCAGATCAAGACGCTTGGCGAGTTCCAGCATGATCCGCGCGATGGCATCAGATGCAGAATCGAGACTGGTTGAAATCGAAGCAAGCTCTATGGATCGGCTGCTCAGGTCTTCATCCATACCCTTTTGCCCAAGGCGCGCGAGATAGAGTTTGATCTCCAGATGGGTCTGTTTGATGGCCTTGTCCTGATCCTGGATCAAGCTGGCGGTAGCGGCGTTCCATTGGTCATAGAGAGGCTCGACCGTAATCAACATTTGTTCAATCTTTTGGCCCATCCCAAGCAGTTCACGCGCTGCACAATCAATGGCACGCCCGGGGCGGTCCAGCAGAGTGGGATCAAGGGCGCTGGCGACCTCCAACCCACCAAGCGAGTTGGGCTTCTCTGGCATAAAATATGACACTACGGCAGTGATCGGCCCCACAAACGGAAGTGCCACGAGCGCTAAGCCGACGTTAAACGCAAGGTGCAGATTGATCGCTTGTCGTGCGGGGGTCGCACCAAGCTGGGTCAACAGGTCGGGCATCACTGAAATCAAGAGGAGGACCAGTGCAGCACCGCCACCTCGTAGGATCAGATTGGCCATAACCATCCGTCGCGATGCAATCGGCGCAGAATAGGTCAGAACAAATGCAATAAAACCCCCGCCGAGGTTGGCCCCAAGGATCATGGCGGCAGCAGCGGGGGGTGGAAGAATGGATTGCCCAGCCAATGTGACAAACAGCAAGGCCGCCGCGACGCTCGAATGGACACCCCATGCGAACACAGCGCCAATGACGAAAGCGGTCAGCAGATCGCTGCCCAGATAGGCCATGATAGCCTGCGTGCCGGGGTTGGATATCATCGGTTCCGTGGCACCACGGATCATGTCCAGCGACACAAAGATCAGCGCAAGCCCGATCATGATCCGGCCAATCTGGCGCGTATTGCTGCCTTCGCCGCGCAAGAACACTGTGACCCCGATTACGAGCAGCAACGGGATCAGCAGGGGCTGGCGCACCATCAAGAGCTGCGTCACAACAGCTGATCCAACGTCGGCCCCCAATAAGATCGCGAGGCCAGTCGCCGCTCCCAGCCCGCCCTTTGAGACGAAATTGGACACAAGGACGGTGACCGCGGTTGCGCTTTGCAAAAGCACCGCCGCACCCATGCCCGTACACGCAGCCAGTACCCGGTTCTTAGCGGAATGACGCAACCAAATGCGCATGGGGGCAGCAAACCCGCGCTCGACCCCCGTCCGCACCAGGCGCACGGCCCAAATTAGCAGAGCAGCAGCGCCTGCGATTTGAATGATAATCTGGATCACGTGTGGTTCACTCACGGGTATTGCTTTCTGTCAGATGTGACGATCAGAACGGAAAGGGGCCTGATCCTGCCGTGGGTCCTATCCGGATCGATTGAAACCCTGCATCCCAGCGGTGCAAAAGGCATCCATCTTCTTGGGTCATAAATCCAACAGGTGCACTAGGGCGACGATCATAGGCGAAGGTGCTAGCGGGTGACGGCGCTGAAATAGCGATGTGGCCCGCGACATCGCTAACGATGGTGTTGTGAATATGACCGCAAACGATGCGCAGCGGGCCTGCGTGAGTGGTCAAAACGTCACGTAGAGCCTGACGGTTGGTCAACCCGATATCGTCCATAAAACCGATACCGCAGGCATAGGGGGGATGATGCAATGCTAAAAGCGCGGGCGCATCGCCAGCATTGGACAACGCAGATTGCAGAAAAGTCAGGCTTTCGGCGGATAGCGTTCCCGATCCTTGCCCTTCAACCAGCGTATCAAGTCCGATCAGGTGGATGCCGCCAATTTTGTAGGTCCAGTTTAGCGGGCCGCTGACTGGCAGATTATTCGCAAAAGCACTCCGCATCTCTTCGCGTGCATCGTGGTTGCCTGTGATAACATAGGTCGGCAGGTCGAGTGGCGCGATCAGCGTTTTGAACCGCGCATAACTCTCAGAGCTGCCGTCATCACTCAGGTCGCCACTGACCAGAAGAGCATCAATCGGCCCGATCTGGTCGCGGATGCTGCTGATCCGGGCGACCAATCGTGCCAGAGCGTCTGCCGTGTCGAGCCTCCCCGACACTAATGCGCCCTTTGGCACGATATGCGTGTCGGAGAGTTGCAGAATGATGGTCATTTGATCCCTGCACGCAGGAAGGCTTGAACGAATTGGCGTTGGAAGATCAGGAAAGCGATCAACAACGGGGCGACAGACATTAGTGTTGCGGCAGAAATGATACTGATATCGACGCCGTTTTCTGGCGCACCAAAGATCGACAGACCCACCGTCAAGGGCCGTGTTTCAGGTGAGTTGGTCACAATCAGCGGCCACAGAAAATTATTCCAATGGGTTGAAACAGACACCAGCGCATAGGCGAGATATGTGGGTTTTGCGAGCGGCACATAGACCCGCCATAGAATGCCCAGCAATCCACAGCCTTCAATCCGCGCGGCCTCGTGCAGCTCAATGGGGACCCCTTTGAAGGCTTGGCGCATCAAGAATATGCCAAACGCGCTGGCCATATAGGGCATACCGACGCCGAGGATCGTATCGAACAGCCCCAGCCGCGAGATCATCGCATAGTTTTCGACGATCAACACTTCGGGCAGGATGAACAACTGCATCAGCACCAGAATGAACACATAGTCCTTACCCGGGAACTGCAACTGCGCAAAGGCGAAGCCTGCCAATGTAGTCAGAATAAACTGGCCGATCAGGATCACAGTCACCAGCATGAAGGTGTTGATGAAGTACTTCAGCCACGGCGCGCCATCCCAAGCAACGCGAAAATTATCCAAGGTCCAAGGTGAGAACAGGTTGAGGTTCACGGCATCCGACGTGGAATGCGTCGCGGCCCAAAAGGCAAACAGCAACGGCGAAATCCAGATGATCGCCAAAAGGATCGCGCCAAAGCTGTCCATGAATTTGGTCAAGCTCTTCATTGGTAATGCGTCCTTTTGTCGAGGTAGAGGAACTGCACGGCTGCCACGATGCCCAGCACACCGATGACCATTACCGTCATGGCCGCCGCACTTGGTGCATCAAAGAAGGCGAAGGCCATCTCGTAGATGTAATACAGGATCAGTTTAGAGGCATCCGACGGCCCGCCCTTGGTCAAGATGAACAAATGGTCGATCAGCTTGACCGAGTTAATCATGGCGTTGACGGCAATAAACAGCGTCGTCGGCATCAACAGCGGCAATACAATGCGGCGCGTATAGGTCCAACGGCTGGTGCCTTCGATGTCGGCGGCTTCTTTAAGGTCCTCGGGAATTGTCTGCAAGGCGGCGAGGTAGAAGATCATGAAAAATCCTGCCTCTTTCCAGATGGTCACAATGATAATCGCCCAAAGCGCGGTTTCCGGCTGGCCCAGCCAGTTCACGGACGGGAGACCAAAAAGGCTACCAATCTGGTCCAGCACGCCAAGGCCGGGAGTGTAGAAGAAAAGCCACAGGTTCGCAGCGGCGATCATCGGTAGAACGGTGGGGGTGAAATAGGCGGTGCGCACAAAGCCACGGGCGCGAATTTTCCCATTGGCCCAAAGCGCCATTGAAAGCGCAATAAAGATCGACACCGGAATGGTGATGCCCGCATAAAGTAGGTTGTTTTTGACCACGATCCAGAATGTTGGATCGGCAAAAAGCTCTGCGTAGTTTTCAGTGCCGACGAATTCTATGGGTTTGCGGCGGGTACCGCGAGAAAACAGGCTCGACCACAGGGTCGCGACAGACGGATAGAACGCAAACAGCGTCAACAGAACAGCCGCAGGTGACAGCAATAGCCAGCCGTAAATGGCCTGTCTGCGGCGTTCTAAATTGGCATGGGCTGACATGTTGCGCCTCCGGTGCGTAAGAAAAGGGGGGCCGGCACTAGCGGTGCACCGGCCCCCTTCAGGAAGTTACTGATAGTCGCTTAGCAAACGCTCGGCTGCCGCTTGAGCTTCAGCCAGCGCCTCAGCCGGTTCTTTTGCCCCGGTCAATGCGGATTGGATCGCATTGTTTAGGCCGTCGCGTACGCGGGCTGTCTCGAAGGTCGAGAATTCAGCCACGGCGTTTTCCAACTGGTTGCGCGCCACAAGTGCAGGCGGGAATTCAGCTGTGTAGGCCTGAAGCGCCTCGGTCTCGTAGGCTGCGGGTGAGACACCCATGTAGCCTGTGCCGATGGACCATGCGGCGGCCTGTTCAGGAGACGTCATGAACTGCATCAGCTTAAGCGCGGCCGCACGTTCTTCGTCGGTCGTGTCCTGGAACAGGTAGAAATTACCGCCGCCGGTGGGTGAACCAAGGCGCACATTACCCGGAAGCTCAGCCACGCCGAAGTCAAAGCTAGCGTTGTTTTTCACAGTCGTCAGGTTGCCTGTGGAGTGCCACATCATAGCGGTTTGGCCTTCAAGGAATGCCTGACGCAGTGTGCCCCATTCAACAGTGCCTGTTGGCATGATGCCATGTTCGCCCGACAACGACTGCCAGAACTCCAACGTTTCGATAACGGTCGCATCGTCAAAGTATGTGGTCAAACCATCGTCGGACATCACCTCTTTGCCGTTCTGGATCGCAAGCGCTTGGAACATCCAATACGGGTAGCCGGTTGACGGGATCATCAGGCCATAAGTGTCGTCATTCGTCAGGGCTTTGCCCATCTCGATCATTTCGTCCCACGTTGTTGGCGGTGCTTCGGGGTCAAGACCAGCTGCTCGGAACATGTCCTTGTTGTAATAGGCCACGATGGTTGAACGCTGGAACGGGATGCCCCATGTCTGGCCCTCAATCAGGCCGTTGGCCATCAGCGCAGGATAGAAGCTGCCCAACCATTCCTTGTCCGCATCAGATGTTGCGATGTCTTCAAACGGAACGATCAATTCTTGTTCGATCAGGTCGTAGGCGTCGATAGAGAACATCACTGCCAGTTGCGCAGGCTCTCCTGAGGCAAGTGCTGACAAGGCACGCACACGCGTGTCATCATAATTGCCCGAATAGATCGCATTCACTGTGATGTCAGGATTGGCGGCTTCGAAATCGGCCACGATGCCGTCCACCACTTCGGTCAAAGCGCCGCCCACGGCAATCGGGTAATACATGGTCAGTTCAGTTTCAGCCATTGCTGGTGCGGCAAGACCAACGGCCATCGCCGAAGCCAAGCCCAATCCTGTTGTTGAAAGTAATTTCATGTCTCTCTCCCTTGGTTTTCATTTAATTTCGTGTCGTCAGGTAATTTTTACCCGGCCAGCCGTTGGCCCGCAGCGTCAAAGACGTGCAGACTGTCGTCGTGAAATGTGATCTCGATTTCGCTGCCATCGGCTACCATCGAAAGACCCGGCTTAAGCACGCAAAGCCCCGCAGCGCCGGCATGATCCAGACCGATCAGTGTTTCAGCTCCCAGAAATTCACTTTCGTTCACAGTGCAGCGCATCCGCCCTTCGCCCTTTGGCACAATCTGGATATTCTCGGCTCTGATCCCGATTGTCTTATCTTCGCCAAACCCATCCAAAACGGACGATTGTAGCAATGCCATGGGCGGCGCGCCGACGAATTCTGCCACAAAGGTGTTGTTGGGCCTGCTGTACAAATCCTCGGGCGAGCCAACCTGCTGGATGTGCCCGTCCTTCATCAGCACAACCGTGTCGGCCATGCTCATCGCCTCTGTCTGGTCGTGGGTCACATAAACGACAGTGATGCCCAGATCGCGCTGAAGTTTTTTGATGTCCTTCCGTACGGCGTTGCGCAATTTTGCGTCCAAATTCGACAGCGGTTCGTCCATCAAGCACAATCGCTGCCCCGCCACGATGGCGCGGGCCAAGGCGACACGCTGGCGCTGACCGCCCGACAGTTCGCCCGGCTTGCGATCTTCAAGACCAAGGAGGCCGGTGATCTCCAAAGCGCGGTGCAGCTTTTCAAGCCGCTCTTTCTTGGGGACGCGCCGGACCTTGAGGCCAAACATGACATTTTCGGCGACCGACAAGTGCGGAAACAGCGCGTAAGACTGGAACACCATAGACAGGTTTCGGTCCGATGCCGCACTTGTTGTCACGTCCTTGCCATCAATCTCGATCTTGCCCTCGTCGGGCAATTCCAGCCCCGCCAACAAGCGCAGCGTCGTAGATTTCCCGCACCCCGACGGGCCCAAAAGCGCGGTAAAGCTGCCTTCGGGAATATCCAAAGTGATGCCTTCAACGCCCAATTGGCCGTTCCAACGCTTTGCCACGCCGTCAAGTTTCACAAACGGTGATGATGTCATATGTCATGTCCTTCAGCCACCGACAGGCGATCTTTGATGTTGTTCAACAAAGGCGCAAATTGCGCCCCCGGCTTTCGGTCGATAATGATCCGGTCCATGTCAGTAATATTGCCCCCCAATGCTGGAGCTTGACGCCCGAACTTTGACCCGTCGATCACCAGAAGAGATTGCTTGGCATTCTCACAAATCTTTTGTGTCGCGCTTACTTCGGTTGTGTGAAATTCAAGCAACCCACCGTCTTCCGCAATTCCGGCAGCACCAAAAACAGCGAAATCCGCGCGGAAACGCCCAAAGAAGTCGAGCACTTCGTTGCCCAAAATATCGCGGTCCGGCAAACGCACTTCACCACCGGGCAGGATGATCCGGTTTGAGACTTCTTCACTAAGTGCCATCGCTGCACTTAGGTTGTTGGTAATGACGGTCAGCCCTTTGCGACGACGCAGTGCTTGCGCCACACTAAGCGGGGTAGATCCGATGGAAATAAACAAACTGGATCCATCTGGGATCAAATGGGCGGCGGCCTCTCCGATGGCGCGCTTGCCCATCAAGTTCGTGCCAGCACGTTGATCGAAGGGCGTATTCAAAAATTCTTCGCTAAGCTCGATGCGGCCATGGACACGGTGCAACATGTCGCCCTCACAAAGGGTATCCACATCGCGGCGGATCGTTTGCATAGACACATCAAATCGCTCAGCAAGTGAACCAACGGTCACAGCACCTTGCTCAAGCACCAAAGCCGAGATCGCTTCGCGTCGTCTGTTTTTTTTTGAAGACATTCTACCCCCGTGGCTTTGAGTCTTTCGTAACGTTAATCCGTGAAAAGCAACAAAACAACATTTTTCTTCCACTACTCACACTAAGCTTCCCAAGGCGGTGACGAATTTCCTATATAAATATCGAATTTTAGCCATTGGTGATCATCTAAATATTGTTGTTTTGTTGTTTTCCCTTTCGCTTGAAGGTTTTTTCTTTAAGGTAATCCCTTAATAAGCGATCCAAATACGAAGTGGGGAAACATGCTGACGACACAGTCGATTTTTGATCGCTACGAGGAAGTGCGTGCACGGTTTCCGGACGTGAGCGCCCGTGAAGTCTCGCTAAGTATCACGTCATTGCTAGACATCGCCGATCAGGTCGATGCCTTTGTCTTTGACGCATTTGGCGTACTGAACGTGGGTGAAACGATGATCCCCGGTGCAGACATACGGCTGGATCAGTTGCGCGCACGGGGCTGCGCCATCCGCATTCTTACTAATGCCGCTAGCTACGACCGCGAAGGTGCCATCGCAAAGTTCAAGCGTCTTGGATTGCGCGTCGAGGACGACGAAATCATCACCAGCCGCGAAGCAGCCCTTCAAAACCTAAGCGAGGGGCATTGGGGCGTTATCGCCGCCGACACTGATCTGTTGAACGACCTGCCTAACAACGTGACGCGCCTGAAAGACAGCCCTGATGACTATGACAATGTCGACAAATTCCTGTTTCTGTCGACGGCAGACTGGACCACCCCGCGGCAAGGTTTATTGGAAACAGCCATGCAGCGTCGCCCACGAAAACTGCTGATCGGAAACGCAGATCTTGCTGCCCCCCGCGACGATGGCTTTTCAGTTGAACCGGGGCATTTCGGCCACCAGATTGCGGACCGTTTCCCTGACCATGTCCAGTTCTTTGGTAAGCCTTTCCCCGAAGTCTACGACCTGATCGAAGCGTCCCTGCCGACGATCTCACCAGAGCGCATTGCAATGTGCGGTGATACACTTCACACAGATATACTCGGGGCCGCAGCCCGTGGCTGGCGAACCGTGCTTGTCACCCAAGACGGCCTGTTTGCAGGCTACGATACGCAGCCATTTTCAAAGCAGGCGCACCTCTTTGCAGATTGGCGACTCAGCCGAATCTGATCGAGTGGATCCTAAGGTGTTTGCGGAGCTCAGGATTGGGCATCTTGATAAGTGTTCGCCTATCCAAACGGGCAATGCCAGCCAAGAGAGTCTCCACGGTCACTTTCAAATCGGTCTCTGCTAAATCCGCAAAACGAAAAGTAATCTTTGGCGTAACTAGGCAGAGGTTAGTTTGGTCCTCAAATTAGCCCTTGGTGTATTGTTCTCGCTGCGGCTTACATGAATGACCGGTTTTTCTGCCGCTCAGCGGCATAAAAATTTGCGCAGTTGCGGCACTATTCCTGCTGCGAGCGCACGCAGCAGGAAAACCGAAATCACACAATGGGCTCACAGCGGACTTGCGGCGGTGCAGCGTGTGGTTTTCACCCTGAACACTCTGTCGCCGGTCTGATCGGCACACCTGGTTGGCTGCTGTCAGCCCAAACCAGACCCAAGACAAAGGACGCGAATTTGGAATACCTGACCTTCGCTGCGCAACGCACGAACTGGTAAGTTGCGGGACATTGCAGACATTTAGTCCCAATCCCGCAACGTCCGCTTTTTGTAGGGTTTCATTTTAGTAGACCAACAGAAGATGCTAGTGAACCAAAACCAAGAGTGGAAAGGATCGCCTCGCTCAAATAAATAATACCTTTTGAAATTATCCATAGATGTCAGCGCTCTTCGGGTTAGGCTGCAATCTAGTTAACCGGCTTACATTTCGAATTGGGATTTTTGATGGGCGATCCAAAAGCGTCAGCCGGTATAGGCATCGCCACCCGCGTGAAACGCTTGTTCAACCTCTATGCCTTGGGGCGCTCGCGCGATCTGCCCGCACCGCAACGCGATGCTGCATTTTTCTGGGCGGCGGTTGTACCGCTCGCCTGCACGACGATTTCCGGCTGGGTGGTGTTCTATCTTGTCTATGACGCCGCCTCTTTGTGGCCAGCGGCAGCATTTTGTGCGGGTTTTCAGATCACACTCATTACCCCTTGGATTGCGCGGCGCAACCAACTTGCGGCAGAGGTGTTTGCAAGTGTGATGATCGTTGCCTTGTTCTCACTGTTGATGTGGATGTTTGGCGCAGCGTCAGATCTGAACTACGCCATCCTGTCCTTTGTGCTTGTCTTGATAATGGAAATCGGCACACGGCGTCCTGCCGCTACGCTTGTTTTTGTCACGCCACTGATCGCTTTGTTCTGGGCGCTTCCGATTTGGTTTCCAAACCCACAACCCTTCACCAATGCAACGCCTTGGTTGTTGGAAACAATCCAGTTTGCCAACCTAAGCAGCTTGATCTTGACAACCCTGATGATGATCGTCGTTATCCTGCGACGCGCTGAGAACGCAGAAATTGCCCTCGCATCGGAATATGACCGTTCCGAAGCACTGCTTGCCAACCTGGTACCTGCACAGATCGCGGCGCGCCTGAAAGAAAATCCCGGCGAAGTCATCGCCGATGAGAATGCTGAGGTCACGATCCTCTTTGCCGACATTGTTGATTTTACGCCGAAGGCGGCGCGCATGGCACCGGAGGAACTGGTAAGCTACCTGAACCGTATTTTTTCAGCCTTCGATGCCCTTACTGCCAATCATGGTCTGGAAAAGATCAAAACGATCGGTGATGCCTATATGGTTGCGGCAGGTATGCCGACGGCCCGCGCTGACCATGCGCAAGCAGCAGCAGAGATGGCGTTGGATATGCTCGACACCACTCGCAGGCTGAGCGCTGATATGGGTGAGACAGTTGAAGTGCGGATTGGCCTCCATACTGGCTCTGCAGTCGGGGGCGTCATCGGCACGACCAAAGTGTTTTACGACGTCTGGGGTGACACAGTGAACACTGCCGCGCGTATGGAAAGTCATGGCGTGGCAGGTCATATTCAATTGACCACCGAGGCGCGCACTGCATTGGGTAGCAGCTATACTTTTGCCCCGCGCGGGAGAGTTCAGATCAAAGGCAAAGGTAAAATCGAAACGTTCTGGTTGACGGGGCGAGAAACTAAATCAAAAGATTTTCTTTGAGATGAAATCCGGGCTTTTGCAGCAAAGCGGACTTTCATCCCAGTTGCAGCATCAGTGACTCTGGGCTCTTCGCCGCCGTTAGATCGGTTGCAGCATCCACAGGCTGGGCCAGGATCGCACCGAAACTCACGGCCCAAACCTGCCGTTCACGTCCACCTCAAGATGCAGAAGTGCGGCCCGTCATTGCG
>Ga0316204_10009356_pt1 | contig 13141 bp, 14 predicted proteins | sample 6monrhotite_MG_2_FD_205661 | JGI IMG/M metagenome (GOLD analysis project Ga0316204, IMG submission 205661) | Microbial mat bacterial communities from mineral coupon in-situ incubated in ocean water Damariscotta River, Maine, United States -... | ecosystem: Environmental > Aquatic > Marine >... | reverse complement strand
ATGTTTCTTAAGGGTCGCAATGTCACTAACAGGGCAGCCATGAATGCGCTCCATCACCATGACGTTTTTGCGTGTTAGCGACCAATTAACTTCTGGAACGTACAGGTCAGTTGAACCTTCAAAATTTCGTTTTAACTGTGATGAGTTGGCGGCTTCACGCATGAGGTCGAGTTCATCTAGAATGGTGTGCTTGTAATCATCAACGACTTCGCGAGGGCGTAAGCGTTTTCCATCAGCCCAAAAGCGCTCAGCGAGTCTTGCCATATAATCTAATATAATAAGATCGCGACGTATTATTTTTTCAACATTCGGTCGCAGTACTTTAACAATGACTTCATCACCATTCGGTAAAGTGGCGGTATGTACTTGCGCTATAGAGGCAGAAGCAAGCGGTACATCAGTAAAGTGGGTAAAGATATTTTCAATCGTATCGCCGTAGGCTGCTTCAATAATATCTCGAGATTGCTGAATGGGGAAAGAAGGTACGTTATCTTGTAGTAATGCAAGCTCATCGGCAATATCATCAGGAAGTAGATCACGACGGGTTGAAAGAATTTGCCCAAACTTAACAAAGATAGGACCGAGGTCTTCAAGTGCTAAACGAATACGCTCGCCTCGTGGTGCATCGACACGGCGCCACCAATTCCAGGGTAATAATAGGTTAATAAAGCGTAATGGGCGAAATAGGTGTGTTGCAAATATAAATTCATCTAAGCCATGCCGGGTGAGGACAAAGTTAATATAGATGAGACGTAAAATTTGTTGCAATCCAAACACGCGATACTCGCTTATTATACTTTATTAGTTTGTTCGTAACGATCCAGACGGATGGAAAAACGCTCGATATCGGAACGGATGGTATCTACTTTATTAAGAAAATTTTCGAGATCTTCTGCATCAGGCAAGAGCTTTACTTCATGTATAAGGTATTCAGATAGGTCTTCTTGCAAAGACGAGCTGCTATTGCTTGCCCAGTTAAAAAGACCTCGCACGCCTCGACCTACTTGGTGGGCAACCACATCACCGACTAAGCTCGAAAGGTGTTCTTCCCAATCAATATCAGTATCACCAAGAATATCTTGTAATGCTTGAGCACAATCCAGGTCGCCGCTGATTTTCATTTTTCCGGCGAACAAGGCTTTGTCGGCATTTTTTTGTACAGTCATTTGTGCAAGCATTAAGGGTGTTGCGCTAATAACGGCATCGGCTGTTTCATCAGCAACACTGCGAATCGATAGTTTGTTTTGTTCGCCAACAAAAAACAGTGTCATATCGAGGCCGCGTAATTCCAAAGCGACTAATTTGCCATCGAGCTTTTGTATCTTTTGTTCTGAATCAGGGTCAAGTTGGAGATAAGCAGCTAGTGCTTTCTCTAAACTGATAACTAATGGTAGCGGTGCCCGCATTAGAGCTTGTAACCTTTATGTAGTGCCACAACACCACCGGTAAGATTGTAATATTCGCAGCGTTCGAAACCGGCATTGTCCATCATACCTTTTAAGGTGTCTTGATCTGGGTGCATGCGAATGGACTCAGCAAGATAACGGTAGCTATCACTGTCATTTGCAACCAGTTTGCCCATGAGGGGCAATAATTTAAAGGAATACAGATCGTAGATTTTACTCAAACCGGGCACAACGGGTTTAGAAAATTCTAAAACCAGTAGCTTGCCACCGGGCTTTAATACACGGTACATGGCGCGAAGGGCTTTATCTTTATCTGTGACATTACGCAGACCAAAGCCGATGGTAATGCAGTCAAAGCTATTATCGGGAAAAGGTAAGGCTTCGGCATTGGCTTGTACGTATTCGATATTGCCGACATAACCTTTGTCGGTAAGGTTCTCACGGCCCACAGCGAGCATGCTGCCATTGATGTCACTGATAACGACTTTACCCGTTGGGCCGACGCGATCCGCCATTAAGGCCGTCAGATCGCCGGTACCACCAGCAATATCCAGCGCGTGTTGGCCGGGACGTAAGGCACTGACTTCAATAGTAAAACGCTTCCAGAGACGATGTACACCGAAAGACATGAGGTCATTCATCACATCATATTGTTTGGCGACAGAATGGAAGACACCCGCAACACGTTCTTGTTTAGAGGCCACATCGACTTGTTCAAAGCCAAAATGTGTTGTCGATTCCGGTTCTTTTTTCGTTTCCATTATTACTTCCCTGAGCTCATTTTTGTTGGCACAGCTTTATTATAGTTTAGTTGGCTCGCGGCGCTTGTGACCGGCTGCAGACAGTTTCTCCAGATAATCTTTCCAAATCTCTTCTTTATTGGCACCGAGTCTATAAAGTGTATCCCATGCAAAGATGCCAGTGTCATGACCGTCATCAAAGCGCAGTAATACAGCATAACTGCCGACAGGTTCAATCGCATCAATACCGACATTTTCTTTGCCGACTTGTAATACACCTTCACCGGGTCCATGACCCTGTACTTCAGCCGAAGGAGAATTAATACGAAGGTACTCGCAAGTTAGTTCAAATTTTTGACCATCATCAAACGTCAGTTCAAGTATGCGCGCTTTCTGATTGAGTTTGATATCGGTTGGGATAGGATTTTTAGCCATAATAGTTCCTTAAAGTATGTAGCGACTCATGTCTTCGTCTTCGGCAAGTGTGCCAAGGTGTTCGTTAACATAGTCGGCATTAACGGTGAGAGTGTCACCGCCACGTTCAGATGCTTCATATGAAATGGATTCGAGTAAACGTTCCATCACTGTGTGTAGGCGCCGCGCGCCAATATTTTCTGTTTTTTCGTTAACTTGAAAAGCAACCTCGGCGATACGCGCAATACCCTCATCTAAGAATTTCAGTGTTAATGATTCGGTTGCGAGCAGTGCAGTATATTGTTCAGTCAATGATGCATCCGGTTCGGTAAGAATACGTTTAAATTCCTCACTACCAAGTGAATCAAGTTCAACACGAATAGGTAAACGCCCTTGCAACTCTGGAATTAAATCTGAAGGTTTTGATAAATGAAAGGCACCGGATGCGATAAATAAAATATGATCTGTTTTGATCATGCCCAGCTTGGTAGAAACCGTGCAGCCTTCAACAAGCGGCAGCAGATCTCGTTGCACACCTTCGCGTGAAACATCGGGACCACTAGATTCGCCACGTTTAGTGATCTTATCCATTTCGTCAAGGAACACGATGCCATTTTGCTCAACGTTTTCCATGGCCTTGGTTTTTAGATCTTCTTCATCAACAAGCTTGGCTGCTTCTTCTTCGCTAAGAAGCTTAAAGGCTTCTTTTACCGAAAGTTTACGACTACGCTTTTTGTCGTTACCCATGTTTTGGAAAAGGCCTTGTAGTTGCGAGGTCATTTCTTCCATGCCGGGAGGAGCCATAATTTCTACACCGATGCTGGCGGCGCTTAGTTCAATTTCAATTTCTTTATCGTCAAGTTTTCCTTCACGCAACATTTTGCGGAATTTTTGGCGAGTACTGTTTTCTTTTTCTACGTCATCAATATCACGTGCTGATGGTAATAATGCATCGAGAACTTTTTCTTCAGCAGCATCTTCAGCGCGATGTAATACTTTAATTTTTTCCTGTTCGCGAATATCCTTAATAGCAATATCGGCTAGGTCTCGAATAATTGATTCAACATCGCGGCCAACATAACCTACTTCAGTAAATTTAGTCGCTTCGACTTTAATAAAGGGTGCATTGGCCAGTTTTGCAAGGCGTCGGGCAATTTCAGTTTTACCTACACCAGTTGGCCCAATCATAAGTATATTTTTTGGCGTAATTTCGTCACGAAGACTTTCATCAACATTCATACGACGCCAGCGATTACGTAAGGCAATGGCTACCGCACGTTTGGCATCGGCTTGGCCGATGATATGTTTATCAAGTTCCTGAACAATCTCTCGAGGAGTCATTGCAGTAGAAATGGTTGTTGGCATAGTTCGGGCAAGCGTCGCTTATTTGGCGTCGGTCGCTAATTCTTCAATAGTTAGATTACGGTTGGTGTAGACACAAATGTCAGCGGCAATATTAAGCGCCTTAGTGACTACGTCGTGAGCACTTAGCTCGGTGTTTTCCATTAAGGCGATGGCTGCAGCTTGTGCAAATGGGCCGCCAGAACCAATCGACATAATGTCATTTTCTGGTTCGATGACATCACCGTTACCGGAGATGACTAAAGAAGCTTCTTTATCAGCGACAACCAGTAGTGCCTCAAGACGTCGCAACATTTTATCGGTGCGCCAGTCTTTGGCTAACTCAACTGCTGCGCGAGTCAGGTTGCCTGAGTATTTTTCCAGTTTGCCTTCAAAGCGTTCGAATAGGGTAAAGGCATCGGCTGTACCGCCAGCAAAGCCAGCGAGCACTTGATTGTTATATAAGCGGCGTACTTTACGTGCATTGCCTTTCATCACAGTGTTACCCATGGAAACTTGACCGTCACCACCAACAACAACTTGGCCATTGCGGCGAACCGAAAGGATAGTGGTACCTCGAAACTGTTCCAAACTGATTTCCTTACGTTGGTATGAAAAGGGCTGACGATTGTACACGATCTTGGGTGCTCAGCGCGCCATTTCAAGCTAGAAAAAACCATTTTTGCGTGTTAAATCAGCGAGTAAACCTAATTTAGAAGGGTTTTTAGTCGTTTAGGGGCGACGTTTGCGCTTGGCGCGAGGATGAGCGGTGTCGTAAACCTGAGCTAAATGCTGAAAATCGAGGTGGGTATAGATCTGTGTTGTACCGATATCGGCATGGCCGAGCAGTTCCTGAACCGCACGCAGATCTTGGCTGGATTCGAGCATGTGGCTGGCAAACGAATGGCGCAACCTATGCGGATGTACCTTGGCATCGAGTCCTTGTTTAAGCCCCCATTGGCGCAGGCGGGTTTGAATTGAACGAGCAGAAAGACGGCTGCCATTACGATTTGTAAACAGGGCAGTTTCATTAATATCGGCAATACTGGTGCGTGCGCCTAGCCATGCGTCGATGGCCTGTAGGGCAAGTCGACCAACAGGCAATACGCGTGTTTTGTTACCTTTACCAGTGACGGTAACCAATGCGTCACGGCGGTCAAGATCGTTAAGATTTAAACCTACCAGCTCGGCAAGGCGCAGACCCGATGAATACATTAATTCCATGAGGGCGCGATCGCGTAGCTTTAAAGGTTCGCTGCCTTTGATGTCGAGCAGGCGTGAAATTTGATCAACATCTAAAACTTTTGGTAGTGGCTGCTTGGCTTTGGGTGAGCTAACACCTTCGGCAGGGTTGTGAGTGACTTGATCTTCGCGCAGTAAAAAACGAAACAGGCTACGTACAGCAGAAAGTAATCTTGCAATACTCCGACCATGTAAGCCTTTGCGATGTAAGTGTGCGACAAGTGCGCGAACTTGGTGGACATCTAGTTGATTCCAATCAGATAATTTCCGATCGGTACAATACTGTTGAACTTGTACTAAGTCGCGACGATAATTTTTAACGGTAAGCGGTGACAGGCGTCGTTCGTTCTGTAGATGTTGCAGGAAACGTTCGGTCCATTCGGCCTGCGATTTCACGTTGATTGCCGTTATTTTAAATACGGCTCAAGGGTGCGACCGATCATCTCGCCAATGTAGGTGAGGAAGATTGTACCCATTGCTGGATGAAAACGGTTAATGTCGTAACTGCCAATGGCTAACATACCAATGATTTCTTGTTGGCTGGTGATCGGTACTAATGCAGAAGAAATAATGGCATCGGCATTGTCATCAAATAAGAAATTAATTTGCGAAGATTCTAATGGCCCACAAATAGGTTTGTTTTTTTCAAAGAATTTAGCAAATAATTTATCGAAGTTTGAATCTCTGTCAATGAAGAATGAATCATCAAGCGTAGAGGTTTCTTTTGGACTGCGGAAACAACGTAGTGTTGTTGAATCGGCATTAAACTCGCTGCGTAAGATAACTTGAACGGCATAGAAGACTTCATCCAGCGCGGTGGTTTCCAATAAGGCTAAAGCCATTTTTTGGATACGACTATTCAGGCGATCATTATCACGTGCGATCTGAATTAGGTTATTTAATTTTTGTTCAAGTTTATGATTGTTGTCACGCAATACATCAACTTGACGTTCAATTAGAGAAATAGCGGTACCACTTGGGTGCGGTAGACGAAGCTCGGAAAGAATATCCAGATTGTTTTCAAAGAAACGAGGATGTTTTTGTAAAAAATCGACAACGTCTTTTTCAGAAATGCCGTCAATATTTAAATCTTGTTCCTGGTGTGGACTCATAACTTAATTTCACCATCGAAAACGTGTGTGGCAGGTCCCGTCATCCAGACTGGTTCGCCTTCGCCTTTCCAGCTTATACGCAGTATCCCTCCGCGCAGCTTAACGGTAACACTATCATCAACCCACCCTTGTTGGCGAGCGATAATCATCGCTGCGCAGGCGCCACTGCCGCATGCCTCGGTTTCCCCGCTGCCACGTTCGTAAACGCGTAAAATGAGTTGGCTTGGATCCGATACTTGAACAAAACCAATATTGGCACGTTCAGGAAAATCGTCATGTGATTCTAATAAGGGCCCGAGGGTAGCGACGGATGCGGTACAAATATCCTCTACACGTATTACAGCATGCGGATTACCGAGTGAAACAGCGCCGAATTCAATAGATTGACCGTCAATATTAATTTTGTAGGAATTGGCGCGACTTTTACGGTTGAGCGGTATATCTGCAGGCTCAAAATGAGGCACGCCCATATTGACTGTGATTTGATCATCGGATTCAATTTGTAGAGTCATAAAACCGGAAATGGTCTCAACGCGAATCGTGTCTTGGTCAGTAAGGCCTTTATCGCGGACATAGCGGGCAAAGCAGCGCGCACCATTACCACACTGGGCAACTTCGCTGCCATCGGCATTAAAGATGCGATAAAAGAAATCGCTATCTGGACTGCGGTTAGCCTCAACAATCAGAATTTGATCACAACCAATACCACGGTGACGATCGGCAAGATGCCGCGCCATTTCGTTATCAAGCGAGATGCGTTGATTAATAGCATCAATGACAACGAAATCGTTGCCAAGACCATGCATTTTGCTGAAAGATAAGTTCATAGTCACAGATTAGCAGGTTTTAGGTAATTACCGTTATTCAGGTAGACAATGTTCGCCATTTATCAGGCTAGCGAGCGTTTCACGTTCACGAATAAGGTGCATTTGTTCACCATCAACCATGATTTCTGCAACACGAGGTCGGGAATTGTAGTTTGAGCTCATGGTAAAGCCATAGGCACCGGCTGAACGTACAGCTAATAAGTCACCTTCTTGTAGGGCTAAAAGGCGCTGTTTGCCAAGGAAATCACCGGTTTCACAAATCGGTCCTACTACATCGTACATCTGTGCCATTGGGGCAGGACGCGGTACAACAGGATCAATCGCCTGCCATGCTCCATACAACGCAGGGCGCATTAGGTCGTTCATGGCGGCATCGACAATTGCAAAATTATGTTCGTCACCGTGCTTGAGATGTTCAACACGGGTGAGTAAAACACCGGCATTACCAACAATCGAACGACCAGGCTCAAGGATCAGCGATAGGTTTCGACCGGCAAGTGCCTCTTTAATAATAGCGGCATAGTCTTGCATCGAGGGCGGCGTTTCGTTGGCATAGCGAATACCAATACCACCACCGATATCGAGGTGATGGAGTTGAATACCATTATCAGCAAGCTGGTCGACCAGATTCAGCGTTCGCTGTAGTGCTTCGGTATAAGGTGACAGATCAGTAAGCTGGGAACCGATATGACAATCAATACCAAGCACTTCAAGGTGTTCGGCTTCGGCTGCTATTTTGTAGACGTCCAAAGCTTGTTCAATCGGGATACCAAATTTATTTTCTTTTAGGCCAGTTGATATATAAGGATGGGTACCGGCATCTATGTCTGGGTTCACACGCAGTGAAATTGGCGCAGATACGCCCATAGCCCCAGCGATAGTGTTAATTCGCCGTAATTCGGCTTCAGACTCAACATTGAAGCAGTGAATACCAGCCTCGAGTGCGCGTTCTATCTCAACGGTTTGCTTACCCACACCGGAGAAAACGATTTTATCGGCAGAACCCCCCGCCGCGAGAACACGTTCCATTTCACCAAGTGAGACGATATCAAATCCGGAACCAAGTCGAGCTAATATATTAAGGACGGCGATATTGGAATTGGCTTTAACCGCATAACAAATCAAGTGTGGCTGCTCGGCTAACGCCGTGGCATAGGCTTGCCAGCTTTGTTCGATAGCCGCTCGCGAGTACACGTAGCAAGGTGTAGCAAATTGCTCAGCGATTTTGGTTAATGAGACATCCTCAGCAAACAGTGAGCCGTCTGCATAGTTAAATGCAGTATCTGACATGATTCTCTCCGTTTAGCCTGCGTGGATAGTGCTGCGAGATGCTTGGTCAGGATGGTATAAATCACCCTTTTGACCACAGCCAGTTAGCAGCAAAGGCAGAGCCAGTAACAGCAAGAGGCCGATTCGACGAAAAGTGTTTGAGTTTGTATTGGTAGCCATCACCAGAATCCCTAGCTAGATAGTCATTTTTATGCAGTATAAACGAAACCCACTGCTATGCACGCGCATGGCATCAATTTCGCTATATAATTATAGCAACCTAGTAAATATCGAGACCATTGGCAATAAGGATTACGTTTGAAGTTAAGAAATGACATATTTTTGCGGGTAGCGCTTTCTATCTTACTGCCAATGACCATTTTGGTACTGGCGGCAACGTATTATGCGGAGCGCCGTTATCAGGAAGAGGTGCAGGCAGAATTGTCGGTAAGTTTAGCGAGTCTTGTTGCCGAGATTGATCGCCGTATCGTATATGAACGCGAGACCTTTAGCGCATTAGCCAGCGCGCCGGCGATAGAGCAATATATTCCGGTGATGCAAGCAGCCGCCGATGGTGATCTGCACTCAGAATTTTTTCAGCGTACCGAAAACATTAATACCTTTCTTGAGGCCTTTCAGAAAATAGTACCTTCGATGAATACATTGCGGGTGCTTGATGCGCAAGCTAACACGCTTGTTAAAGTTCGGTTTGGACAAAGTTCGCCGGCGCTATTTGATGGCATTGAAAGTTTTCCATTTGCCGAAGAAGAAATAGATGATGAGCAATATCTCGATCGACTTTATGAATTACCCAATGATGAAATAAGTGTGACCTTGTTAACGCAAACAAGATTAGAGCAAGACGATGATACAAGTTTGCCAATGCTAGATTATATTTTGCCTATGTCGCGAGAGGGGAGTTTTGTAGGTTATCTTGTTGCCAATATGCTGGGTGAAGAAATAAATCGTATTCTTGATTTTTCAAAACGTCCGCGTAATGCAAAGATACTAATTGCAGAAATAAATCCAGAGGAAAAGGATCGCCATGAAGTAATTCTTTATGATGACAGCCAGTCACTAAGCTTTACGGATATCAAATCACAAGAAAGGCGCCTAAAAGATGTTTTGGATGAATCCCTTTATGAGGGGTCGAAGGGAGAAATAGAAGGTTATATTATTAGCGCAGATAAATCCGAATCGATTTATTTTCTTGAATATTTGCCGTATCCAAATTTATTAGCGCATTGGGTGGTTATGTTGCGCATTGATCAAAATGCGATCGCTGCACCGTTCCGGCAAATTCGTATTGCAAGTTTATTATTGGCAGGTATTGGTTTGGTTGTTAGCTTATGGTTAGCTGGGATGATTTCAGGCCATGTTGCCAGGCCGGTAACGCAATTAGCTAGAGCGATTGAAGATTATGCTAAAGGTAATAACTCAATAAGGGCAAGTTCAACAGGCGGTTTAGTGGAGATTGAACAGCTGACAGATTCATTTAACTATATGGCAGATACGCTAGACAAGGCTGCAGTAGAGCGCGATCATGCGCAGCACATTATGTTGCAGCAAGCGAAGTTAGCCAGTATTGGCCAAATGGCAGCGGGAATTGGTCATGAATTGAATAACCCGTTAAACAATATTCTTACCTTAAGTAAATTGCTTGAACGAAATTCTAACTGTGTAGATGAAAAGAGTAAGCAAGACATAATTTCACTTCGTGAAGAAACATTACGCGCATCTGGCATTGTACAAGGGATTTTGAATTTTGCACGACAAGTGCCACCAAATTTTTCACACTTCAATCTTGCCGAGTGGATCACAGATACGCTATCACTTGTGAAGCAACAGGCTAATAAGAATGCTATATCACTACATGCACCGAATGATTTGGGGTTGTTTTTATACGGCGATCGTAGTCAATTGCAACAGGTACTAATTAATTTATTACTTAATGCTATTCAGGCGAGTGCGAGTAATAGCAGTATAGAAATACAAGTTGAAGCAGATGCGAACAATATATCAGTGTTGGTGTCAGATAAGGGCATAGGTATTGATAAAGATGAATTAGATAAAGTTTTTGATCCATTTTATAGCAGCAAACAAGTCGGCGATGGTTATGGCTTAGGTTTGTCAATTAGCATGGGGATCATGGAGCAGCATGGCGGTACCTTGAAAATAGAAAACAATAGTGAAGTGGGTGTATTGGCAACAATGATACTTCCAATTAAAAGTGAGCAGGAATAAAAGCATGACAAGTAAAGATAACCGTCCACAAATAGTTTTTATTGATGATGATGCGAAAGCAGGTGATTTAATGTTGCGCTTTGTTGATGAGAAAAAATACCGCTACGAAATTTTCAAGAACCCGGATCATGCAATGGAATTTATCAATGCAAATCATGTTGATTTGGTTGTAACTGATTTGCGTATGCCGAGCATGACCGGTATGGAAGTGCTTGCGGAAGTTAAAAACAAAGATGCAGATATCCCCGTAATTATGATGACGGCATTTTCTACAGTTGATAATGCGATTGAAGCCCTGCGTTTAGGTGCTGCTGATTTTATTAAAAAACCTTACGACATGGATGAATTATTAATTCTCATAGAAAAGACACTTCAGCATCATGATCTTGAAACGGAAAATTTATTATTAAAACGACAGCTAAGTGATGAACAGCATCGCTACGGTATGTTGGGTAAAAGTAAAGCAATGCAAAAAGTTTATGCAACGATTGAAAAAATAGCCGACATTCGTTGTAACGTAATTTTAGAAGGAGAGTCTGGTTGCGGTAAAGAATTAGCTGCGCGTGCGATTCATTATCAAAGTAGTGTTGCTGATCGTCCATTTATAGTTATTGATTGCGGGTCGTTAACAGATAGCCTGCTTGAATCAGAATTATTTGGTCACGAGAAAGGCGCATTTACCGGTGCAATGCAAAGTAAAATGGGCTTGTTAGAAATGGCCAGTGGCGGCACGGTTTTTCTAGATGAAATTTGTAATATTTCGGATGCGATGCAAACAAAGTTAATGCGTGTAGTACAGGAGCAAATTGTACAACGAGTTGGCGGCATTAAGCCTGTGGCGATTGATGTGCGTTTTGTTGTTGCGACTAATCGCAATCTTGAAGAAATGGTTGCACAAGATAAATTTCGTCATGATCTTTATCACCGTCTTAATGTCGTCAAAATGCGCATGCCATCATTATCTGAACGTCGCGAAGATATCCCTGAGCTGATTCAACACTTTGTGAATCATTTTGCGGAACGCTTCAATCGTAATGTAAAAGGGTTTGATGCGAGTTCGGTACAACAGCTTTGTGAATATGAATGGCCGGGTAATGTACGAGAGTTGCGGAATTTGGTTGAACGGCATGTGGCCTTGGCTGATGCCGAAGTGCTCAGCCTGGAGGGGTTGCCAACAATAAATTCAAGGGGAAATGCTATCGACGCAGATTTTCCAACCTTAGAAGAGCTAGAACGCCGTTACATATTGAAATTATTAGAGAAATACTCAGATAACCGAGAGAAAACCGCAGAAGCTTTGGGGATTAATAAATCGACTTTATGGCGAAGATTGCAACAATATCAAAAGCTTACAGATTCTCGTAGTTAAGTGCAGTCTGCACGCCAAAGGGTGCAAGTCGCACCATTTTTCTTGCTCAAAGCCTCTACAGATATTCTGGTAAGGTACGATAAGTATAGTAGGAGGAACACCTTATGAATAATCAACGACGCAGTTTTTTGCGTAAATCAATGGCAGGTAGCCTGGTTGCTGTTTCAGTAGCTTCGGGTTTATTAACACCATCACATGTATTAGCGGCTTGGCCAAAAGCGGCGTTTGACTCTAAGAGCGTTAAAGACGCAATGATGGGTCTGCTCGGTACAGAAGCATTTGAAGAAACTAACCAGATTCAACTTCGTACACCCGACATCGCTGAAAATGGTTCGGTTGTACCGGTTACCGTGAAAACTAAAATTACCGGCGTAGAATCTATTAGCATCTTTGCTTTAGAGAATGCTCGTCCATTAGCTATTTCAGCTGACATGAGTGCGAATGCACGCCCAGTTCTTGCAACACGTATCAAACTTGGTAAGACCTCTAAGGTTGTTGCTGTAGTTCGTGCAAATGGCAAGCTTTTCGGTGCAACAAAAACAATCAAGGTTACCCTTGGTGGTTGTGGCGGTTAAGGAGAGATAGACATGGCTAAGAAAAAATTAAAAGTACGCGCAAGCGGTAAAAAGGGTTACGCCGTAGTTAAGGCTATTTTATTCCACCCTATGGAAACAGGTTTGCGTAAGAGCAAAGAAACAGGTGAAGTTATTCCTGCTCATTATATTCAGGAAGTGTCTGTTAAGCACAAAGATGCTGAAGTAATAAAAGTGAATATGGGTATCGCTGTTTCTAAGAACCCTTACTTGTCGGTTGAAATTGATGGCGCTGTAAAAGGCGATCAAATTTCAATTGGTTGGTTAGATAACTTAGGTGAAAGTGCTTCAACAGATGTAACGGTTAGTTAAGTTAGCGTTAATTAGTCGACTTGTTCGACTTTGCAATGCGCGGATTGCGATATGCAATCCGCGTTTTGTATTTAGGGCCTAATTTATCACTAAGTTATTGTTTTGTAGTGAATTGAAAGTTGGTACGACTCTTGTAACAGATAATAGTGTGTAAAGAAAAAATACTATTTAGGAGTTATTTATAATGATTCAAACACGCAGAACATTCCTCAAGGGCAGTATGGCCTCGGGTGCATTGGCTGTTGCAGTTGGCGCCGGTCTCTTGACTCCGC
>Ga0316204_10009355_pt1 | contig 13142 bp, 12 predicted proteins | sample 6monrhotite_MG_2_FD_205661 | JGI IMG/M metagenome (GOLD analysis project Ga0316204, IMG submission 205661) | Microbial mat bacterial communities from mineral coupon in-situ incubated in ocean water Damariscotta River, Maine, United States -... | ecosystem: Environmental > Aquatic > Marine >... | reverse complement strand
AACAAATGCTTCACCAGCACAACAAACAAGTTCACTCTCTTTAGAAGAGTAAGTCTCTCCAGCCTCACTAAGTGCATTTACAAATATCGCTGCACTTCCAAAGTTTTCATTCCAGTTAATAATAGGGTAAGTAGCTTGTAAAATCTTGTCACTATTTAACTGCCCACGATCAACGCGACAGATTCCAAATCCAATAGGATTTTTATAGCCACTTTGTGCTTGTGTATTTTCAACTAATTTTTTGAATTCTTCTACCGTTTTTACTTCGCTCATTTAATACCCTTGAAAAAATTTGCGCTAGTTTAGCATATTTTTGTACAATGCAAAATGCAAAATTAGTTAGTTAGACTATCAGATAAATCTCTTTTGATAACACTTTTTTGCAACTCGTTGTAAATAAGCTCTTTTTAAACACCATTCTATCGAACTTTCAAAAGGCTTTTACACACCCATTTTTTCCATTAAATCTCCTCTAGAAAGAATTGAACCTTGCAAGAAGTCTATTACACTCTCTTATTTCATTCCACCACATTTACCAATTCCGCCACATTTAGAAGTGCCACATTTACCTTCAATTGCTTTTTTTGATCCACAAGCGTCTTCAACTGTTTTTTTGTTATTGTATGCTTTCTTTTCAACTTCGCGATTTGACTTTTTACTCTTTTTCGATACATCTTGCATTTCATTTGAATTATCTTTCATACTATTACCACACTTACCAGCACCGCACTTTGCGCTAGTATGGTCATTAGCCATTGCAACGCCGGCAGTTAATGTCGAACCTAAAACTATTGTTAGAAGTTTCTTTTTTTTCATTTGATATACCTTTTTTAATTTTACAGAAATTTATTCTGCATCTTTTGTTGTTTTAGTTTCTAAAATAAAAGCTAAAATGTCACGGGTCTCCTTACCTGTAAAGCCAGCTCTAATCCTCATGTGGTTCATAGAGTATTTCCATGCACGCTTACTTAAATCAGCTGGTTCACGTACATTGTGACAATGCATACATGAACTTGCCCAAAGCTCTGCACCTTTTGCACTATCTCCTTTATGCTCATTTGCAAATGCATAATTTACTGAAAATGTTAAAAACATAGTTAATGGTATTATTAGTTTCATTATATTTTTCATTTCTATTTCTCCTAAAAACCGAACGCAAATTGTGCTAATAAGCGGTTATCATTAGCTTTAGAATTAACAGCGCTATTATCTTCGTCTTTATTACTCTCGTATGCCAACTTTGCGATAACATTATTGGCAAACAGATAATTCAATCCTAATGCCCACTGTTTACGTTTAATTTCTTGATTATGGTAATCACCATAACGGACTATAGGCTCTAAATTAAGTCCTTGAAATTGATAAGAGAGCTGAGAATACCAAGCTTTCCATATACCACCATCTAGCGTACTTAAAACATTTTCGCCTACTTTTTGCTTGACATACTCACCTTTGAACATAAAATTATCATAATTATATGCTCCATCAAAACCAACTACATCATAGTCTCGAGCTATTTTTTTTCCACTAGCCAACTCTTCTGCAATATCACCAGACGCTATGGAAAAACCAACTTCCATGCCTGCGGTTGGGTTAACTGCAAAACGTCCACCCCATGTTTTGGATACACCATTTGAGGATGTTTTTCCTGAAGCATCTATTATTGTATCTCCATCAGAGGCTATGCCAAATACTGGTGAGTTTGACACAAAAATAGCATAATTACTACGAGTATTTGCAAACCTTGGTAAACCACCACGTAACTCTACTCCAATATTTGACGTTGGTGCTGCTCCATCATGCCCAAATCCAATTGGAGTTGATGGCATTTTATTTATCCAAGATGGATGACCATTTTGTACAAATTGACCAATAGGTGACATAAATTTACCAACAATTAACCCTACATAATCATTTAAAAAAATATTTCCAGCAGCATACTCAAGATCAATTTCAGTATCACCATTAGCCTCTACCTTGACTTCCAGCTCACCCTCAAATTGGAACATATTTCCATATCGATAATGAAAAATTGGAGAAAATTGAACTAAGTCAAATTCGTTATCATTATTTTGAGTATCTTGCCAGCCAAAAGAGGCGTAACCAGCAAGTTGAGAACCTGATTTTTCATTGCCATCTAAATTAGTTTTTATCTCTTCAATAGAAGCTTCTAATTTACTCAAAGCATTATGAGAAGCTGGAACAAATGAATTTTTAGCTGTTACATTTTGATATGCACGCAACTCATTATTTGATTTCTTAAGCTCTTTCATCATCTGTTTTAATAATACAACTTCATTTTTAAGTTCGTCAATCTCAGAGGTACTTGCAAATAACATTGGTGATAATGATATACTTAAAGTAATGCCTAATGTCATTTTTGTCATTTATTTCTCCTTTTAATGTAATTAATCAGTTTTTGACGCTTATATGGAATTATTTTTATGTGTAGTCTAAATAAATGTTTTTTCAACTTTACCTTTTTAAAATTCTTATAAACTTCACTGACCTGTGCTAATTATAAAAAGTTAATGTGTAGTCTTTGTGCAGTAAAAATTAGTATATCAATGCTACACAAAGACTACACATTAACTTGATACACTTTCACAAAACATTTAATAAGGGTTTATTATGCAGGTAGGAAATTTAAATAGTTATGTACAAAGTCCAGCGGTACAGTCTAATCAAGCAGAAGAGGTACAAGAACGTAGTCAAAATTTGCAATTAATTAATGCTCAAGCTGATATAAATAATCAGCAGCAAATAAAGTATAATGAAAAAACTGAACGTGAACAACAGGCTTCTCAAATAACTGGAATTGGATCATCTTTAAATATTGTAGGATGATTTACAACAATATCTATGCAGTGACGCTGACTTGTATTATTAGGTTGTTTCTATTCTGAAAATTAGGGAAATTTGATTGCACAATGTCTACACAAAGATAAGATATACTTTCAATACACTAACAAAGGATTAAATCATGAAACTTTTTACAGCAATTTTAATAATACTATTGACACTAGGTTTTGCAGGTGCTGCTGGGTTTGAAAAATCAGCTAAATTTCGTACTACATCAGTGCATATGAGTTCGAAAAAGCCTTTAACCGCAGGTATTAATAGTGTAACATTTGATATAACTCAAAAAGGTAAAGCTTTAGATGATGCGGAGGTAAAGGTTAAAGTTTTTATGCCAGCAATGCCAGGTATGCCAAAAATGGAGACCACTTCTATTGCGACTGTTCTTAAAAATGGAAAATACTCTGCTGATTTGGATTTTACAATGAGTGGTACTTGGCAAATACATATTTTTGTTATAACTAATGATGGTAAAAAATATAGAATTAAAAGCTCTGTAAACATTTAAGGATGTCACATGAATATTTTCTCAAAAGTCACATCCATAATATTTTTTGGATCTATTACTCTTAGTGCAGTATCGCTTGATAGTTTAATAGAGTTTGCGTTACTTAAGCATCCATCTTTGCAAGTTATTAAAGAGCGAATAGATTCTGCTGATAAAACTGTTTTACTCTCTAGGAAGTTATCAAACCCAAAACTAACATTTAGTATAAATGACATTCAATTAAACGATATTAACAATAGATCTATTGAACGTATGCAGTCTAGCGCTATTACATTAGAACAAAAGCTACCATACTTTGGAAAACTAGATTCTAAGGAGCAGGGTGCTCTTGCAAATAAAGAGGCTCAAATATTTAAACTTGAAGAGACTAAGTCACTTTTAGTCTCAAAAATTAAACATAGTGCCTATAGAGTGTGGGAGCTTACAACTCTACACTCAATTATATGTAAGTTTGAAGAGCTGACACAACAAAGTATTGATCTTAGTACTGCTTACACTGCTACAACACAAAATCAACATAGGGGAATTATGTCTGCTACTATGAGTCTATCGGATTTAAAAATTAGAAAAAATAGACTTCTTCAAGCAATGCAAGCACAGTACGCTAACCTTAGTTACCTTAGTGCAAAAAAAGTTTTTGATTTAGAGATAGAGCTTTTCATGCCAAAGTTAACTAATTTAAAAGAGTTAACTAAAAAGTTGCAAAATAATTTCACTATTAAAGCACAATCAAGTAGCGTTAAGGAGGCAAAAGCACTCCTGGTATTACGTGATTTAGAAGCTTATCCAGACCCTACAATTAAGACTGGATATTTTTACCGAAATTCATATGAAGATTATCTATCTTTTGCTGTTGGTATAACTTTGCCAGTTTATGGTTCTGAAAAATTAAAAAGCCAACGACAGCGTAAAAAGCTTTTTGAGAGTCAAAGTATTCTAAATAATACAGAAAGAAAGATTCAATCAGAACTTGAAGCTCATTACGCATATATGCGTCAAGCACATATTACATATACTATTTTAACTAAAGAGAGTATGCCTCAAATTGAACATATGTTTGATTTAAGTAGCTCTTCTATTACAGTAGGTGGTGATTTATTTAAATATATTGACCTTATTAAACAAGAGTTGAGGCTTGAAGAGCAACGTATTAGTGCTGTGGCTGAGTATTATAAGCATTATGCTTCAATAGAAGCACTGTTAGGGGTTCAAAAATGAAAATTATACTGTTTATAGCATTACTCTTATCATCTGTTTTACATGCAGAAATTATAGGGGTGAGTCAACTGTTTAATGTTCAGACTATCTCGCCAACTTTAGAAGAAAATGCTCATCAATCACAACAATTTTTGGGTTACAGCGTTATTGATGAGAGTCGTGTAGTAGATGTTGCACCGCGTTTTGGTGGCTTTGTTGAAGTTTTATATGCAGATAGACATTTTAAAAAGGTAAAAAAAGGTGAGCCATTAGTAAAGGTTTATAGTCCTGAAGTTTTGAGAGCAAAAGAGGAGTATATAAATTCATATCACTATAATTCAACTCGTTCAGCAAAGGCAATGGTAAATAGTGCTCGTCAAAAACTTCATCTTTTGGGTGTGAATGATTCAGAGATTAAAACAATTGCTAAAAAAAGAGAAGCTGATTACTATACAACAATAGTCTCTCCGATTGATGGTTATGTTTTTATGAAAAATGTTAATAGAGGAAGTGCTTTTAAAACAGGCACAAAGCTTTTTGAGATAGTAAATTTAGATGTTATCTGGATAGAAGCAAAAATATATACTTCACATATCTCACAAATTAAAAATTTTATAAATTTCAATGTAAAGTTAGATGGTATTTTAAAGCCAATTAGTGCAACTGCTGAAAAACTTTTTGAAAGAGTTAATCCAAATGAGGCAACTGCTACACTTCGTTTACGTGTTGAAAATAGAGATAACTCTATTTTCCCAGGACTATATGCAAAAATAGAGGCACGAACAGAAGTTGATACCTTTTTGACACTTCCACGCAGTGCAGTGATGCGTAAAAATAATCAATTTTATGTATTTAAAGCGGGTGAATATGAGGGTGAATATGAACCATCTATTCTAGAAGTCAAACCATTAAACGGCAAAAAGTATATTGTTCTATCAGGTCTAGAAAAGGATGAAAAAGTTGTTAATAATGCACTGTTTTTGATGGATAGTGATGCACAAATTAATGGACTTTACGAATGATTGAAAAACTAATAGGCTGGAGTGTCACTAATAGATTTTTAACTCTTTTAATGGCTCTATTTATTGCCGTTGGGTCATTTTGGGCGGTTAAAAATACTCCACTTGATGCAATCCCCGACCTATCCCCACCTCAAGTCATTGTACAAGTTACATTCAAAGGTCAATCTCCTGAAATTATAGAAGAACAGGGCACTTACCCATTAGTCTCACAGTTCTTATCTATTGCTGGGATTGATACTGTTCGTGGCTATTCAACTTATGAGAATGCTCTTATATACATAATTTTTAAAGATGATGTTGACCTTTACTGGGCTCGCTCACGTGTTCTAGAACAACTCTCTGCCATACAGAGTCAACTGCCCTCAAACATGGAAGTAGCCCTAGGGCCAGATGCCTCAGGTGTTGGTTGGGTTTATGAGTATGCACTAAAATCTAAAACAAAAGATTTACAGGAACTACGTACACTGCAAGACTACTACTATAAGTATGCACTTCTTAGTGTAGATGGAGTTAGTGAAGTTGCAAGTATTGGAGGCTTTGTCCCAACATACCAATTAACAGTTGATAATCACTCATTGGTTCGTTATAACCTCTCTATTCAAGATGTAATAAAAGCTTTAAAACAGAATAATAATGACACAGGTGGTCGTATTGTCATTCAAAATGGCTTTGAATGGATGGTCCAAGCTAAAGGATTTTTGAAAAACAGTGAAGAGATTGGTGACTTAGTAGTTGCTAATAGGGGTGGAGTTCCAATAACACTTAATGAAGTTGGTCGTGTTGAGTTAGTCCCACAAAATCGCCGTGGTGTGGCTGATTTAAATGGTGAGGGTGAGGTTGTTGGTGGTATAGTCATGGTTCGTTATGGCGAAGATGTTTACCAAGTTATTAAAAATATTAAATCAAAACTCTCTAATCTTAAAGTTGATGGTGTTGAAGTGATACCAACATATGATAGAAGTGACTTAATTGAAAAATCAGTTAAGACTTTAGAGACAACATTAATTGAAGAGAGTATTATTGTCATTATTGTAATTGGGTTATTCTTGTTACATGCTAGAAGTGCATTGATAATTATCATAATTTTACCTCTTACAGTTGGGTTTACATTTTTACTAATGAAACTATTTGGTATAGGTTCAAATATAATGTCTTTAGGTGGAATTGCAATTGCAATTGGTGCGATGGTGGACGCAACAATTGTGATGATTGAGAATGCCCATAAGTCTATCTATAAGGTTATACAGAGCAAGGGGAGTATTACAAATGAAGAGCGTATTGATGTAATAATTTCTTCATCTAAATTGGTTGGACGCCCAATTTTCTTTGCATTAGCTCTTGTAGTTGCTTCATTCTTGCCAATTTTTGCACTTTCTGGACAAGAGGGACTACTCTTTACACCATTAGCATTTACGAAAACATTTGCTATGAGTGCAGGTGCCTTGCTTTCAATTACACTTGTGCCAGTTTTGATGATTTGGCTAGTTCGTGGTCATATAATTAGTGAGAGTAAAAATCCTCTTAATAGATTTTTTATCTGGCTCTATAATCCTATTTTAGGATTTGGGTTAAAATTTAGGTTTGTTGTTTTAGGTGCTGCGTTAGTTTCTCTTGGATTTGCAGTACCTCTTTATAATAATCTAAAATGGGAATTTATGCCTATGTTGAACGAAGGGAGTGTTATGTATATGCCAGTTACTCCTTATGGACTTAGTGTAGATGTAAGTAAAGAGTTAACTCAAAAGACAGATAAAATCTTAAAAAGCTTTCCTGAAGTTGAAACTGTATTTGGTAAAGGTGGGCGTGCACATAGTGCAACAGATCCAGCTCCTCTTGGAATGATCGAGACAATTGTGACTTTTAAACCACAAGATCAATGGCGTGAGGGTATGACTTTTAAAAAGCTGCTTAATGAGATGGAAGATACTTTGCAAGTTCCTGGACTTATTAACTCTTGGACATACCCAATTAGAGGGCGTATAGATATGTTATTAAGTGGTATCCGTACTCCTCTTGGAATTAAAATTTATGGAAATGACTCAGATATACTACAAAAAATAGCTAGTGATATTGAAGTAACTCTAAGGTCATTTAACAAAAGTATGTCAGTATTTGCAGATCAAAGTAGTGCAGGTTACTATATAGATATTGATATAGATACAAAAGCTTTACAACGTTACAACATGACAAAAGAGCAACTCTTAGCTTATACCTCAACAGCAATTGGAGGTAAGAAAGTCTCCACTATGTACAAAGATTTAGAACGCTATGCAATAGCTTTACGTTTTGAAGAGATCCAGCGTAGAACACTGGAGCAAATTAGAGATATTTTAGTTAAAACTCCTCTAGGCTTTGTTCCACTCTCTACATTTGCTAAAGTTGATTACCGTGAGAGTAGCTCTGTAATAAAAAGTGAAAATGCACAACTTACTACATATGTATATATTACACCAAAAGAGGGAGTAAGTGCATCTGAGTATAAAAGTGAGGCTAGGGAGATTCTAAGAAATATAAAACTACCTGATGGGTATTTTTTAGATTGGGCAGGGCAAAGTGAGTATTTAGAATCAGCAATGGAGCGTATTACTTGGATAGCTCCTGCTGTTCTTATTATTATTTTAATGCTAATATATTTTGCACTAAATGAACTCTCAAGTACACTAATTGTATTTTTTACACTTCCTTTTGCTCTGCTAGGTGGACTAATTTATATTGATATGCTTAATTTTAATATGAGTGTTGCAGTAATTGTAGGCTTTTTAGCACTACTTGGAGTAGCCGCAGAGACTGCAATTGTTATGGTAGTCTATTTAAAAGAGTCTGTTGAAGAGGCAATTGAAAAATATGGTGAGATTACAGTAGCACAACTTAGAGACGCTATTTATGAGGGTGCAGTTCAACGTGTACGTCCAAAACTAATGACTGTATTTGCAATCTTAGCTGGACTAATGCCAATTATGTACAATAGTGGTATTGGAAGTGAAGTTATGCAGCGTATTGCTGCTCCTATGATTGGTGGAATTGTAACCTCTGCAATTCTATCGCTAATAATCATTCCACTTGCATATGAAATGGTTATTAAACGTAAAATGAAATTATGATGCGAAAACTAAACATCAATTTGAGATTCTAAAAGCTCCTCTTTTGCATATTGCATATGTAGATTTTTTTCATAAAAGAAATTTACTAAATCACCATCTAGTTCTCCATCCTTTACCATAAAACCAATAATTTTCATCGCTTCACTTAACTTCTTAGCTGGTTTATAGGGACGATCAGCTGCTGTTAGTGCTTCAAAAACATCTGCAATAGCAAGTATTCTTGATTCTAAGCTAAGCTCATCGCCTTTAAGTCCAAGAGGGTAACCTTTACCATTAATTTTTTCATGGTGACCACCTGCAATCTCTGGGACACGTGACAATTTTTTAGGAAATGGCAATGCATTAAGCATTTTAATACTTACGACTACGTGGTCATTAATCTTTACTCTCTCTTCATTGTTAAGAGTCCCCGCGCGAATTGATAGGTTATATATCTCATCTTCAGTTAAAATACTATGACGTTCACCATTTATATAATAGACATATTTAGCTATTTTATTAATTCTTTCAATTTTATCTTCACTCATAAACTCACTACCTTTATTAGCAACTTCTATAAAGGCATAATCACTATCTAACTGATTAATTTTAATTTGATGTTCCTCTTTTAGCTTAATAATCTCATCTGTTTTATTTGTTCCAAGGTATAGCATCTCTTTTTTTAGATACTCTATCTCTAAATCACGTTTAAGAATTTCAAACTTAAATTTAACCTCTTCAATACGATCAGTAATTGTTTCTAGTTTAGTAGCTTTGTCTACTACATATTCAGGAGTTGTAATCTTTCCAATATCATGCATTAATGCAGCTATTCGTATTTCGTTAAGCTCCTCTTCGTTGTATCTGAGTTCTCTATATTTTTCATCTTCTGTTTCATTTAAGGCATTTGCAATTAATACTGAAAGCTCTGCAACTTTTCTAACATGACCACCAGTATATGGAGACTTAGAATCAATTGCGCTTGCTATACTTTTAATGAATGATTCTAATAGTTCTTCAAGTTCGTTAATAAGCTGAAGATTAGTAATTGCCATAGCAGCTTGAGAAGCAAGAGAGAGTGTACTCTCTTCATCTTCTTTATTGAATACAATTACTTCACTTTTATCATTTTGGCGATTTAAAAGTTGTAATATACCTACTACATCACCTTGATAGTTCTTCATTGGAATCACAAGCATTGATTTTGATCTAAATCCAGTATTTTGATCAAACTGTTTTGTGCCCTCAAAGTTAAAGTCTTTTGATTCATATACATCATCAATATTAATCTGTTCACCAGTTAATGCACATAGAGCTGCAACCATTTCACGATTTTCTTGACCATCTTGTTTATATAGCGGAAGTTCTGGCCAACTGATTTCATCTTGTGTCCCACCCATATGAATCTCAAGTGAATCAGTTTGAACAACATTAAAATTTAGATGCTTTTTATCATCACTCATCATATAGAGTGTTCCACCATCACTATTTGTAAAATTTTTTGCTTGAACAAGTATAGTCTCTAGTAGCTTTTCACGGTTACTCTCTGCTGATAGTGAGATACCAATTTTATTTAAGTGTTTAATATGATGAATTTGATTTTCAGTAAAACCTTGTACATCAAAAAGGATTTTTTTTAGTAACTCGTTAACCCCTTCATGTTCTGAGTACATTACGCTCATTATGTTCCTTTGTATATTTATAATTATTTTAGTTAATGTAGTATATCGTCTATTGGTAAAATAGAATTAGGAATATTTTCTTCATTTAAAGATTGAAGTATATCAATTTCAACACTTCTAATAATTGAATCTAGTGGAATATCATTTATATCGTCATTAAAAGGGTCCTCTAAATCGTCACTTACTTTTTCCATCATAAAAAATATCCAAGAGAGTATTACTGTAAATGGAACAAGTATAAACATATATTCTTTTTTTAATGATACATCTTGAATATATCTTGCACCCTCATCAGAAAAAGTATCTAAAAATCCTAAAGGTAATAAAACTATAAACATCCATGTAAATACTTGTCCTAAGTAAGAGAAGTAACGGGGGAAAGGTGTTCTTTTTGGCTTAATGGAAAATTTAGGGGTCTAAAAAGTACTTGAAAGTTCGATAGAATCGTGCTTAAAAAAGGTTTATTTACAAATGGCTGTAAAAAAACGTAAAAACTTGTCCGAATTGTTATTCAACACTAACTAAAAAAGTTGGAAAAAGAAATGGTGTTCAAAGGTATAAATGTAACGGTTGTAATAGTAAGTTTCAATCAAAAAGAAGACCAGAAAAGTTACATCAAATAATCTTTTATGAGTATATTTACAAACGACAAACCTTAAATGATTTAGCTCTCAAATACAATAAAAGTGTACGATGGGTTCAAAGTCGAATTTTTGAATATGAACCAGATGCTAAAGTTCATAATCCAAGAGAAGTAAATTTAGTATGTGATGCTACTTTTTACGGTAAGAGAAAAGACAAGCTTGGCACACTTGTTTTCAAGGATGATATAACTAAAGAGATACTTTTATGGATGCATATACAAACAGAAAGAAAAGATGATTATTTATATCTAAAAAATAGACTTATTAAACTAGGCTACACAATTAAATCAGTTACTGTTGATGGTAAAAAAGGCTTATACAATGTGTTTAAAGACTATCCAGTACAAATGTGTCTATTTCATCAAAAGAGGATTACACAAAGATATTTAACATTAAAGCCAAGACTTCAAGCTGGTAAAGATTTAAAAATTGTAACATCCAAACTTACTAAAACAAATCAAATAAACTTTACAAAAAAGCTAGATGAATGGTATGAAAAATATAATGATTTTATCCAAGAAAAAACTTTTAATCCTAATAGTGGAAAATATTTTTATACACATCAAAAAGTTAGAGCTGCTTATAGAAGTCTAAGAGCAAATTTACCTTATCTTTTTACTCATAAAAACTATAAAAATTTAGAACTTCCAAACACTACAAATACTCTTGAAGGAGGAACATTTTCTCCTATGAAAATATTGATAAAAATACATCGAGGTTTATCAAAAGGTTTGAAACTAAAAATTGTTGATTATTATTTAGTAAATCATAAGATAAAGTAATGATTTAGACCCCTAAAATTTCCATTAAGTCCAAATTTGCCATAATGATATATAAGAGAATTTTCAAATTTTATTAAATATAAAAACAGTTTTTCAAATATGTCTTTTTCTTCTGACTTATTATTAGCCCAAAATGAAACCTTTTTTTCTATTTTTGATTTTTTCACTACAAGAATACCAATTAAATAAACAAATTTTTCAGCTGGTAAGCTTTCAAAATCTAAAAATATTTCATCATCATGCTTGTCTAAATTAAAATTGTCAGTCACATATGTTTTGTTCTCTCTTATTGCTAAAGATTTTAGTTCAAATTTATATCTTCCTTTTGCAGATGTTATGAGTGATTGTCTTCTAGTTCTATAATAATAAGATAACTGTGTGATTGAAAAATAACCTTTATCGTTCCATTTCTTCACTTCAGGTTCTTTCATTGAACCTAGCAGTCTGATATCATCATTTTTTTTAAGTTCATTTATACATATTGATTTGTATTCACAAATATTACAATGTGATTGTTTTGATATTTTCATTTCATTTTTTATTTCAACGATTAATTTATTCAAATTTATGGAAGGTTGAATTTTAAGCTTTTTAATTGAGCCATTAGGTAAGACTATTTTATAATAGTCTATGTCTTTATTAAGTTCATTAGATAGTAAGTTAGATTTGAATGAAAAAAAATCTTTATCTTCTTTAGAAACATTTGATTTATTGCTTAAAAATATAGGTGTGTATGCATTTTGATTTTTTATTTCTATATACGGAAAAGATATTTCAAAGTTATTTTCTTTATAAATATAATTTTTTATAATTGTCGTATTTGTTGATTCATCATTTTTAATGTAATTTTGGAATATTTTATTGGATTCTTTCATTAACTGTTTTTTTAGATAATAAAATGACTTCTCCGAATAAGGGATGTCTTTGTATAAAAAATTAGATTTTAACTTACAATAGAAATAATAGTTTATAATTTCATTGTAATGTTCATTAGATTTATTCATAAGATTTACCTCGTATTGTAGCTTCAGCTGCTTTCAATTGCGTGTGATAGTCTAGTACTATTATGCTCAATTTTTGTATGTGTGTGTCTTAAATACGAAATTATTTCGTTTAATTTTAATATTTAACAAATCAATATAATAGAGCTTCAAAAAATATTAGATATAATAGGACATAATTTAACGAGATGCGAGGTTTTCAGATGAACATATCATTACAAGTTGAAGATAACTACTATAGTCAATTTATGAAAATTATAGGCAATTTACCATCAGAATCAATTAAAGTGTTAAGCGATGATAGTTCTTCCAGTGATTCTTATCCGTCAATTGGTACTAACGAAGCTAAAAAAAGAGTGTCTGATGC
>Ga0316204_10009354_pt1 | contig 13142 bp, 14 predicted proteins | sample 6monrhotite_MG_2_FD_205661 | JGI IMG/M metagenome (GOLD analysis project Ga0316204, IMG submission 205661) | Microbial mat bacterial communities from mineral coupon in-situ incubated in ocean water Damariscotta River, Maine, United States -... | ecosystem: Environmental > Aquatic > Marine >... | reverse complement strand
ACGAGATCGGCGCTCTGGTATTTTGCAATATGCGTTAGAGCCAGCATTTTATGCTGAGATTTAATTTGAAACTGATAGGTAACTAATTGAAAATGAACAATATATTTCTTAAGTACCTACCTATGAACATCTACAAAATATCGGTTCTTTACGGTCTTTTTTATATTTACTCGTTTGTATTTTCAAGATTAAAAATTTCAGGGTACTCTTTAACCAACCTGTAAAAATCTTTTTCTATAAAATTTGTTGCTTTCCTTTTTCCTTTTATTACTTGAAGAAATATTTCTTGATGGGGGTGAAACGGTGAAATCGTACCGTTAATAAGTTTAGCAATGTATTGTCCTGAATAACTAATCAAATACTTTGTTCTAGGATCATAGCTTTCATCTAACTGCAAATTCATGCCAGCATGCTTTAACATCGTCATATGCTCATTTGGAAATAAACCTTCGACTTTCGCCATAGTATCCATCAAGACCTCTATCATCTTTGGATCATTTAATATATCAGCGTGGCCACTTTTAAAACCTCGCTGCTTAGATGATTGTTGCTGAGCACTGGGGTGAAGCTGGCTTGATAATGGCACCACTCCATCGCTATTTTCGCCTAACTTCAAAGTATCTGAATTGCGATAAGCGTAAAATAAATGATGCTTTACAAATTTCGGTAATGGTATTGAATATAAGTTTTGAATAAATTGGCTAGAAGGGTCTAGATCTCTCCAAGCAGGTAATACAATGAGTCCCCGTTCAACTCCAGACTTCGCATCAGGGTGCCCACCTAAGGGACTGGCAATACTGACAAACAACTTGAGCTTATTTTCTTTATCAAGGCCTTCATAGTTATTAAGAGATTTCCTCACTATTAAACCTCCCATGCTATGCGCTATTACAATCAAAGGCATATCATCAAGTAGAATGACTTTTCCCGAAATAAATATATTATAGAATAAATCCGCTAACTGATCTAAATCACCGCCAGAAGGATAGTAGAAAAACCAAGGTTTATATCGATCGCGATCTAAGTTTGCTATTATGGTTTTAAATCTGCGAGGACTATCATTGATTCCATGAACAAAAACGACAGGGATTTTATGTGATTGGTCTTCTTCTAATGCATAAAACATTGTTGGCGCATATTCTAAAAAAGAAGCCGGATCATACATTCCAAGTGTCGCGACATTTGTATCAAATATTGGATCCTCTAGGCTTCTAAGCGCACCAGATGGATAAAAAAATGACCGCTGAATATTTAAGCTCTGTCCTACTTTTATAGGCTCAAGTTCAAATTCTTTTTCAGTAACATTAAGTATGATATTAATTTTAGACGCTATTTTCTGTACATTATCTTCTAAATTTAAGTCGATTCTTTTATTCCCTATTATTTCGCGACTAGTGAAGTAACCATCCTTGTCAATATCAGCTAATACAACTAAATCAAAAGTCCCCGGGGGAAGGTTAAGTCCAAAATGAGTGCCTGAACCATATAATAACATCTTGTCTACACGTTCGTTGCGTTTGAACTTATCTGAATAAGCCGCGATGACCATGGGCATATCAACATATTCCCTTGAACTGTCAATGGTTTTACCGACAACAAAAAATGTCTCTCTTTCTAGCATATGCTTTAAATTGTGTTGACTCGGATCCGAATTTTGTATACGAGCATATTCAGATTGAATGGACGCGTATTTTAGATAAGTGCACGAACTTAGCAGCAATGATAGGAAAAGAGCTATTATTCCGATTGAATGTTTTTTCATGCCTTGACTAGCCTTAAGGTTTATACGTACAGATGATTAAACAAAAGGTAACTTGCTACTTCATACGAATTCAACCTCTGGTGCAATTTTCCTTGGTAACCTTTTATCTGAAAAACAAAACCAACATCAGACAAACACTTTAAGATCACGCTTCCCAAAAAAAGTGTTAACTTTTTGATAAGTGGCTGTGCGCTATTGGTCAATTTGAATATCCTATTGTTAGTCTTTATTTGTAGAGCCTATCCTAAAATAACTCTAACGTGATTGATTAAAATCAGAGGAATATATGTTAGTAGCTTATTAATTCCCTTCTAACAATTGACCCTTAACCATAGAATCTATTTTTAAAATTGCGGATCAGCTTTTGCGTTTGGGTAGTGACGATTGCTAAATCTAAAGGAGTTATTAGTGGAATTTATAAACATTAGTTCAAATTATCAAAACACAGCTCACGGGAAAATAAACTTGAAGAGGCACCTTCATTGGACTCGCAAAATTTTGATCAAATCCTTCAACAAGCAAACCAAAGCAGTCAACAAACTTCAGTTGCCCGACAAATCGATAGTTCAACGATAATAAGTGAAGCAGCGAGAATAATTGGCAGTACTGCAAGGACAAATTTTCAAGAAATATCTGACGATTTATTGCTTCCAAAAACGAAATTCATAAAAACCTGTTGAGCATGCGCTTCGTAGGCATATGCTCGGTACTGACGGAGAAAAGATAGATCAACCTGAGCAAGAGGTGGAAGCGGTTGATAGAACTAAGGATAAGCTATCAAAAGAAGCCGAAAATTTTAGCTAATCCCAAATAGCGCCTTATAATTGTGTGTCGTTGCGTGACAAAACTCTTCATAGTTAACGCCTTTTAGCTCAGCAATCAACTTGGCAACTTCTGATACATACATTGGCGAATTAGGTTTACCGCGATAAGGTTTAGGTGTGAGGTATGGACTATCGGTTTCAACCAATATGCGATCCATAGGGATTTCCTTGGCGACTTCTCGCAATTCTGTGGCGTTGTTAAAAGTAACAATACCGGAAAAAGAAACATAAAAACCCAATTCCATCGCGCTCCTTGCCATCTCTAGAGACTCAGTAAAACAATGAAGTACTCCGCCGACCTTGGCTGCACCTTCCTGCTTTAAAACATCGAGCGTATCATGTCTAGCATCTCTGGTATGAATAATTAAGGGTAGATCAACTTCTACAGCTGCTTGAACATGGGTTCTAAATAGGGCTAATTGCTGATCTTTAGTTTCCGCATCATAAAAATAATCCAGCCCGGTTTCACCAATAGCCACAACTTTAGGGTGATTAGCAAACTGTGTTAACGACTCTACGCTCGCCGACTCTCCTTTTGTGTAAAGTGGATGAACCCCAACCGATGCATAAATATTCGGAAATTCTTCGGCAATAGCAATCACATCATTTTGGTTTTCTGAGTTGATTGCAACACATAGGAAATGTTCAACACCACGATCATTAGCAGCTTTAATAGCGTTTTTTAATTGATTGTCGAATGGTTCGAGATCGATTCTATCTAAATGACAGTGGGAATCTGCAAGCATAGGAAACATCTTATATGAAGTTTAAAAATGAAGTAATTATTCTTTAATAACAAAAGATTACAGGACAAACTTAAAGTTAATTAAACGTCTGATTACGTGAGCTATTACATGGTATGTGTAATTCGATCTGACTCCAAAACACCCGCTAAATGAGTTTCGATCTTTCCGCGAGTTACACCTTTATCTTGGTCGCTAAACTGAACACCAATACCACTCGCTTTATTGCCTTGCGCACCTTTGGGGGTAATCCAAATAATTTTTCCAGCAACAGGCAAACGGTCACCATCGTCCATCAGGGTTAAAAGCATAAACACTTCATCGCCGAGTGAGTATTGTTTGTTGGTTGGAATAAATAAGCCACCATTTTGAATAAAAGGCATATAAGCCGCATAAAGCGCGCCTTTATCTTTTATTGTCAACTGCAAAATGCCGTGTTTGGGTGCTGCTGAACCGGTCATAAAGAATATCTTCTCTTTATCGTATTATCTATATCTATTTGAATAATGGACTATTTTCCGCCCTATTTCAAACCATTGAATTAAAATTGCTTCGAGTTGAAGCTTAAGTTGCAAGTTACTCCCTGCGCTCTGTCCTCTATTATAGTCCAAAAGCTCAGCATACAGCTTAATTGGTCGTTCTTTTGGTACTTTTGCATAAAATGTCTGATTTGATGTCAATATAGAAAATTGAACCTGCCTAAAATAATTGGCCAACTGAACCCATAATTGCTCATCTAGATGCGAATATTGAGCAATAAATTCTTGCGGTGATAAATGCGTTTGAAAAACCTTATCAAGATCATCAAAAAGTTGCTGGTATTGTTTAACCGTTTGATTTTGTATTTGCTCTAAAGCGGCGAATGGAGAAAAATGTGTTCTTTCAAGTGCTTCTTTTGCTTCTTGGGCATCACACCGAGTCTGCTCAACAAGCCAAGGTATTAACTGCTCTTCACCAAGGCGAATGGATAGTAGCTGACAACGGCTTTTGATGGTTGCCGGTACTTGATGACTACTGTTGGCTAACATTAAGAGCAATGTCTTATCACCAGGCTCTTCAAGGGTTTTTAAGATTGCATTAAACGCACCGCGAGTCATTTTTTCAACTGAAGCAATAATCGCAATACGCCAACCACTTAATTGAGAGGTTTCCGATAGTTTGCCGGTTAGCTGTCGTATCTGATCGATACCAATCGATTGCTTTTGCTTACCTTTGTTATCGACCAATCTGTCAATTAAAGACAAATCTGGATGACTTTGAGCCTCGACTAAATGGCAGCTTTTGCAATTGCCACAAGGCTTAGTAAGTGATTCATTTGAACTTTCACAAAGAATTGATTTTGCCAATGTTTTAGCAAGCTTCATTTTACCGGATAATTCAGGAGCGACAACCAGCAGTCCGTGTGGCAGCATTTTAGAATCAAAAGACTTTTTAACCCGCTGGTAAGCATCTTCTAACCAAAGATGCTCAGTAGTAAAACCGCTAGATTCGCTATCTGTCATATTGTTAGTATTGGTTTTTATATCAGACATCCGTTAGTTTGCTGAACAAATGCTTTCCAAGGCTATTATTAAAGATTTTTGCACTAATTCAATACTCGGAGAGGCGTCAATCACAGAAACTCGCTTGGGATCCTTGTGAGCTCTTTGAAGATAAGCTGTTCGTATTCGTTCATAAAACTCCATCTTTTCCGTCTCAAAACGATCTGCTGCACCGCGCTTTTTAGTACGAGCGATCCCCTCCTCAACTGACATATCAAGTAATAGAGTTAAATCTGGCTTGAAACCTTGCAGACAAAAATTTTCGATTTGCTCAATTCTGGCAAAATCAATCCCTCGACCACCACCTTGATAAGCATAGCTGGCATCAACAAAGCGATCACAAATCACCCATATACCTCTTTCTAATGCAGGCTTTATCACCTGAGCAACATGCTGGCAACGAGCAGCAAACATCAAAAGTAATTCGGTATATTTTTCAACTTTTTCTTCTCGCTCTGACAGTAAGATATCTCTTAATTCTTCAGCCATTGGCGTCCCGCCCGGCTCTCTGGTCACTAATACTTGATGACCTTTTGACTCGATGTATTGCTGAATAAACTGAAGGCTGGTTGTTTTACCAACACCTTCACTTCCTTCAAGAGAAATAAAGATACCGCTTTTTATCGTGGGCATAGTTTTCATAGATTGGGCTTACTTTTATTGAGCTCTTTCACTGTTTTTATTAATTAAGGATTCTACGTTATTGCTAAACAAAATGTCGAGAGGATTTAGTGAATGTCATTTGATTAATGTGGTTTAATTAATGTCGAGTTAATGCTCATCTAAAACTAATTTGCTTCACGATACCTTTTTAACATCCGCCTAACCGCTTGCTGGTGCTCTTCTAATGTCTCGCTGAAATAGTGCCCACCACTACCATCAGCGACAAAATAAAGAGTACTTCCACTTTTAGGATGTAATGCCGCATGGATAGATTCTCGACTTGGCATGGCTATCGGTGTTGGTGGCAAACCTTTAATAACGTAGGTGTTATATGCCGTAGGTGTTTTTAGATCACGTCTGGTTATATCGCCGTTAAAATCGGGGCCGATCCCATAGATAACGGTTGGATCGGTTTGTAATCTCATCTTTTTCTGTAATCGCCTTACAAAAACGCCAGCAATTTCAGCTCTTTCAGAAGGGACACCGGTTTCTTTTTCTATAATCGAAGCCATAATTAAAGCTTCATAAGCTGATTGATAAGGTAGGTTTGCCGAACGATTAGACCATTCTTCTTTTAACGTGGTTATCATCGACTGGCTCGCTCTAGTTAACACAGAAAGAGCTGTATCACCTTTGGTAAAATAATAAGTTTCTGGAAATAACCACCCTTCTAAATTTACTGAATCAATATTAAGAGCACTTATCAAATCAGCGTGAGCGGAACTTTCCAAAGCGGATAAACGCTCTTCCTTCGCCAAATTCTGAATAATTTCGTGCCAAGTCTGTCCTTCGATAATAGTAAAACTGTATTGGATAACAATACCTTGACTCAGTTGCGTCAACAATTGGTCGGGAGTCATTCGCGCTCCGAGCAGGTATTCACCAACTTTTAGCTTTTTATATTCGGGCTTTATAAAGCTAAGAATCTTAAAATAGAGAGGCTTTGTGATTATTTTTTTAGTGTACAGTTGGTTAACTAATCGGTTTACACCAGTACCTTTCTTAATTGTAAGAACTTGATCCTGAGATGAGAATTGAATCGGTTCTTTTAGAAAACTACGAAAATCAAACCATAACCAATAGCTCGTAAAAAATATGGCTAACGCCAAAATACCAATAATTAGACGGCTATACCGCTTAATGAATAGTTCGTATTTTAGCTTTTCATTAGATTCAATATTCATGATTTAGGTTTAAGTGAGATTTATCAATTGCTGAATTTGGTTAGAATAACTCAGGTCAAGCTTTCTGCCATCAATAGATGACGCAGCCCAAACGCCAATCAAACTGTTAGTTACAAATGCAGCTTTACAAGCTTTTAGTTGGCTAGATTTAATCATTTGTTCTGAGCATTCAATTCCAATATCAGCAAAAATATTCAAAACTCTTTGTCGAGTAACCCCTAAAATACCACATTGATCTAATTTTGGTGTTATCCATTGACCATTTAGATGAAAAAATAAATTCGTTTTACTACCACAAATAACAGACTCACCATCTAACATGATCGCTTCTTGTTGGTTATTGGAAACTTCCATCGAAGCAAGAACCGAATCTAAGCGATTTAAATGTTTAATGCCTGCAATTGTTCTATTACGCGAGACTTGGGTTTTAGCGACAAACAGTTCGCATGGCTGGCTTGGTAATTCTGGACGCTTAGACAAAATAATCTGACATCGACTTTGAGCCTTATCAGAAACAGAATAGCCTCGCTGTGCTTGTACACGAGTCACACTAATTCGAATCACTCGCTCATTATCATCAACTTGCTCTTCTAGAAGAAATTTTAATCTGCTTTGAAGAGTTTCGGAATTGTAATCCAAAAAGCCAAGTCGTTCAGCAGAAAAATTCAAACGTTCCAAATGAGCATTTTGCTGTTTAAATTGTCTATTTTGGATTAGACCGGTGGTAAAAAAGCCGTCCCCAAACATCTCTGCCCGATTAAGCAAAGGTGATGATTCACTCGATGGGTTGGTTTGATCAAGCACTTCAATCTGCATTATCTAACCCATCAATTGAATAAACGATTACCACAAGTTCTTTCTATCCATTAAATTTAGAAAATAAAAGCGAACCATTAGTACCGCCAAATCCAAACGAATTACATAAAGCGTGTTCCATTAAAGTTTCTTGCGCCTGATTAGCGACATAGTTAAGATCACATCCATCACTAGGGTTATCAAGATTCATTGTAGGAGGCGCAATTTGGTTTTTAAGCGCTAGTACGGTAAATATTGCTTCTACACTACCAGCTGCGCCTAACAAATGCCCCGTCATTGATTTGGTCGAACTCATTTTAAGTTGTTTAGCATGATCACCAAAAATGGTTTTTGCAGCCAATGTTTCCGCTAAATCACCAACCATTGTCGAAGTACCGTGCGCGTTGATATAAGCAACGTCTGAGGAGTTAATTTTTGCATCGTTAAGTGCATTTTGCATTGCTGAAGCAGCACCTTCTCCATTTTCAGGTGGAGAAGTCATATGATAAGCATCACCAGACATACCAAAACCAGTCAACTCAGCATAAATCTCAGCACCGCGGGCTTCGGCATGTTCAAGTGACTCAAGTACCATCACTCCTGCCCCTTCACCCAATACAAAACCATCTCTATCTTTATCCCATGGTCTACTAGCGGTTTGCGGCGAATCATTTCGAGTTGATAAGGCTTTTGCTGCTGAAAACCCAGCCATAGTTAGAGGAGTTGTCGTCATCTCAGCACCACCGGAAATCATCACATCGGCATCACCGTATGCGATCATTCTCGCGGCATGCCCGATATTATGTACGCCGGTTGTACAAGCGGTTACGATAGATATGTTAGGGCCTTTTAAACCGTACATGATTGATAACTGACCTGCTGCCATATTGATAATTGAGCCGGGAATATAGAATGGAGAAACTCTTCTTGGACCACGTTCTAACATTTTAACGTGATTTTCTTCAATCGTTGACATTCCGCCAATACCGGCAGCCAAGCAAACGCCTATTCTATGGGCGTTAGAATCATTAATACTAATTCCAGAATCTGTAATTGCTTGGGATGCAGCAGCGACACCAAATTGAATAAATTGATCAAATTTACGAGCATCTTTCTTTTGCATATAAGGCTCGACATCAAAACCTTTAACCCGCGCGGCAAAATGAGTTGAAAGCCCTGCATCTTTAAATGCTTCTACACCCGCAACACCGCTTTTTCCATTCAGAATCGCACTCCAAGATGTCTCCACATCGTTTCCAACAGGTGTAAGCGTTCCTAAGCCAGTTACTACAACTCTATTTTTCATCATGGTTCCCAAAATTAGTGTTTCTAAAAATTATGGTTAATCGAGCAAAGCTTTCAATTATAGTTTTCAGAGACAATAAAAAAAGCCGCACCAGATATAACCTGCTGCGGCTTAATAAAATCTAATAAATCGTTTGTGATATCCCTGAGGATTGTCACTTTAGACTATACGCCTTCGACGTTTGCCTTTACATAATCAACAGCGGCTTGAACAGTGTTGATTTTTTCAGCTTCATCATCAGGAATCTCAGTATCGAATTCTTCTTCTAAAAGCATAACCAACTCAACAGTATCTAAAGAGTCTGCTCCAAGATCGTCAACAAAAGATGCTTCCATGGTTACTTCGTCTTCTTTTACACCTAACTGCTCGATTACGATCTTCTTTACGCGGTCTTCTATAGTGCTCATGATTTCAATTTTCCTCTAAAATTAACTCAGCAAATGCTAAGGCGTGTAGTTTATTGATTTTAATCAAAGTTGCAAGCATCAATTTCAACAAATTTTAAGGTCTGACCACAAATTCAATGAAATTTTGTAAAAATATATTTTTATAAGGTAAGAACCTATCTGGGGTGCCATTAAACACAAATTCGGCTTTAAAATAAAGGAATAATTTTGCCTACTAGCTAGCCGACTAAAGATTACTCATATAAATCAAATACCTAGAGAGCAAATTAGCCCATATGCATGCCACCGTTAACATGAATTGTTTCACCGGTAATATAATTAGCTCCAGAAGAAGCTAAAAAACCAACAGCTGATGCAATTTCTGACGGCTTACCTAAGCGGTTCAACGGAATGTTCGAGGAGATGGCTTCTCTTTGTCCTTCATCGAGTGCTTGAGTCATATCTGTATCTATAAAACCGGGTGCCACAACATTTACCGTGATCCCTCGTGCGCCAATTTCTTTAGCTAGAGACTTGGTAAAACCTATAACGCCAGCTTTTGCAGCACAATAATTTGTTTGCCCCGGGTTACCAGTTGAACCAACAACTGAGCCGATATTGATGATTTTTCCCCATTTTGCTTTCATCATTCCCCTTAAACAGGCTTTAGATAACCGAAAAATCGAAGTTAAGTTGGTTTGAATAATTGAATCCCATTCATCATCCTTCATTCTCATTAATAGGTTGTCACGAGTAATTCCAGCATTGTTGACCAGAATTTCCGGAGTTTGGCCATATTCGGTTTTGATATCTTTTAATAACGACTCAATTGATGCCGCATCTGAGACATTAACCATCATTCCTTTACCATTGATATTCATTTCTTCGAAATAGGCGGAAATGCTATCGGCTCCTGCGACTGAGGTAGCCGTACCTACAATTGTATGGCCTGAAGCACCTAGATTTTCTGCTATCGCTCGACCAATACCTCTTGTGGCGCCAGTGACTAACGCTAATCGACTTGTACTCATGCAATGCTACTCCGTAAATGCTCTAAACATACAATTAAGCTTTATATTATGTTAAGGTTTAATATTAACTAAGCGATTCAACCGCTTGATTTAACGATGCTTTTGACAGTATCTGATAGGAAGTTAAGTTACGATCAATACGTCTATTTAATCCACTCAAAACCTTTCCTGAACCACATTCAACGAGGTTCTCAATACCTATGCTAGCCATAAACTGAATCGTTTCAGACCACCTTACCGGACAGTATAGCTGTCTTATAAGTGCATCCTTTATTTTTTGTTCATCTTTTTCAATTACAACATCAACATTATTAACCAAATCAATCGAAGATGTGGATGTCAAACTAATCGTCTCAAGCCTAGCTGCCAACTGCTCGGAAGCTGGTTTCATCAATAAACAGTGAGATGGTACACTTACGGCCAGAGGCATTGCTCTTTTCGCTCCGCTTTCTTTACATGCAATTATCGCTCGCTCAACGGCATCAGCATTTCCAGCAATCACTATCTGTCCCGGCGAATTATAATTGACAGGCGATACGATTTCATCACCTGCCGATTGTTGGCAAGCGGAAAGAACTTTATCATCGTCAAGGCCGATAATAGCAGCCATTTTACCAACGCCTGCAGGAACCGACTGCTGCATAAATAGACCTCGTTGTTCAACTAGCTTTACGCCTTGCTCAAAGTCTAAAACACCAGCACAAACTAGCGCAGAATACTCACCTAAACTGTGCCCTGCTACAATACTAGGCAACGGGCTTTTGGTTTGCCAAACACGCCATAGAGCGACACTCGCGGTTAACAATGCAGGTTGAGTTTTATCGGTTTGATTTAAATCCTGCTCTGGACCGTTTTGACAAAGAGACCATAGATCATATCCGAGTTGGTCAGATGCCTGTTCAAAGGTTTGTTTCACTTCTGCAACATCAGCGAAATCGGATAACATTCCAAGCGATTGAGAGCCTTGACCTGGAAAAATAAAAGCGGTATTGCTTTGACTTTTAGACATTAATTGTTCCATTAATACAATAGGTTACAAACGGTTTGTAAGACGAAATCGACATTAAAATTTAACGCCTATATTGACTGTTTACTAAGTGCGCTACTATATCAGTGTTATAAAAGAATACTAGTCAGACCATTTGATAGGGAAGAAGTAAAATAGACGTTTATGCTAACGCTCTAAATATACTATCTCGAATATCTTCAAGAGAACCGACACCTTTGACTTTTACATAAATCGGAACCTTAGCATCTTCCGAAACAGCCCAACCCGAATAATAGTCAATTAACGGTTTTGTTTGTGAATGATAAACTTCTAAACGCTGCATAACGGTTTCTTCTTTATCATCTTCCCGCTGAACAAGATCTTCGCCGGTGACATCGTCCTTACCTTCGATTTTTGGTGGGTTGTATTTAATATGGTATGAGCGTCCAGAAGCCATATGCATTCGACGTCCGGCCATTCGTTGAACAATTTCGCCGTCATCAACATCAATCTCAACAACATAATCAACGTTAATGTTGTGTTCTTTCATCGCGTCAGCTTGTGGAATTGTACGAGGAAATCCATCGAGAAGATAACCATTTACACAATCAGATTGAGCGACTCTTTCTTTTACTAGACCAATAATGATCTCGTCTGAAATGAGTTCTCCTGCATCCATAACCTTTTTAGCTTCCAAACCCAGTGGAGTGCCTGCTTTTACCGCCGCTCTCAACATGTCGCCAGTAGAAATTTGTGGGATATCATATTTAGTGGTAAGAAATTGAGCTTGAGTACCTTTACCGGCTCCGGGAGCGCCTAGTAGGATAATTCGCATTGAAAATCTCCGTTATGCATGGGGTGTTTGTTTTTGGTGGGGTGATTTTAGTTGATTACGTGGATTATTGATAGGGTTTGTTCAGTACTCTAGACTGATTGGTTATATTCTTTCTTTCCAATATCCGGGTTTTCTACTGTTGTGCATAACAGCCACAACAAATACAGTATTTTTCTCGAAACGATAAATAACTGAAAAAGGGAATTTACTGAGGAGAAATCGACGAAAACCTTTATTAAACTTTGGCCATGTATTTGGGAGTTCTATACCCATCCCACTTCAAGATGCCGGTTTCAGCAAGACTAGAAACAGCCATATTTGAGGCAAGGAATTTTTGGGCTAGTCATTCTAGCTTAAAATTACTTAACGAAGAAGGTGGTTGTTTATAGCCTTGCCCTACGGATACTCAGCTAGAAAACTTGTACTGCGTTACAAGCCTTGGAAAGGACTTGTCATTCCCTGCGGCTTGCGGCTTGTTCAATTTTCCTAGCTGAGCACTGAAACCAGCATCTTGAAGTGGGATGGGTATATTATTGCCTGATATGAAGCTTCAAGTTCAGTTAAATAGTCTTCACCTAAACCACTGGCTTGATTTTGATACCAAACATATGAAGATTTTACTTCTTTTACTACATCTGGATGGAATGTAATCCTAGGCATTTTTCCCTGTAACTTCATCTCTTATTTCATCCCATGAAACACCTTGTACTATTCCTGTTTGAAGGTCACTAAACCGTTTTTCTGCTAAATCTGCCCATGCGTCATCAACATTCTCGTCACTTTTCGTTTCTAGCGAAGCAATTAAGCAATGAGCAACCAACGCTTTTTCATCAGAAGTAAGTTCGTCAATGTTTGAAATAACCTGTTTTAATACTGCTGACATTGCAATTCCTTAAATAGTCCCCTTCATTTTAACATGTTAGGGAGATGAGTTCATTTGCTTAAATATAACATTACTTCATAGGTAGGATCTTAAGGTATTGAAAAGAAGCCAATTTGATGATCAAATGATTGTTACCAAGCAGTCAAATTTTCTTCAAAAAGGCTTCAAATGAAAATTAGCACAATCCAAAAGAAACTGAAA
>Ga0316204_10009353_pt1 | contig 13143 bp, 14 predicted proteins | sample 6monrhotite_MG_2_FD_205661 | JGI IMG/M metagenome (GOLD analysis project Ga0316204, IMG submission 205661) | Microbial mat bacterial communities from mineral coupon in-situ incubated in ocean water Damariscotta River, Maine, United States -... | ecosystem: Environmental > Aquatic > Marine >... | reverse complement strand
ATCAGGTATTTCTTATAATGAAAGTTATAAAGAGCATGGTTTACGCAGCCATATCTCAGGTTCAGTTGATATTAACTTAAAAGATTATATTGGTCGCAAAGATTTGAGATTCATGGGAACAGGCTCCGCCTATGCCTATGTGGCCATGAAAGAAGCCATTGAACACTCAGGATTGTCTGAAGAGCAAGTTTCAAATATACGTACGGGTTTAATAATTGGAGCAGGCGGAACATCTTCAGATTGTATTGTTGATAGGGTAGATGTCCTACGTGAACGAGGTATTCGTAAAGTTGGACCTTATGTTGTGACAAAAACTATGGGCAGTGGAATATCAGCAACACTAGCAACACCATTTAAAATTAAAGGCTTAAATTATTCATTAAGCTCTGCTTGTGCAACCAGTTCACATTGTATTGGATTAGCCATGGAGCAAATACAATTTGGTAAACAAGATGTTGTTTTTGCAGGTGGTGGTGAAGAAGAACATTGGACATTGAGTATGATGTTTGATGCTATGGGAGCCTTATCAACAAAATATAATGATACACCTGAAACAGCTTCAAGACCTTATGATCAATCTCGTGATGGTTTTGTTATAGCAGGTGGTGCAGGTGTTGTTGTGGTAGAAAGCTTAGAACATGCTCAAGCACGTGGAGCCAATATCATTTGTGAAATAGTAGGCTATGGTGCGACTTCTGATGGTTACAATATGGTTGCTCCTTCTGGAGAAGGTGCTGTTCGTTGTATGAATATGGCATTAAGCACAGTGTCTGATAAAATTGATTATTTAAATACCCATGGGACCAGTACACCCGTAGGTGATTTAATAGAACTCAAAGGAGTCAAAGAAGTCTTTGAAGATGAAATACCTAAAATCACATCAACCAAATCATTGTCCGGTCACTCTTTAGGAGCCGCAGGTGTACATGAAGCCATTTTTTCTATACAAATGATGGAAAACAATTTCATTGCGGCTTCAGCAAATTTAAATGATTTAGATGAAAATATCGATGCGAATACGCCTATTATTAGTGAGAAAATTGAAAACATAGAAATCAATACTATTATGTCTAATAGCTTTGGCTTTGGGGGCACAAATGCTACTCTGATTTTTCAGAAATTTACAGGGTAATTTTTTCATAGCGTAATTATTGCACTTCAAATAATTGCGCTGAATATATTTTTAGTCACCATAAATTAGAATATTTGACATGAGGAACCACAAGACTTTTCTGAATTTCTGAGTCCTGAATAATTGGCATAATCTATATGAATGACAATTTTATCATTTACTATTTTTAATATTGTCACAACTTCAGAACAAGAATATATTAATTTGCCATTATTTTCTTTTTTTAACTTTTCAATTATCTTTTCCTATTATATTGAAAGCGTATTCACCAAGTATCTCACTGTTTAAATCTTTAAATTCAGCATCACTATAAAATGTTGCCATTTTATCAATATTAAATTTTGAGTAGCCAGTTAGGCGCTTTTAGGTGTTACAAAATTACTGGCTTTAACGGAATTAAATTGAGAGAGGGATAAAATAAGTGTCAAAAATAATGTGTTTTTCATAAGTTTTCCTTTATTTTTTAATAAACTTTCAGTTAATAAGTCTATTAAACTTATCAGTAAATAAATATGAGATTGAATAAAATTCAAAAAAATAACACGGTAAAAATTCCAAATATGTCATTCAATGAATTATGAAAACTAAAGTAAGTCATTTAATATCCTAATTTAATTCAACAATAATGTATGTTAGAATTAATAGAAATAATGAATGGGGATAACACAAATGAATAAATCAAGCAGAAGGCTTTTTATAAAAACGGGATTGTGGGGCAGTACTTTAGCCATGTTCTCACATACATCTTCAGCCAGTGAGCCTACACCAAAAGAAATAAAAGGCCCTTTTTATCCACTTAATGCTCAAAAAGATAGAGACTTTGATCTCACTCAGGTTGCAGGTAAATCAGGTGTAGCTAAGGGTAAAGTTGTCTTTGTTGAAGGCCGCGTTTTAGACAGCCATGATAAGCCAATTGAAAATGCAACGGTTGATATATGGCAAGCCAATGCTGCTGGTAAATATAATCACCCTCATGATACTTATGATGCACCGATTGATCCCAATTTTCAGGGCTGGGCTATAGTTCAAAGTGGTGAAAATGGTAAGTTTCGGTTTAAAACTATCATTCCAGGGATTTATCCTGCAACCGAAACATGGGATAGACCTCCACATATACATTTTAAAGTCACTAAAAAAGGCTATGTGGAACTAGTGACACAAATGTATTTTCCTGATCATAAGTTAAACACGCCTGATTTGTTACTGGCTAAGAAAAGTAAAAAACAACAAGCGCAAATGATTGCTACAAAGATTAAAGGTAAACAACATAGTCTTAGATACAATATTGTACTTAAGAAGGCTTAACATATTGAATTATTTAACATTTAATGGTTTTTTTTGGGTCTTTTAAAGCAACATTTTATGTAGTTCAATGGGGAGGTCCCCACGTTTGGAAAGTAGGGGGGATGTTTGCAATAGATGGCTGGAAGAAAGATGAAAAGCCAGCATTTACTTTTAAAAATCAGAGTCAGATTTCCTTTTTCTCAGTGATGAACTTGGTTATCTCCCCGCTCCATATTTAGCCAGTTGTGGCATGAAATGGATTCAACTCTGTGACTAAACTTTGAGCGATGAAGAAATACTTAAACATTTTATTACTCTATCTTATCGTATTGTATCTTTAGGGTTAACTAAGAAAAAACAAAAAGAATTAGATTTGAATCAGGAATAACATTAAAAGAAAATAACACCCAATGAAGAAATATCATCTTGCACAAATCAATATAGCCATGGCTCAAGCCGATATGGATTCACAAATTATGAGTGGATTTGTAGAAAGGCTTGATGAAATTAATGCCTTGGCTGACAAATCACCCGGTTTTGTATGGAGACTTCAATCAGAAACAGGGGATGCAACTTCAATCCAAGCCTTTGATAATCCTTTAATGTTAGTCAATATGAGTGTTTGGGAAAACATAGAATCTTTAAAAACATTTGTGTATAAATCTGCACATGTAGAATTGATAAGAGACAGAGATGCTTGGTTCAATAAGATGATGAATGTTCATCATACTTTGTGGTGGATTCCTGAAGGAACTATACCATCAATAAATCAAGGTAAACTAAAACTTGAGACATTACAAGAATTTGGGCCAACTATTAATGCCTTTACTTTCGCTAAACCTTTTAACCATGAATAATAATTATCATGGAAATTTAACAGTGATAAACAATGTCAATTGAAATATGGCTTTCGTTTGTTATAGCCTCTATAATTTTGTGTTTCACACCTGGACCAACAGTTTTTCTTGTTATGGGGCAATCATTAAACCATGGCAAATCATCAGTGATACCTTTGGTATCAGGTGTTCTTTGTGGTGATGTCATTGCCATGAGTATTTCATTTGCAGGATTAGGTGCATTATTGGCCACCTCAGCTATGTTATTTAGTGTTTTCAAATGGATTGCAGCCATCTATTTAATTTATATAGGTATAAAAGCATGGCATACAAAAGCTTCAATAGGAGAAGTGCAATTATCACATAAAAAAAATGGTAAGATATTCAAAGAGGCCTTAATCGTAACGGCATTGAATCCCAAAGGAATTATTTTCTTTATTGCTTTTTTTCCACTGTTTTTAGAGACAACTAAATCTGCTTTGCCACAAATGATGGTTATGGCTTTGTCTTTTCTAGGAGTATCTGTATTTAGTGCTACTTTTTATTCTTTTTTCTCAGGTTATTTACGCAGTAAAGTACAATCAAAAAAATTTCAAAATGTCTTTAATAAAACCAGCGGCTCACTGTTAATGGGAGCAGGGGCAGTTACAGCTAGCATTCAGAAGTAAAAGTGCCTCTTTACACATAATACCAACTACACAATGAAACCATCCAAACAAGCCAAGAATTATGATAAATTAGCCAAGTTTTGGGCCAGCCCTGAATTTAATAAAGATAATGGCATTAAACAACACAAACGCGCCTTACAGTTTGTTGAAAATAAAGGATATGCAATTGATGTGGGGTGTGGCAGTAGTGGACGCATTATTGATCTGTTATTAAAAAATAAATTTATTGTTGAAGGATTAGATTATTCACCAGAAATGCTTAAATATGCGAAACGCAAGCACCCCCAAGTTAAGTTTCATTATACAGATATTTGTCAGTGGGACTTTCAAAAAAAGTATGACTTTATTTCTGCATGGGACAGTGTTTGGCATGCACCTTTAAATAATCAAGCAGATATTTTAAGAAAATTATGCCAAGCACTAACAAACAAGGGTGTGCTAATATATACCAGTGGTGCAGTTGATGAAGCAGGTGAGGTGAGTAATAAATGCCAGGGTCAAATGCTATATCATGCAGCCATTGGTATTCCTGCAATATTAAAAATCATTGATAAATGTCAATGTGTATGCCGACATCTAGAAAATGATGACTGGCCAAGTAATCATCTCTATGTAATTATACAAAGGATAAAATAATCATGACCTTAAAAAAACATCTGCAATTAATACTCTACAGTTTTTTTACGTGGGTTGGTTTTTATATTATTGGGTTACCAGATTATTATCAACAATGGTATTTCTGGGCTAAATTGGCCAGTCTGCCATTCATTACACTCATCAGTTTTCCTATATCACGCTATACGTTAAATACATTTTGGCATGATCGCAAGCATTGGATTAATTCATGTTGGTTAGCCTTGTATTTTACACTTCCACTATTTATTTATGATTATTTACTTTTAGCTGTTTATAAAGATTTAGGTATTGGATTTGTCTTTTCTTATTGGTATTTAACTTTTTTCTATTTTTCTTTTTGGATACAGTTTCCTTATATTGGTTGGAAAATGGAAAGAGAAGAAGCTAAGTAAAGAAACTGGCATGAATGAATTTAAATCTTTATTGCAAAATATAAGAAAATGTACCCTTTGTAAGAAGTATTTGCCAAATGGGGTGCGGCCTGTTTTACAAGTATCACCACAGGCCCAAATACTAATTGTAGGTCAAGCACCTGGTAGAAAAGTTCATGAGTCAGGAATTCCATTCGATGATGCCAGTGGAAAGAGGTTACGCGAATGGATGGGTATTGAAAATGATATATTTTATAATGAAAAGCAGGTAGCCATATTACCCATGGCTTTTTGTTATCCAGGCACTGGAAAGTCTGGTGATCTTCCACCGCGGCCTGAATGTGAGCCTGCTTGGCGCAAACCATTACTAGATCAACTGCCAAATCTTAAATTAACTTTGGTCATTGGCATGTATGCACAAGACTATCAATTTAGTAAGTCAAAAGAAACTGTTACCCACCTAGTTAAATCTTGGAAAAATTATTGGCCAAAAATAGTGCCGTTGCCTCATCCCAGTCCAAGAAATAATATCTGGTTGCGCAAGAATTCTTGGTTTGAGAAAGAAGTGCTGCCTCCTTTACGAAAACAAATATCGAATATACTCCTAGAAGAATAGAGGGAGTTCTTGCATCGGTACTTTGTCAAGTGAGTAAGGGTATTAAATCGAGTAAGAAATCGGTTGTATTTTAATTATTCATAAGATATCGTTGTGTCCTACTAAAATATCAACTAAATGTAAATATGACGTTTAAAGAAATTCACAATAGAGCCATTGAAAGAAAAGGTGGGGAAAAGCAATTAAACAAATTACTTTTGCCCGTTAAGTCTCAGAAAGAATTAGCACAATTAGGCGATGACCGTTTCTTAGCCATGATGTGCAAAGCCATTAATCAAGCGGGGTTTAATTGGACCGTTATCAATAACAAATGGCCGCAGTTTGAAGAAGCGCTTTTTAATTTTAATGTAGAAAAATTGTATTTTATGCCACAAGAAAAATGGGAGGCTTATACACAAGATTCACGAGTGGTTCGCAATTGGATGAAAATTAAAGCGCTCATGGAAAATACTGGATTTGTTTATTATACCGCCCAAGATCATGGTAGTTTTGCCAAATTTATTGCCGATTGGCCGACCTCAGATCAAATTGGATTACTTGCCTATTTAAAGAAAAATGGATCAAGATTAGGTGGCAATACAGGACATTGGTTTTTGCGGTATGTGGGTAAAGATTGTTTCACAACGGCACATGATGTTATTCAGGTTGTTAAGCAACAAGGTCATGATATCAAAGATCACCCAACATCAAAAAGAGATTTAACTGTTGTTCAAAATGTCTTTAATCAATGGCATGAAGAAACGGGTCTTCCATACACGCACTTGAGTAAGATTGCTGCCTATTCAAGAGGTGAAAACTATCAAACTGAAGATATTATTGCTCAAAATAAAAAATTTGAAGTTATAAAATAACCCTGATTTATTCTTATCAACGTCATATATGACTCTCTATGTTTTTATTGATTATTGTGTTAAAGTTTAATCTTTGAAACAAAAACCATTCAATGAAAAAATACATTTTAGCCTGCTTTTTTTTGAACCTTCTATTTCAAATCAATGCAAAACTTAACTCTAAAAAAGTCGAATGAATATAAGCGTTAAAACACATCAATTTTAAAGAGCTGTTAATAATTTTATATGAATAATTAATTATGTTGAAAAATATTAAAAATTTTCTGAATCAACCTTATCCTTATTACTATGAAGGACGATTTTTGTGGATTTTTTCATTTACTCTTTCCACTATGGCTTTGTTCTTTATTTATTTCTTTAAGCCATTCAATGTGATTCTTTCAGAGCATAAATTTAACTATTTTATTATTTCATTTATTCATGCATTCGCTGCTTTTCTAATTATTATTATACAAGGGTTATTTTCCAAAATATTAATAAAAAACAAGGATTTTTGGACAGTTAAAAAGGAAGTTACATATTTAATATTATTATTGTTGTTTATTGGAATCGCCCAATTTTTAATCCGAGATATTATTTATACTAATCCTAATAACTGGTCTATTCACATTCTGTATATTGAAATAAGAAACACATTTCTAGTGGGTATATTGTTTATTATTATTTTGGTACCTTTAAATTATCAAAAACTATTGGCTTTTAATAAATTAAATTCTCAATCTATTCAATTACCTGACTCAATTTCATCATCTCCTGCTACAATAATATCTATCAGAACATTGGTGAAAGAGGAAGCCTTTCAGATGGATGTGTCTGATTTTCTTTTTGCTAAATCAGATGGAAACTATATGGAATTATATTTTTTTGTAAATGAATCAGAGTACTCAGTATTGAAAAGAATTTCATTGAAAGACTTTTATAAACAATTATCTTCTTTTCCCTGGATACTAAAAACACATCGATCATATTTACTTAACATAAATTATATTAAAGAAATTAAAGGTAATGCCCAAGGCTATAAAATCTATCTCCATGATTGCCAACTCACTGTACCCGTGTCTAGAAATAATATCTCTCAATTTGAATTGAAAATCAAAGCATTAACTTAAATACCTTGGTATTAAACTAATGCATGGGTTTCTAATAATATGTTAAAGCTCCCAAATTCTTTGTCATACATCACATAGATCAAAATATTCCAAATAAATAGTTATTATTGAAGGTACATTATTATTTTAGGATTAGTAGTTATGAGACGTTTTGAATTAGATTGGATTAGAGTATTTGTATTTGCACTTTTGATTTTTTATCACATTGGTATGTTTTTTGTTGATTCTTGGAATTGGCATATTAAGAACAACACAACTTATGAATGGTTAAAATATCCAATGCAATTTATCAATCAGTGGCGCTTACCAATATTGTTCTTAGTTTCTGGCATGGGTACGCGTTATGCTTTATCCAGTCGAAATGCTAAAGAGTTTTTATCAGAAAGATTTAAAAGGTTATTCATACCTTTGATATTTGGTATGTTAATTATTGTTGCTCCGCAAGTATATGTGGAACGCATTGTTGAAGGGCAATTTGTGGGAAACTTTATAAAATTCTATCCACATTATTTCGATGGAGTCTATCCCGAAGGGAATTTTAGCTGGCATCACCTTTGGTTTCTTCCTTATTTGTTTGTTTATTCTTTATTATTCACTCCAATTTTTATTTATTTAAGAAATCATCCAAGTCTTAAGATTATTTCATTCAGCAAAAAGTTAGTTGAGTCAAAATTTGGATTGCTCATATTTTTAATACCATTGGTATTAATTGTTATGTATTTGAGGCCACACTTTAAAGTCACCCATAACTTATATAATGATTGGTATAATTTTATTTATAGTTTGACTTATTTCTTTTATGGGTATTTATTTATTTTATTGGGTGAATCATTTTGGAAGTCTATTTCATCTATTAAATATATTATTCTGTTTATTGCTATTTTGGCCTTCTGTAGCATTATGTGGATCATCAATCTAACAGAAAGATTTCCATATATCTCTGAAGTATACTCAATTTTGAAAGCCATCAATACCTTTAGTTGGATTCTTGTGGTTTTAGCCTTTTGTAATCAACATTGGAATTCTGATGGCAAGTATAGAAACTATTTAAACCAAGCTGTTTACCCATTCTACATATTGCACCAGACTATAACAGTCTGTTTAGCTTTTTATCTCTATGATTCTGATATGAACGATGGATTTAAATTCATTATATTAACAGTGGGTACTTTTGCTGGTTGTTGGATTATATTTGAACTCATTAGGCGAAATAAAGTGACAAGACTTTTATTTGGAATTAAAGAAATAAAAAATGAAATAGAGAAATAATCAGTTACAAATAATTATTAAATTATGTTAATCGTCATTGTTATACTGGAAAAAAACAATAGTTTAAGTCATTATATTTTACCTAATACAATTAACTTAAAAAGAATAGGACAGACTGATGAAAAATCTACTGAATCAAACCGTTGATATTGCATATGATTATTTGCAAAGGATGAATCATGAAAAAATCCAAGTTAGTGAGGAAAATCGTGTAAAGTTGAGTGGTTTGGATTTTGATTTGCAGAATAGTCAAGTTGATGCCCATAGTGTTATAGAACGACTTAATTCATTGGTTAGCCCTGGCACTATGAAAATGACTTCATCTAAGTTTTTTGGTTTTGTGATTGGTGGTAGTTATCCTGTTAGTATTGCTTCCAATTGGTTAACAACTGTTTGGGATCAAAACACAGGTTTAGAACAAACCACACCAGCTACAGCAAAGTTAGAAGAGGTTTCAGCGAGATGGATGTTAGAAATACTCGGATTACCAAGCGAATCTGCAACAGCATTTGTCACAGGTGCGACTGTGGCAAATTTCACCGCTTTAGCGGCTGCTCGTAATCAAGTATTTGATAGAGCTGGTTGGGATGTTGAATCTGATGGTTTAATTGGCGCGCCAGAACTTCATATAATTATCAGTGATGAATCACATCCAACGGTTTATAAATCATTAGCAATGCTTGGACTGGGCCGTAATAGGGTGACACGTGTGAAAACAGATGATCAAGGCCGAATCGATGTTGCAAAATTTCCAGTAATTAAAGATAACACTATAATTATTACACAAGCAGGTAATATTAACTCTGGAGCTTGTGATCCCATCAGTGAAATATGTGATTTAGCACTAGGCAAAAACACATGGGTTCATGTAGATGGTGCGTTTGGATTATGGGCAAAAGCCAGTAAAAAGCATGAACATTTATTAAAAGGCTATGAAAAAGCCGATTCTTGGGCGACTGACGCGCATAAGTGGCTTAATGTGCCTTATGATTCAGGATTGGCCTTTGTCAAAAATAAACACGCCTTAAAAGCAGCTATGGCCATAACTGCATCATACTTGCCAACACAGGATGCAGGTCGAAATCCTTCTGATTACACGCCAGAATTATCTCGAAAAGCGCGTGGTGTAGATATTTATGCAGTATTGCATCACTTGGGTAAAGATGGCGTTGAAGAATTAATCAATAGATGTTGTCAGTGTGCGAAACAATTTGCTGATGGTTTCATTGAAGCTGGGTTTGAAGTCATGAATGAAGTGATACTAAATCAAGTGGTCGTTAATTTTGGTTCCGATGAAGTTAACCTTGCCATAATGGATGCCGTACAAAAAGAGGGCACATGCTGGGTAGGTCAAACGTTATGGAAAGGTGTGACGGCCATGCGTATTAGTGTCAGTAATTGGCAAACCAATAAACATGATGTTGAAGACTCCATGAAAATAATATTAAATATTGCAAAAACCTACTTACAGAAACATGAATAATCCATTTGGAAATTATAGAAAAATATATAGACTTAATTAGAGATTATTAAACAATAGTTATTCATTATAATGAAATATATAGCCAGACTTAGGAACGGTTATGATTAAATTTGGGTTTGAGGGGTCTGCTTCAATTTTCTTTCTAAGTTCTGCAATATGGGTATCAACAGTGCGGCTATTAACTTCTGATAAGTGACCCCAGACATGTTTCATAAGCTCTAGTCTTGAATGAACTTTGTTTTTGTTATTCACCATAAAAAGTAACAAGTCATATTCTTTAGGAGTGAGGTTTATCGTTTTGTTTGAATTAAATACTAGCTTTGCTTTGATATCAATTTTTAGTTCATGTACTTCAATCAAACTGTTTGAGATTTTAATTTTAATATTGCGTCTTAATAGTGCTTCTACTCTGGCTAAGAGCTCCATTAGTCCAAATGGTTTTGTTAAATAATCATCGGCACCAGATCGCAGAGCACGAACCTTATCAATTTCTTCGCTTCTTGCGGTTAAACAAAGAATTCTTGATTTAATATTGGATTTTTGTAAAGCTTGAATTATTTGAAAACCATCTATATCAGGTAACATCATATCTAAAATAATCAGTTCAGGTTTTAGATTCTCAATAATCGCAAAAGCTGAACCACCATCATGACAAAGGTGTACTTGGTAACCTTCTATTTGAAGGTTATTACAAAGCCCAACAGCTAAGTCTTTATTATCTTCGACGATTAAAATTTTATTCATATTAGTTATTTGGATTTAAATTAAAGGTGATTACAAAGCAAACCCCCACTTTATCATTGTCTTTAATATTATAAGAGGCATTAATTAACTTTAAATTATCAGCTGTAATTGACAAACCTATACCTGTCCCATTTATGGCTTTTTTTTCATCTCGTTCTAATCTAAAATATGGCTCCCAAACTTTTTTTCTATCTTTTTCATGAATGCCTGGGCCTTGATCACATACTGAAATAATAAGGCTGCTATTGACCTGATATGCGTTAATATTGATAGATTGATATTTAGGCCCATATTTTATGGCATTATCTACTATGTTAAGAAATATTTGTCTAAATTTCAGTTTATCAGTACTAAGGGTTATCTCAGGTTCTATTGTAATTTTGAAGTTGACATGTTTTTGTTTGTAAATTGATTTAAAGTTATCAATGACATAATTTATTTCATCCAGTACAGTGATCATATCAAAATGAACTAAATTATTTTTATTATCATTTTCATGCATATTTAATATATTATCAATCAAATAACTGAGGTGTTTTGACTCTCTATGAATGATATTTAAATATTTTTCTTTTTCTGATTCTGTATTGACTCTGTTTAATAAGAGAGTTTCTGAGAACATTCTGATTTGAGTCAATGGTGTTCTGAGTTCATGGGATACTCTGGCTATAAATTGACTTCTTTGTTGAGTCAGTTTTTGTTCTTTTCGGTAAATAATAATTGTCGCTATCAAAACAAAAATAGTTAATACTATTAAAAGTAGTAATTTTAATAGTTGATTGTTAGGAAGCCCTCCAATAATAAGTTTTTCTGCAATCTTTTCATTAAAAGAAACTTTAATATTATATCCTTTAAAAAGGTTTCCATAATCATCATTTATTGTAATATATGATGTGTTTTGTGGGTCAAATTTATACCCTTTTTTAAAAACTGGATATTGATTATCAACACTTAAACTTAAATTGATTTCATCACTATTCGAAATTTTGTCATATAAAACCTTAGGCAATAATTCAGATGAATTAAAAGTATGTTCAATGGTATTAAAGATCATTTCTGTAGAAAATTCTATTATATAAAAATGTGCTTTATTAATGGCCAAAATGGCCCAAGTTTCTAACCCCAATTGATTATTCGGATGAAAAACTGTGAATGTATTTATGGAGCTATAATCAATGGCTTTAATTTGATTGATATAAATAAAATTTTCTTGGCCATACAACGTATTTATAATATTTTCTTCAGTATTATATATGTAGATTGATTTTATTCCATCACGTATTATTTTCTGCTGGGTTCTTAATCCTTTATTTGGCTTATCAAAGTAAAAATCAACTTTGGATTTATTATTTGAACTATCTTGAATGAGCTGACTTCTTAAATCATGCAATCCCCAATATCCAATATTGGATTTTAGTTTTCCTGCAAACTGTTGTCCTACCATTTCTGCATAATCTAGTAATACACTTTGAGTAGACTTTAAATGTTTAAATGATGCTTGATATGCTTGCCAAATAAAAGTAAATAATAGAGTGATATTTATGCCAATTAATAATAACATCAACTTATGTCGCCAATTTTTATTTAATTCTGTAGATATCATGTTATTGATTATCACTTATATTGGCGCATTAATAAATAATGATTTGCTGTCAGAATAATATTCTGACATTTCCCTGACATTTTAATAACCATTTTAATATTTGGAAAAAGTATTATGGAACGGTTATAAATTTAAAATAAAGGTGTGAAAATGAAAAAGTTATTTACCATTTGTCTATTTATTAATTACTTTTCCCATGCAGGTACTTTTGATAATCCAAAGAATTTAAAAGTTTTAGATAAAAACATTTCTCCTCTAGAATTAAGAAATACTATGAAGAATTTTGCTTTAAGTTTAGGAGTGAGATGTACCCATTGTCACGATGGGGAAGAAAGCCAACCTTTTAACACTATTAATTTTGCCAGCGACAAAAAACAGAATAAAAAAACGGCAAGAATGATGTTAAAAATGATTGAAAAAATGAATGAAAAATATATCTCAAAAATAGAAAATAACTCAGAAATTATTGAATGTTCAACTTGTCATCGTGGACAAGATAAGCCTAGATTAACAAACAATTTATTATTTAAAGAGTATCAAT
>Ga0316204_10009351_pt1 | contig 13144 bp, 13 predicted proteins | sample 6monrhotite_MG_2_FD_205661 | JGI IMG/M metagenome (GOLD analysis project Ga0316204, IMG submission 205661) | Microbial mat bacterial communities from mineral coupon in-situ incubated in ocean water Damariscotta River, Maine, United States -... | ecosystem: Environmental > Aquatic > Marine >... | reverse complement strand
TATGCCCCCAAACACTTTCCAATAAATGAGCACGAGACATCAATCGGCCTGAATTACGAAATAAAAACAGCCCCAGCTCAAACTCTTTTTGGGTCAACGCAACCTGCTCCTCCGCTATAAAAAGCTGCTTGGCCTGGGTATCAAAGCGAAATTTCCCGAATTGCTGCGGCTTAATCCCATCGACCTCACCACCATGGATCCGACGCAGCAATGAGCGAATCCTGGCCTTCAACTCAATTGGTTTGATTGGTTTTGAGACATAATCATCGGCACCATGTTCGAGGGCATAGGCAAGATCCTCTTCACTATCGCGCTGGGTAACAAAGATCACCGGCACTCGCCAATCCAGATTTTTCCTAATCCAGGCCAACACCTCGACACCATTCATCTCAGGCATATACCAATCAAGCAGAATCAGATCATAACTGTCTTTCTGAAAAGCCTTAATCGCCTTAAGTCCGTCCTCAAAAAGATGGCAATCATAATCACCACCAGCCGACAACCACACCTGCAACAATGCAGCCTGATCAGGGTCATCTTCAACTATGGCAATTCGCATTCGTGATAACTATCCAATGAAGACCATTAACCCACTGACACACAAAAGAACTCTGCGTCCCAACTTCCCCAATTTTCTCGCGTAAATCGTTAAACAAGCGTCAAGGGCTAACAATAGCCCCATCCGCCAACAATATGCAATTAGCTAAGACTGTAGCGGACACATAGCCAAAACTTTCAACCTGGATCATTAATCACACAAATCTATGCCTGCTTGCGTATCCTCACCGACCAGTCCAATACCTGCCTGACCCGGGGTGAAACCATGGCATAAGCCGTATCAAAATTGACCCAGCGAAACTCCTCATGCTCAGGCCGACCCAGCTCCTCAGAAATAGGCAGATCAACATCACCACGAGCAGACTCGGCAATGTAGTAGCGAGCGATTTTACGAAGCTTGCCGTAGGGTGCCGTCTGGAAAAATTCCTGGTCCCAGCGAAACTCAAGCTCGGTCAGTGTTGACTCCTCCGTCACCTCACGAACAGCGGCTTCGAACTCCGTCTCGCCGGGCTCAACCAGACCCTTGGGAAAATCCCAGTATTGATAGGCTCGCAACAGCAGGTAATGCCAATCACCATCGACCCGGCGTAAAATCACTACGCCGGCAGAAATGGGGTTGCGGCCTTGCTCTGTAGTCATAAAACAGAACTAATCTTCAAGCCGCGTTACAGCGGTCACAACCACCGGCTCTACCGGCACATTTTGATGCCCGCCCTGATCAGCCGTTTGCACAGCCGCGATCTTATCCACCACATCCATTCCCTCAACCACCCGAGCAAACACGGCGTAACCAAAATCACGCTCACCGTGATCGAGAAAAGCATTGTCTGCCAGATTGATAAAGAACTGCGTAGTCGCACTATCCACAACCTGGGTGCGTGCCATAGACAAGCTACCACGGCTATTTAAGACACCATTATCAGCCTCATTTTTGATTGGCTCACGAGTCGGCTTTTGCTCCATGTCAGCCGTAAAACCACCCCCCTGAATAACGAAGCCCGGGATGACCCGATGAAAAATCGTACCTTGAAAAAAGTCCTCATCCACATATTGAAGAAAATTCTCCACCGTCACAGGTGCCTGATCGGGAAGAAACTCAATTTTGATATCACCTAGCGTTGTTGAAAAAACAACCATCTTCAGACTCCTTGAACTATTAGCAGAAAATTCACGCCATTGTATCTGTTTTTCCTAACAAATTCAGCGTCACACAGCAGCGCAAAAACAACAAACACTGAGCAATTAAAGGGTAAAGATTATGGTAAATGATCCGAAAACAGCTATACGACTTTACGGAAGCAACGGCCATGCACACAGATACAAAAATATCGACAACAAGACTGGAGCTATTACTGTTTCGCCTTAACAACAAACAACACTTTGGCATTAACGTACTGAAAGTCAAAGAAATCATCTCACGCCCAGCATTGACACAAATTCCCCAGTCAAGCGCCGATATCGTCGGCGTAGCTGAATTGCGCGGGCAAACCATTCCGGTCATTGATCTGGCCATGGCGATTGGCCGCGCGCCCATCAGCAACAACACCCAAACTGAGCAAAAGGTAATCATCGCCGAATTCAGCCGCAACACCCAGGGCTTTCTGGTTTCTGGCGTCGATCGAATTGTGGTGCGCGACTGGAAAGACGTCCTACCACCACCCGGCGGCGTTAGCGGCAGTTTTATCACCGGTGTGATTCGCCTGGAAAATGAGCTAGTGCAACTGGTTGATGTCGAGCAAGTCATGCACGACGTCTCCAACACTAACCTCGGTGCTGAAACCCTGGATCAAGAACTGCTTGACTGCCTGGGCGATCGAAACATTCTTGTTGTTGATGACTCGGCCGTTGCCCGCAACCAAACCTGTCGCATTCTCGCCCAGCTCGGCATCCAGCACGTTTCCGCCCGCGACGGTAAAGAGGCGCTGGAGTTAATTAAAGAACTAACCCAAGAACACGCCAAGGCTACAGACTGCCTACCCATCATCATTTCAGATATCGAAATGCCCGAGATGGATGGCTATCAGCTGACCAAAGAGATCCGTTCCAACCCGCACTTTGAAGGGGTCTACATCCTCCTGCACACCTCACTGGATGGCCAGGTCAATGCCGAACATGCCCAAGCTGCCGGCGCCAATCAAATCCTGACCAAATTTGAAGCTGACCTGCTGACCAAAGAAATCATCAAAGGCCTGAAACACATCGCCGCTTAAACAGGGCAGAGTCCCCCGTATGCTAGACTAGCCCCTGTAAATACAGGCCTTATCCATGCATAGACAATTTCTCAAAACCAAGCTCACCGCACACCAGGCGTACGACTCTAACGAGATGCATATGCTGCGACAAATCAGACAATTTGTAACAAAATACCCAGACTGTTTTGAGCGCGGCCTCAGCGTCGGCCACATCACCGGCTCATCCTGGATCATCGACCAGGATCGCAGCCATGTGCTGCTCACCCACCACCGCAAGCTTGATGCCTGGTTTCAACTTGGCGGCCATTCAGATGGCGACCCAAACACACTTGCGGTGGCATTACGGGAAGGCCAGGAAGAATCGGGACTGAACAATCTCAAACCCGTCTCAGAGGCAATCTTCGATGTCGATGTCCACCTGATTCCGGCGCGCAAAAATGAACCCGATCACTATCACTACGACGTCCGTTTTCTGCTTGAAGCCGATCGCCATGAACCTCTCACGATTAGCCGTGAGTCTAATGAGCTGGCCTGGGTAACACTGGATGAGACGCTAAACCTGTCACAGGATGAATCCATACAGCGCATGGTGGCCAAAAGCCGCACCCTCGCTTGACCCATGTCGCACTACCAGCCCATTGAACCGGCCCTGCTTGACTGGGACAACAACGCACCACGCAACCAGGAACATGGCGACATCTATTTCTCCAGCGATGGTGGTATTGCCGAAACCGAGTACGTCTTTTTACAAGGCAACCAGCTGCCGCAACGCTGGCTAGAACAAAAACCAGACCAAGCACATTTCACTATCGCCGAAACGGGCTTTGGCACCGGACTGAATTTCCTCTGCACCCTCAAACACTGGCTAGCAACAGCACCCGCCAATGCTCACCTGAATTACATCTCGGTTGAAAAACACCCGCTAAACAAAACAGACCTGCAACGTGCCATCAGCTGCTGGCCCGAACTAGCCGAAGCCGGCGCAGAACTACTCAAACACTACCCACCGCTGGTGCACGGCCTGCACCAACGCCAGCTGTTTAATGGCCGTGTTAGCCTTAGCCTGTTACTCGGTGATGCCAACACCATGTTCACCGACATCGATGCCACTGTAGACGCCTGGTACCTAGACGGCTTTGCCCCCAGCAAAAATCCCGGCATGTGGACGCCCGAACTGTTCAAACAAATCGCCCGCCTGACCAAAGCCAATGGCAGCTTTGCCACCTTCACCGCTGCTGGCATCGTCAGGCGTGGCCTAAAAGCAGAAGGCTTTGAGGTCAAGACCCAAACAGGTTTTGGCCGCAAACGAGACATGTCGGTGGGCAGATTGATCAACCCACCCCAGCACAAAAGCAAACAACCCTGGTTTGAATACCCAAAAACCGAAACCACAACAAAACAGGTCATCGTCATCGGCGCTGGCCTGGCTGGCTGCACCGTCAGCCATGCACTGGCCGAACAAGGCTGGCAGGTCACCCTTATCGAACGTCACGAAAACATTGCGCAAGAGGCCAGCGGCAACCACGCCGGTGTCGTCATGCCACGCTTGACTGCCGACATGAGCGCCGCCGGCCGTTTCTATCTCAGCGCCTTTTTGCACAGCACACACTGGCTTAACCAACTCAAAAAACGTGATCCATCACTCCCCTGGTTTCAAAGCGGCGTATTACAGCTAAGCGATGAAAGACAGCAGCAACGCATGCGAAGACTGGGACTACCGAAAGAGATACTGGAAATTTGCGATATCGATATGGCCAGCCAACGCTGCGGCATCAAAACCAAACGCGGCGGGCTATTCTTCCCCAGTGGCGGCTGGCTAGAGCCGCCGGCACTATGCCAGTGGCTGCTCGATGATCAAAACGGCAACATCAGCCGACTTTTGAACCAAGAGGCGCTGACTCTAGAACGTAAAAATGGTGAATGGCAGGTCATAAGTAAGAACGGTGTAATCGCCAACGCCGAAACCGTCATCATCGCTAACGGCTACGATGCCGAGCGACTACTCGACACAGATATTTTCACCCTGCAAAAAGTACGTGGCCAGCTGGCTTATCTTGAATCAACACAACAGAGCCAAAACCTAAAAACCCCCATCTGCTACGACGGTTACATTATCCCCAGTCATAAAGGCCTGCATTGTGTTGGTGCAAGTTATGACGTTGATGATAACGATACAGAGATCAGAGCGGAATGCGAAAAACAGGTATTATCAACACTAAATAAAGAACTGTCAGAATTTGAAAACGCAGAAGTTAAATCAGGCCGCGTTGCCTTTCGTACCTCAACACAAGACCACCTGCCGTTGATTGGCCCGATGCCTGACCTAGAATTTTACAACAAAAACTACGCAGACCTACATCATGGCAAACCGGCAGAGCGTTATCCCAAGGCCAAGTATTTGCCGAATCTATTTTTGAGTGTCGGGCATGGGTCTAGAGGACTAGTGTCATGCGCTCAATCTGCAAATCTAATTATTGGAAGACTCAATGGAAAACAACAACCAACAATAAATAATCTTATAAACGCTATACACCCTGCACGTTTTTTTGTAAAAACCCGAAAAAAGTTAAACCCCCTTTCGAGGGTTTAAACACCATTCAAAAAAATCGCGATGATACTAAGGTGTGGCAGTGGTATCTTCAGGAATTGTAACGGTAACCGTCGTTGTTTCCTGATTCTCAGCTGTGGAATAGGTTATTTCCACAGTATCACCAGCAACTGGACTCACAACCATTATAGTTGACGTAAAGCGCCCCCCCTCATCAGTCCTGTATTTATACGTATTTCTGACATCATCAAACCCATTGTCTACCTCAAACCCACCACTCAAAACCACATCAGTTGTCCCTGATTGAACTATAGAAGTAGTTATCTCCCTGAAAGGTGAGCGTATGCTATTACCACCATCACGTAGAGTAAAATTTACACTTCCCGAACCTGACAAATCAGTCGATGGAGATGCTGTCAACGTACCATTCGCAATCCCTACAAAGCAAAAATTTTCATCAACCGTTGTTGCATTTGTTCCCGCACTAGCAATCATGTAAACCCGCGCCGATCCTGCAGGGGAGACGCGCGTATCTAGAGCTGGATCAACACAACCGGTATTGATTGTATTTGCGTTGGCTGGATACACCACATAAAAAGTAGCTAAACCGTTCTTAGTTAACGAGTAACCATTACCAGTAACAGTAACAGTTTCAGCACCAGTATCATCCGTTTCCGTCTCCGTCCCCAACACATGTGCGCCTAACGATGAAACCCCAACAACATAAGATGATTGTCCTTCTGGGTAATATGATGAATCTGGATAGGGCATTGAATAATCAGATGTTACCGTCAAGGTATTCGCAGTAATCATTCCATCACCAGGCGCAATAACACGGCTTCTATCGCTAGCATCAGAACTAAACAAAAGTACGGGGTCTGTTGACTCGATAAAATGAACTTCGTTATTTCGTACTATTGAAGCCACATCAAAGGTGGTATCGGTACCATCAGCCTGCATAGGATTCAAATCCGTTAACACAGCGCCAGTAACGCTATCACCCGAATCTATTATTCCTGTCGCAAGGATTGAATCGATCACACTTAAATCAACTCTTGTACCATCGGGCACTGGAATACCTTTATTATTAGTGACAATAGCCTCGCCTACTCTTCGATAAATACCATTACCCTCATCTGTAATCGCCTCCAAATAAGGGTAGGAAAGTACTATAGTATGAGCAGAGCTGCTCGAAGCCCCAGAATTAGTCCCCCCCCCCTCCGTCGTCGCACCCACCCCAACCGTAGTATCGCTATCACTGCCACAAGCAACCAGTCCTAAAGAAACAAACGCGCCGAGCATGGCTGGAATAATTTTCTTTTTTAACAACATGATCTGAAGACCCTCAAACAAAATTTATATAGAGCATTTACTCAAATTCGAAACTAGAAATTACTGATATAACCCAGCGATATGCCGTCCAGGGTATAGTCTGACCCCGACAATGTGCCGTCGAGATAACGCCCCGCCTGGAAGAAGATGCCGTGATTTCTGTTGGCAAACAGATCTACGCCAACAAGCAAAGACAGCCCATCCGCTGTGGTGGTATAAATTGTCGTTGCGCTGGTAAATTCCATTTCAGCCGCGCTTAAGCCGACCAAGGCATAGAGCTGGATGCGGCCATCTTCAACGGCAGACCAGCTCAGCTTGGCAAAGGCGCTGGTCATCCAGTTCAGATCATAGTCAACGGAATTAGCGCTGCCGCCGCCATTTAAACCGCCATGCACCTCGGCACTTAACCATTCATTGTGGCGATAGCCCAGTTTGCCACTCACACTACCAGAAGTGATTTTAGTACCCGATTCTTCATAGGTATTATTGCCTAGCATCAGTCCATAATAATATTCTTCTGCCTGAGCAGAGAACGGCAAAGACAACAAACAAGCCGCCGTGAACAATAAACCTCGATGCATTGGTGTAACTCCCTTAATCAATTATTAGCCGATCTTATACGCATAGCACCTACAAACCAACTGTTAACCAGGGATATCGGCTACTATTTCAATATCTTCAACTCACAAATCCACACCTGCCTCAACTACCATTTCAGCCATTGCCAAATACGCCACAACCATAAATTATTTCCTTATATATTAATCACCTGATTAAGCAATACCACCAACCTTGAGACCCTATAAAATCAAAACTAGCAGCAGAAAACTCCTGAAACATTTACCACGCTGCAATACAATAGGGCCATTCGTTATTATCGAGGTGACATGTGCGCTTAAACGCTGAGCAATTTAGAAACTGGGAACACAAGAGCATCACCCTGCTGGGCATGTCGGGCGTGGGCAAAACCCGCCTGTCGGCCATGTTGCGCCAGGGCAGCTGGTTCCACTATTCGGGTGATTACCGCATTGGCAGTCGTTACCTGGACGAACCCATTCTCGACAACATCAAGCAACAAGCCATGCAGGTGCCGTTTTTGCGCGACCTGCTGCGCACCGATTCTATTTACATTGCCAACAACCTGTCATTTGACAATCTGACGCCGGTGTCGAGTTTTCTCAGCAAACTGGGCAACCCGGAACAGGGCGGCCTGTCGCTGCCGGAGTTCAAGCGTCGCCAGGCGCTGCATCACAAGGCTGAGATTTTGGCCATGCGTGACGTACCCTCTTTCATCGACAAGGCGCAGCAAATCTACGGCTATAGCAACTTCATCAATGATGCTGGCGGCAGCGTCTGTGAGCTGGATGATGACAAGACGCTCAAGCTGCTTACAGAGCACACCTTGCTGCTCTACATCCAGGCCACCGAGGAAGATGAAAAAGAGCTGATCCGCCGCGCCGCGATCGCCCCCAAGCCGCTCTATTACCGCGAGGCCTTCCTCGACGAGCAGCTGGTGGAATATATGCAACAACAAGAGATCGAGTATGTTGCCCAGATCGACCCTGATGATTTTGTCCGTTGGGTTTTTCCGCGCCTGTTCTATAGCCGTATCCCACGCTACGAAGCGATTGCCAAGGAATACGCCTACACCATCACCACCACCGAACTGGCCAAGGTTCAGACTGAACAAGACTTCATGGCCCTGATCGAACAAGCACTAGAGAAATAACGCAATGCCACTGGTAGCCAATACAGATTTACCCGCCTTCAAACGCCTGGAGGTCGAAGGCGAGACCATCCTCCAGAGCGATGCTGCTGAGCATCAGGACATCCGCGAGCTACACATCGGCCTGCTTAACATGATGCCCGACTCGGCCTTGTCCGCCACCGAACGGCAGTTTTTCCGTCTGGTGGGCGAGTCTAATCAAATCGCCCAGTTTTACATGCACCCCTTCTCATTGCCCGAACTCCCCCGCGATGCAGAAGGCCGCGCCCATGTTGACCGATATTACGAGACCTTTGAACAGATCAAGGAAAAAGGGCTGGATGCGTTGATCATTACCGGTGCTAATGTCACCCAACCCGACCTGGCCATGGAACCGTTCTGGGAGCCATTAAAAGAAGTCATCGACTGGGCCTATGAAAATGTCACCTCTACCCTGTGTTCATGCCTCGCTACCCATGCGGTAATGCAACAACGCTACCAGCAAAAACGCCGTCATCTAGGCTTTAAGCGCTGGGGTGTTTATCCTCATTACCTGCTCGACCGCCAACACCCGTTGGTGGCGGGCGTGAATACCCGTTTCGACATCCCCCATTCACGCTACAACAACATCTGTCGCCAGCAGTTTGAAACAGCAGGACTAAAGGTGCTGGTTGAAAGCCAGGAGGCTGGTGTTCATTTAGCCGTCAGCGAAGACCTGTTCCGTATCGTCTTTTTTCAGGGCCATCCGGAATACGACATCATCAGCCTGTTGAAAGAATACAAACGCGAAGTAACTCACTTCATCAATGGTGAACGCGAAGACTATCCACCTTTGCCTGAAAATTATTTCAGCCTGCAAAGCGGTGCCATTCTTGAAGAACACAAACAACACATTTTAAAAGCAATGGCGAATGACAGTGCCCCCCCTGAACTCCCTGAGGCACTGGTGACACTGCAGCTGGATAACACCTGGCACGATAGCGCCGAGGCGGTGTTGAACAACTGGATTGGCACTGTCTATCAGCTCACCAACATGGATAGACGGCTGCCGTTTCAGGACCATATTGATCCGAATGATCCGCTGGGGCTAAAAGACTAAACCCTAAAACTATCGTCATTCCGGCGCAGGCCGGAATAACGTGTATTTATTTCGCCAACCGTTTCTTCAAGGTCTTGTTGACCGCACGCGAGGCCGCCATAAAACCAAAACTGGCAGTCACAAAACTAGCCGAACCATAACCAAACCGGCAATCCAGCGACACACCATGAATACCCGGTTTTTCATGACTCACCGAACCATCATCTTTGGGATATACCTGTTGCTGCGATGAAAAAATGCACTCCACCCCAAACGAACGCTTGGGATTACGACTAAAATTAAACTCACCCCGCAGCCGTGAACGCACCTTGGCCGCCAGCGGATCATTAAAGGTCTTGCTCAGGTCGGCAACCTGAATCATGCTTGGGTCGGTCAGACCACCGGCACCACCTGTAGCGACTATGGGAATCTTGTTGCGCTTGCAGTAGGCAATCATGTTGGACTTGAATTTGATGCTATCCAGCGCATCAACCACATAGTCATAACCGCCGCCACTATCTTTGTTATTCAGATAGCCATTCATATTTTCCATGTTCACATATTCATGAATTGCGTTTACATCACAATCAGGATTGATCTGCCTAACCCGCTCGGCCATCACCTCAACCTTGGATTGGTCAAGAGTTTCGGTCAGCGTATGCAACTGACGATTGGCATTGCCGACATCCACCGTGTCGCCATCAATAAATGTGAGCTTGCCAACACCAGTACGGGCCAACGCCTCCACCACCCAGGAACCAACCCCGCCAACCCCGGCGACAAAGACATGCATCTCTCGCAACACATCGGCCGCCGCCGTGCCATATAAACGCTGAATCCCGCCGAAGCGTTGACTATAATCGTCGCTAGCCATCATTAATCCGCAAATCAAAAAGACAACATTTTACCATGATCAAATTTGCCACCCTCTATCAACACGCCGCCCGCCGCAAAGGTGGTGAAACCGAGCTGGAAGCCCTGCTGCCAACACCACTCAGCGTCGACCAACTGGCCGCCGTCCCCGACGACCGCTGGCTGGCGACCATGAGCCGCTGCATCTTTAACTCAGGCTTTAACTGGAAGGTGGTCGATAAAAAATGGCCTGAGTTTGAAGAAGTCTTTACTGGCTTTAATCCGACCCGCTGGAAGTTCATGTCAGAAGATGATTTTGAACGACTGCTAAAAGACACACGCATCATTCGCCACGCCAAAAAGATTTTAGCGGTGCGTGACAACGCCACCTTTCTCTGCGACCTGACCGAGGAACATGGCAGCGTCGCAAAATTCTTCGCCGACTGGCCCTGCGATGACTATGCTTCTCTGCTAACTCTGTTAAAAAAACGCGGTAGTCGCCTGGGAGGCAACACCGGCCAATACTTCTTGCGTTTCATGGGCAAGGACTCATTTGTACTCAGTCGAGACGTGATAGCGGCTTTGATCCGGGAAGGCGTGGTGACTACTGAACCAAAATCACAACGTGATCTGAAACTGGTACAGCAGGCCTTTAATCAATGGAGCGGAGAAAGTGACCGACCATTAACTCACATAAGTAAAGTCTTGGCATTTACTGTTGGCGCGTAGTTAATCCAGCAATCGCTCGATAAACTGCGCCGCACAAAAGGCATCTAACTCAGCCATCGCAACATCAGGCACATCCACAGACATCAGCACCTGCTGACTGTAATCGACATTTATAATCTGCGCTTCATGCAATTCAGCCCAATGGCGCAACAACTGCTCCTTGGCGAAGTCCAGTGATAGCTTCACTTCCTGCCTCGGCACCGCCTGTTCCAACGGCAAGGCCGACATAGCCGCCTCGGCCGCACCGCTATAGGCCCGCACCAGGCCACCAGCACCCAGTTTGATGCCACCGAAGTAGCGGATCACCACCACCAGCACATCACCCACTCCCTTATGCTGGATCACATTCAAGATCGGTTTACCGGCCGTGCCCGAGGGCTCACCAGCATCATTGGCCGCCGCACTCGAAGCCGAGGCGGGATTGCCAAGTAGATAGGCCCAACAGTGATGGCGGGCATCGGGATAATCCCGCTTAGCCTGTTCCACCAGCGCCAGTGCCGCCTGACGATCAGTGACCTTGGCGGCGCGGGCGATGAAGCGACTTTTCTTTATCTCAGTTTTGGTTTCAACACTGGACGCGGGGGTGGGATAACTGCTGGACATGAGCCGGATTCTAACACGCCATAGATCGCTGCCAGCTTGGGAAACGATTGCAACAGGCAGAAACAAAAAACCCCGGCAGCCACTCGGCTGCCGGGGTTTGATTAAACAACATTTAAAGCAATACTATTTACGTTTTCGAGTGGCTGCCATACCCGCCAAGCCCAATCCCATTAGAACCAAAACAGCGGGCTCAGGCACACTATTATTAAAAACTTCCTCGGCAGTCCCTTGAACACCAACAGTGAAACCATTCCAGTTTTCACTGCTTAGGCTACGCCAGCTAACCGTATCAAACGCACCTGTAAAACGCAGTGTGCCGTGTGGCTCACCGGTACCAAGCAGCTGGTACTCGAATAAACCCCCACCCAGATCAACAACTTGTTTAAAGGACGTACCACATCCCCAATAACCACAGTCATTTCCATCAGCTGGATTTCCGAAACTCAAAACTTCAAAGTCCTGATCAAAGGAATAACCATTGCCGTTGAGGCTAACATAAGAAAAAACCGGATTTGCAATTGTCTCTGAGAATGTCAATGTTTGATTGCCGGCAAAACGAAGACCCACAATATCTGTACCTGTAGGGATATTATCCACTGCACCGCTGGTATAAGGCGACGTAGCGGGATTACGCCCAGCACGATTATTTTGCCAAAAATCAGTCCCACCGCTTGACTGGAAAAAGGCAACGCCCTGTGGGTTATTGTATGTCACATCAACTGTAGAAGTCGGCGTAGTAATCGTGCCCACCCCTGTAAAACCATTTGCCGAGGAAGAGGTAGTCCAGTCAGTCCAATGAATTGGCACTGCACTAGCCGAAAAGCTCGCCAGCCCCAGGATTGCAGCAACTAAACCTGCTTTGATTTTTCTATTATTGGTGAGCATCTTCGTATTCCTCTTCGTTTCCCAAGTGGCTGGATATCAATATTAGCAAAAACAAATATTAATAACAATAAATATACCAACAAAATAATTATCACTTAATTTCAAACAAGCTAAACATCCAAAATTTAGCATAGAATCCTAGCTAGCAAAAAACAACAAAAACACTAAAACAGATTTCAAAAAGAAACATCTCCAAACATCGGCTATGGCAATAAATCCTGATTAAAACTTACCGTGACCACAATTCAAGCAACCCAGACAAGCACTTGAAAGCTGATGACAACACTTCAAAAAGCCGGCTTTTCCTGATCTCGGCGACACTCTAGACGCTGGCAACGCAGCTAGATACCAGTCAGCCTAAAGAGCGTATTCCAGCACGCTGCCCCCATTCTTCCTAGCCTGCGCCTGGCAGGTAAAAAATAAGAGGAGACAAACCTAAATAAATAGATATATATTCCGCCTAAATTTATACCAACAAACATAAACATATCGTCACAAACAGCCAAAGGATAAAAGCAGATGAGCAAAGATTCCCCCTGGTTTGGTTATTTGGAGATTGGAGAAAAAAGCACCGCGGTAGCTCGTGAGCCCAAGCTCAACACAGCTAAGCCCGACACCATCTATTTATTCAATCTTCTGCGCAACGAAATCATCGAATACAA
>Ga0316204_10009350_pt1 | contig 13145 bp, 9 predicted proteins | sample 6monrhotite_MG_2_FD_205661 | JGI IMG/M metagenome (GOLD analysis project Ga0316204, IMG submission 205661) | Microbial mat bacterial communities from mineral coupon in-situ incubated in ocean water Damariscotta River, Maine, United States -... | ecosystem: Environmental > Aquatic > Marine >... | reverse complement strand
TAATCAATTAACCACAATGCATGCTCTGATCATGGTTTTTGGTGCTGTAATGCCAGCTTTTGTAGGTTTTGCAAACTGGATGATACCTATAATGATTGGTGCTCCAGATATGGCTTTACCAAGAATGAACAACTGGTCATTTTGGATTTTACCTTTTGCCTTTACTATGTTGGTCTCTACTTTCTTTATGGATGGTGGAGCCCCAGCTGCAGGTTGGACATTATATCCACCCTTAGTTTTACAAGGTGGTAAAAACTTAGCCTTCGCTGTATTTGCTATTCACATGCTAGGTATATCTTCAATCATGGGTGCTATAAATGTGATTGCTACCATTATGAATATGCGCGCTCCCAATATGGGCTATTTAAAAATGCCTTTATTTGTATGGACATGGTTAATTACTGCATTCTTATTAATCGCAGTCATGCCAGTATTTGCAGGTGCTGTTACCATGCTATTAACTGATCACTATTTTGGTACAACATTCTTTAATGCTGCTGGTGGTGGAGACCCTGTATTGTTTCAACATATATTTTGGTTTTTCGGTCACCCAGAAGTTTATATTATGATTCTGCCTTCATTTGGTATTATCTCAGAAATTATTCCAACTTTTGCACGTAAGCCATTGTTTGGTTATGTATCAATGGTTTATGCAACTGCAGGTATCGCTTTCTTATCATTCATCGTTTGGGCACACCACATGTTTTCAGTAGGCATGCCATTAGGCGGAGAATTGTTCTTCATGTATGCAACGTTCTTAATTTCTATTCCAACAGGAGTTAAAGTTTTCAATTGGGTGTCTACCATGTGGAAAGGTGCCATGACTTTTGAAACTCCTATGTTGTGGTCAGTTGCCTTTATAATCTTATTTACTATCGGTGGTTTTTCAGGTTTAATGCTAGCCATTGCACCTGCAGATTTCCAATACCATGATACTTATTTCGTTGTGGCTCATTTCCATTATGTATTGGTGACTGGTGCTATATTTGCGATTATTGGTGGTGCATATTACTGGTTACCAAAATGGTCTGGATATATGTACTCAGAGAGACTTGGTAAAATTCATTTTTGGTGGTCAACAATTTCGGTTAATGTTTTATTTTTCCCACAACATTTCTTAGGACTTGCTGGAATGCCAAGACGTATTCCTGATTATTCAACACAATTTGCTGAATTTAATATGTGGTCCAGTATTGGTGGTTTTGCCTTTGGTTTAGCACAAATTTTCTTCATTTACATCATTTGGAAAACAGTGAAAGGTAAAGGGTGTGAAAAGGCAACATCAAGAGTCTGGGAAGGCGCTAAAGGTTTGGAATGGTTTATTCCATCTCCTGCTCCACATCACACATTTCAAGATGGAGCCGCGGTGAAAGATGAGCAATTAGCTCATGTGACATCTCATTAAATATAATTTATTTAAATGAATGACAATATAGAAAAAAGAAGAAAAGCAGCCCGACGCACTGCAGTTGGGCTGGTGATATTTGCGATTGCCATATTTATTACGTTTTATGTGATAAACATAAAATAGAAAATTTAAATTATTGCAATGAATAAAATAGTTATAAAAGCGGTCATAATATCGATTGCCATGTTTGGATTTGCTTTTGCATTGATTCCACTTTACAACACCTTTTGTGAAATTACTGGACTCAATGGAAAAACAAGTGGACAAGTTGTCGCCGAAGAAGTATTAAACAAACAAACTGTCGATAAAAATCGTTTGGTAACCGTACAATTTGATGGCAGTGTTAACTCCAAGTTAAATTGGGAGTTCAAACCAACAGAACTACAGATGAAAGTAATTCCAGGTAAACTGTATAAAACTGAATATTATGCAAAAAATTTATCTGATAAAGATATAACAGGACGTGCCACTTACAGTGTTACTCCAGGTAAAGCTTCATTGTATTTTAATAAAACAGAATGCTTTTGTTTTACTGAACAAACATTAAAAGCACAGGAAGAAGTTTTAATGCCTGTTACTTTTATAGTAGATACTAAATTAGCAGAAGACGTAAAAATAATGACTTTGTCTTATACATTTTATAAACTAGGGTCATAAAAAAATAGATTAAGAATTAGAGGGTAGAAATGTCAAACTCAGAAACATCCAAAAATAGTCATGATCAATATTATGTTCCACACTTAGCCCGTTGGCCAATTGTCGGCTCAATTGGAATGACCTTAACAGCCGTTGGCGCAGCCAACTTTATGAATAGTGAAACATCCTATACACCCATTATGATGTATTTGGGTTTTGCAATTCTTATTTTTATGATGTTTGGCTGGTTTGGTGAAGTCATAAAAGAATCTGAAGGAAACTTATACAATCCACAAGTAGATACATCTTTCAGAATGGGGATGATTTGGTTTATTTTTTCAGAAGTCATGTTTTTTGCCAGTTTTTTTGGAGCATTGTGGTATGCCAGAAACCTATCCGTACCATGGTTAGGCGGCGAAGGCACAGGATTATTCACAAATTCAGAATTATGGAGTGGCTTTGAAGGGGTGTGGCCAACAAATGGTCCTGCTGATGTGGGTGGTAAATTCGAACTTATTGATCCTTATCATTTACCTCTGGTTAATACTTTGTTATTAATGGCCAGCTCCATCACTTTAACTATTGCACATCATGCATTAGTAGATGGTGCGCGTAAAAAAGTTATCGGTTGGTTAATAGCGACCGTTGTATTAGGTGCAGCTTTTTTATTTTTCCAAGTAGAAGAATATATAGAAGCTTATCAACATTTAGATTTAACACTTGAGTCTGGAATTTATGGATCTACTTTCTTCATGCTTACAGGTTTCCATGGCATGCATGTAACACTAGGTGCCATTATGTTAACCGTAATTACTATTAGAATGATTCGTGGTCACTTCAAACCTGAGAGTCATTTTGGGTTCGAAGCGGTTGCATGGTATTGGCATTTCGTTGATGTGGTTTGGCTAGGGTTGTTTATTTTTGTTTATATAATATAACGTATATACACAGTTAATTAGGATAAAAAAAACGCCTCAAAATTGAGGCGTTTTTTTTGCATGAATCATTAATTAAATTAACATTAATTTTTTAATACGCTTTTGGGCATCAATGAATGTGCTTCAATCCAGCCTAATTTCAATGCCACCATAATTAAAATAAATAGACCAAAACTAACAGCGATTCTAACTGTTAAAAAGCGGACTGTATTTTTTCCTTGTCCTTTATCCTTAACCATATGGTACATGGCCATTGCTAGACTGTAAATGACAAATAACAATACTATAACGATTAATATTTTCATTTATTTTTCAGTTCCCTGTCATGACTAACGATTAAAGCTTCATTTTTTAAATCAACTAAATCCGCAACTATTCTGGCAGCTTCCATTAACACAAAATCATCAGCCGGCTCAGAATTATTTTCAGTATTACTCAGTTCTTCTTCATCATTTGACTCTGGTTCTTCACTTGCAGTATCTGTTTCTGAATTATATAAAACTTCAACATTTGTAATAAGTGGATCCAATTCACCTTGAGATATTAATTCTCTTTGTTGTTTTCTCAAAATTTTACGCTCTTCTTGTTTTTTAGTCTCAGCTTTTCTGACAAGCTCTGACAAAGAAATTGACTTATCATCTTTAAGTGTATTGTAATAATCATAGTCTTCTTTTATAAAAGCAAATTCAGGATTAACAATTTCACGGGCCTTATAATGTTTACGTAACCTTGGAATATCTCGGGTTAAATCTCCTTGCATATTGTAGTTTGATCGTTTTATACTAGTCCAAGGTAAGGCATTTTCATATTCACTTTCACCGTAACTATCTGTACCTGCACGGTCAGGGAATTGAATATCAGGGATTACACCTCTATTTTGTGTGCTGCCACCATTAATTCTAAAAAACTGAGATAATGTTAACTTCAATTGTCCCATCGGATGTTCTTTACTGCTCGAATAATTATCTAAAGGAATCAAACTTTGCACAGTTCCTTTACCAAAACTTCTTTCTCCAACGACCACTGCACGACCATAATCTTGTAGAGCCGCTGCAAATATTTCTGAAGCTGATGCTGAAGCACGGTTACTTAAAACAACCATTGGTTTGGTCCATGCCACTGATTTATCTGCATCTCTATCAACAGTAATTCCACCTCTTGAACTTTTAATTTGAACAACAGGTCCTTTGTCTATAAATAACCCTGTTAAATCTCGAGCTTCAATTAATGAACCACCACCATTATTTCTTAAATCCATTACCAAAGATTCAACATTTTCTGATTTAAATTTTTCTAATATTTTTTTTACATCAGTAGTAGTACTTCGATAGTCCTCATCACCACGGGCTTTTGCTTCAAAATCTAAATAAAATGCGGGTAAATTTATAACGCCTATTTTCTTTTCCTGGCTACCATTATTTACTTTTAGTATCTGATATTGTGCCGCCTGTTCTTCTAATTTAACTTTGTCTCTTATAATTGATACAACATGAGGCTTACTGCCTTGTGCATCATCTTCACTCAAAACATACAACCTGACAATTGTACCTTTATCACCACGAATTTTTTCAACAACATCATCAACTCTCCAGCCGACTACATCAATCGATGTGCCCGACTCTCCTTGACCTACAGCCACTATTTTATCGCCATTTTTTAGATCTCCTTGTTTTTCAGCTGGTCCTCCTTTAATTACTTTATTGATGGTAACATGCTCATCTTTAGAGCCAAGTAAAGCTCCAATGCCCTGTAAAGACAAACTCATATTTATTTTAAAATTTTCAGAGGTTCTTGGTGCTAAATAAGAAGTATGTGGTTCAATCAATGTAGCATAAGAGTTCATAAAATATTGAAACACATCTTCATTATTAGAATCATTAACTCTCTTTGCAATGCGTTTATAACGTTTAGTCAATATTTCTTTAATTTTAGATTCTTCCTTACCTACAAGTTTTAGATTTAAAAAATCATTCTTGACTTTCTTACGCCATAGATCATTCATGTCTTTTTCATTGGTAATTCTAGGAGAATCTTCTCTGTCCCATATATATTCTTCATCAATTGTAAAATCAAATGGCTTTTCTAAAAGTGACAATGAATAATCTGTTCTATTTTGAATACGTTTTATATATAAAGAGAAAATTCTGAATGCCAATTCTACATCACCTGTTTTAATGGCATCATCAACCTTATCTTTATACACTTCGAAACTTTTAATATCATCTGCATAAAAATATAGTTTATTTGAGTCAAGAATTTCTATGTAATTGTTTAGAATTTTTTCTGAAAAGGCATCATCAAGCTTCATCGGCTTATAATGTAATTGTTCAAGCAGTCTAACCAGCCAGCGACTGGTTTCTTTTTGATAAGGCTCAGGGCTTAAATTGATTTCTGTAGATTTCGCTTGTGAGTAGCTTGTGACTACTAGAATTGAAATGATTGTAATAAAATTTAATAGATTTTTTTTCATTTATAATATCTCGTGAACTTTTTATTCATTTATAGGACTAAGTGAATTAATTAATGATATAACTCAATGACATGCAAAACAAGCTAATGATCATTAGTTATAGCAAAAAGTTGGACAATTAAAAGCCTTAAGGGTTTCATTTTGTTATAATTAAGCATAGAAATTAAATTTTCAAGACGTATCTAATCATAAATCTTGAAAACATATAATTTAACCCCAACTTACAATTTTTATTTACTATTTTTATTTTCCATGGAGAAAATTTTATGAAGAAGACTTTAACAAGTTTATTAGTTGGCACTTTGCTAACAACCTCTGTATCATTTGCAGGCGATTTAGAAACAGACAACCAAAAAACCAATTATATGATTGGAAGTGATGTTGGTGCCTATATACTTAAAAGTGGTTTAGATTTTGATAGTGATGCATTTGTCGCTGGAGTCAATGACGCAGCTACAGGTAAAGAATCAAAATTAAGCCAAGAACAAATTACAAGTTTACGTCAAGCTATTCAATCTAAATTGAAAGCAGCTCAAGAAGCAGAGCGTAAAGAAATGATGGCTAAATTAGAAGCTGATAAACAAGTTAATCTAGATGCTGGTACCGCATATATGGCAAAGAAAGCAAAAGCAAAAGGCATAAAGAGTACGGAATCTGGCATGTTATACGAAGTATTAACTGAAGGAACCGGTGCTAAGCCAACTTCTGCTAATTCTACTGTAGTTGTTCACTATACAGGTACTTTAATTGATGGAACTAAATTTGATAGTTCAGTTGATCGTGGACAACCTGCAACTTTTGCACTTAACCAAGTCATTAAAGGTTGGACAGAAGGTTTACAATTAATGAATGCGGGATCAAAATATAGATTTTATATCCCACCTGGTTTAGCTTATGGATCTGATGCGCGTCCAGGCAGTCCAATTGGACCAAACAGCACTTTAATTTTTGATGTTGAATTAATCGAAGTCAAAGACGCAAAATAATACAATTAGGTTTAAGTAAAAAAACCAGTCTTTTGACTGGTTTTTTTATGTCTTAATAACAATTTTTTGATTCAATAAATCATTCAAATATAGGTTTAAATCTTTTTCTGCTTGTAACGCATCAATATCATATTTTTCTAGCATTCTTTTTAATATTCTTTTCTCATTTAACCCCTCTTGTATGCACTGATAAATCATTACTGAGGTTTCATTCATTTCAAAATATAAACCTTTTTCTGGTTCTAACAATAGAATTTTGCCATCTTCAATAGGAGTTTGTAAAATTTTTTTATTAATTGTATACATGCCTTTGAATTTAATTGATAGTCAGAATGAAGTCAAATAATAAACCCATTTGAATGTTCATTTAATAGCATATTATGAGCAAAATCTAAATATTAAAACTATTCAATTTAACAGTCTTTGCATTTTATTTTTTAATAATTAAATCGGAGCAGACTGGTAGATGTAATTTGTGTAAAACCTTATAAAATTAAGGGCTTATACACATTTAAGCAGAAATCTCACTAGCATCCTATTATAAACATTAATATTAAATATTATCACTATCAACAACTTTGTAACTTACTGATTTATATATGAATTATTTTTATGGTTAAATATTAACCAAAATGATAAAATGCTACGTTTTATCTGGCTTCAAACGACTATTAATAGGTGATATACACAGACTTATCCACAGCTTCTGTGGATAAGTCTATTTGACTAGCTATAACAATAAGTTAGCTGTCTTTCCTAAAAGTAACAAGAGCTTTTTTATGTAAGATATTGTTTTAAATTTTACAGAAATAATCCTTGTTTTATTTTATCAATAATCTAACATGGTTATATGCAATTCTTTAAGCAAGAAACTATACAAGTAGCCTTATCTATTCCATTTGCAGATAGCCTAACTTATCTACTACCTGATTCAATTTCTTTAGATGAAATAAAAGTTGGGATGCGAGTGGTTGTTCCTTTTAGAAATAAAAAATTAGTAGGCATTGTCTTAAGTATACAATCTTCTGATTACAACAAAAATCTTAAGAAAATTGCAGAAGTATTAGATAAGAAAGAATTTTTGCCTAATAAATCTTTAACTTTCATGCGACAGGTTCACAACTATTATTTAACTCCACTTGGTGAGGTCATATTTGCTGGTATTCCAAAATGGTATAAAAATATATTAAATCCCAAACTGCCCAAAGAAATATGGTGGCAAGTTTCTCAAGCTATTTCTCAAAAAGAAATTATAGCCAATATAAAGAGTAAGAAACAACAAAACATATATCAATACATTCAAGATAATGGACCACTACAAAGTAAAAACATGACACATATTGAGGCCAATGCATCTAGTCATTGCCAAGCACTTTTAAAAAAAGGCTTTCTACTACAATCTGATTTATGTTTCGTTGATTCACATCCACCACCAGAGCCTAATTTTATTTTAACTAAAGACCAAGAACTTAGTGTTAACAGCATTGATAAAAGTATAGGATTTGATTGTTTTCTTCTAGATGGTATTACTGGATCTGGCAAGACTGAAGTGTATATTAGATTGGTTAAAAAGCTAGTAAGTAACAACAAACAAGCACTTATTTTAGTGCCTGAAATTGGGTTAACACCACAATTATTTCACGAATTCACCAAACGAATACAAGGACGCGTGGCTGTCTTTCATTCTGGATTGACACCAGTCGCCCGTGCTCGCGCCTGGATAAAGGCTAAATCAGGTGAAATTGATGTTATTGTTGCCACCCGTTCAGGAATATTTACACCGTTTACAGATCTTGGCATGATTATTGTGGATGAAGAACATGATTTAAGTTTTAAACAACAAGATGGCTTTAGATATTCAGCAAGAGATTTAGCGGTCATGAGGGCTAAATTAGAAAACATTCCTGTCATTCTAGGTTCAGCAACACCTTCGTTGGAAACTTTTAACAATGCAGTGAATAAAAAATACCAATGGCTCAAACTAAGAGAACGCACGAATAAACAAGCCTTACCCTCAATAACAGTCCTAGATGTGCGTTCACATAAAATGCAAAAAGGCTTATCAAAACACGTCTTAATACAAATTGAAGAGGAAATCAACAAAGGTAATCAAGCTTTGGTTTTTCTCAATCGTCGGGGCTGGTCCCCAAAGCTAACCTGTCATGATTGTGGATGGGTTGCTGAATGTGATGAGTGTGATACCTATTTAACCTATCATAAACACATTAACAAACTACGCTGTCATCACTGTGAACGAATCTATGGAATACCTGAGTTTTGTTCAGAATGTGGATCACAAAAAGTTGAAACCATGGGAGTTGGTACGGAAAAGATTCACCAAGGATTAGTTGACAATTTAAAAGATGTAAAAGTAATTCGTGTTGATAGAGATACGGTGAAAACACCTAATCAATGGCAAAGAACTGTAGATGAAATTAAAACAGGAGACCCTTGTGTCATGGTTGGAACACAAATGCTTTCAAAAGGTCATGATTTTCCCAACCTGACATTAGTGGTCTGTGTTAATGTTGACAATAGTTTTTTTTCAATCGATTTTCGTGCCACTGAACACTTATCACAATTAATGATTCAAGTTTCAGGTCGCGCGGGAAGAAAAGACAAAACCGGCAAGGTGGTTATTCAAAGTCATTGCCCACAACATGAGTTTTTTAAACTATTACTAGGTAAAAGTTATCAAGACTACGCACTTCACGAACTAGAACAACGGGCAGCAGTCGGTTTCCCTCCAGCTAGTTACATGGCCATTATTCGCGCACGTAGCAGAAATGAAAAAACAGTGAATGAATTCTTTGAATCAATTTTAGCTGATACAACAGAAAATGAAACAGTTAGTATTATGGGTCCCATCCCAGCTCCCATGTATAAGAAGATGGGCCAATTTCAAATGCAGTTGATTTTCAATGGAAACAACCGAAAGTCATTACATAATACATTAAAACAAATCATTTGCTTATTAAGAAACAACAAAATCTGTAACAATGTTATTTGGAGTTTAGACCTAGACCCAATAAATTTGAGTTAAACCACACCCTTGTCATTCCCGACTGACACACGTCTTTCCCTTGAGGGAGGGGATGCATAGTTGCAAATAGCACTACAATATTAAATCCTTTGGAATGCCTTTAGGAATAGCTTCTAATAATCGTTTAGTATAATTCCTTTGTGGGTTTTGGTAAATTTCTTTAGCTGTTTCTAGTTCCACAATCTTACCTTGATTCATGACCCCAACTCTATCAGAAATATAATTAACCACAGATAAATCATGTGAGATAAAAATATAAGTTAAACTCATGTCTTGTTGTAAATCTTGCAACAGATTTAACACTTGCGCTTGTACCGACACATCTAGAGCTGACACCGATTCATCACAGATAATAAAGTCGGGTTCCACGCCGATCGCTCTGGCAATACAAATTCTTTGTCTTTGACCGCCTGAAAACTCATGCGGATAACGATTAAGGTGTTGCGGTTTAAGGTCAACTTTTTGCATCAATTCTTGCGCACGGGCAAAACGGTCTTTTTTACTTTCTCCAATATTATGAATTGCCATTGGTTCAGTGATAATATCACCAATAGTCATTCGTGGATTAAGTGACGAATAAGGGTCTTGGAAAATAATCTGCATGCGTGAACGCATTTTTCTCATGTCCTCTTTTCCTAAATCCATAATATTCACACCATCATATACTACATTACCACCAGTAGCCTTTTGAAGTCTCAATATAGTACGTCCAAGTGTGGTTTTACCACAACCTGATTCACCTACCAGACCCAGTGTCTCTCCCTTATGCACGACAAAACTAACATCATCAACGGCTTTAACATGGCTTTGGGTGCGGCCAAATAACCCACCTTTTACTGGAAACCATGTTTTTAGATTATTCACTTCTAATAACACTGGATGTGAATCAATATCAGATTTATCGGGTTTGACCATTGGTTCAAATTTATCTGCAGGGACTTCTTTTTCTGTTCCATCTTCTTCCATATAATCAGATACAGTTAATAATCTTTTAGGATTACCATCTAACATAGGTCTACAGGCAATCAATCCTTTGGTATATGGGTGTTTAGCATTTTTGAAAATGGTATGTACGTGATTTTGTTCAACGATATTAGAACGGTACATGACAACCACATCATCAGCCAAATCAGCAATAACACCTAAATCGTGTGTAATAAATAACATGCCCATGTGATATTCTTCTTGTAACTTAAGCATTAATTCCAAAACTTGCTTCTGAATAGTCACATCTAATGCTGTGGTCGGTTCATCACAAATAAGTAAATCAGGCTCACAGGCTATTGCCATAGCAATCATTACCCTTTGTTTCTGCCCACCAGACATTTCATGAGGATAGGCGCGGATTTTACTTTTTGGATCAGGAATTCCTACTTGATTAAGTAAATCAATAGAATAATTCCAAGCTTGTTTTTTGCTCATGCCTTTGTGCAATCTCAAAACTTCAGATATTTGAGACCCAATTCTAAACACAGGATTAAGTGCTGTCATTGGTTCTTGGAATATCATTGATATGCGGTTACCACGAATATTACGCATCTCTTTTTCTGATTTTTGTAATAGATCATCACCATTAAATAGAATTTTACCATTGGTAATAATTCCTGGAGGCATTGGTATTAAGCCCATAGTTGCCAATGAAGTCACTGACTTACCAGAACCAGATTCACCAACTAATCCAACAGTTTTTCCTTTGAGAATATCGAAAGAAACGTTGTTCACTGCCGTGATTAGTTCTTCTTGAGTTTTAAACTTGACGGTTAAGTCTTGAATGCTTAATAAGGGTGTATTTTCTTTATTCATAATTTATATAGTTTTAATTGTCTTTTGGATCAAGTGCGTCACGCAGACCATCACCGATAAAGTTAAAGCAAAATAATGTAACAGCTAAAAATCCTGCTGGGAATATTAATGACCATGGAGCTATTTCCATGTCTTGTGCACCTTCATTAACTAATGCACCCCAAGAAGTAAATGGCTCCTGTACGCCCAAGCCTAAAAAGCTAAGGAATGATTCTACCAGAATTACTTGTGGAATAGTTAATGTGACATAAACAGCGACGATGCCTAATAAGTTTGGTACGATGTGTTTAAAAATAATTGTTGGTGTTGTCGCTCCAACTGCAATAGCAGCTTCAACAAATTCTTTGCCTTTAAGGCTTAATGTTTGGCCACGAACTATGCGTGCCATATCCAACCATATATAACCACCAATTGCTGCAAATATCAAGAAGATATGACGGCCAAAAACCACCATGAGCATAATCACTAAAAACATAAAAGGTAATGCATACATAATATCTACTATACGCATCATGATGTTATCAGTTCGGCCACCTTTATAACCTGCAATTGATCCATAAGTAATACCAATCACAAGGCTAACTATTGTGGCAACAAATCCTACCATCAAAGATATGCGTCCACCATGCAAGGTCCGTACAAATAAATCACGCCCCAATGCATCGGTTCCAAAATAATGCTTTGATGCAAAATCTGGAGGTATGGACATGTATTCCCAATCAATATAATCAAAAGCATAAGGCGATAAAAAAGGACCTAATATAATAAGTAAAATCATTAAAACTAAAACGATTCCACTAGCGAATGCTAGTTTATTTTGTTTAAGACGTTGCCAAGCGTAATACCACAAAGTTTTACCGTGCTCATCTTTTTCATGAGAGATATTGGCAGCTTGTTGTAAAGTTTCAGTTTTTTCTTCAACCATCACTTATTCTCCAAACGAATTTTGGGATCCAAGTAGGCATATAAAATATCAACAATAAGGTTAAACACTACAATCAACACGCCTATAAAGATAATCACTCCCATGACCAATGTATAATCACGATTAAGTGCGCCTTGAACAAAATATCGACCTAATCCCGGCACACCAAATATTTTTTCAATCACTACCGAACCTGTGATAATACCAGCTGCAGCTGGACCAAGATAAGAAACTACCGGCATTAAAGCAGGTTTTAATGCATGTTTAAATACTGTTTGAACTGTTGATAAGCCTTTGGCTTTTGCCGTTCGAATATAATCAGATTGTAGGATTTCGATCATCGAACCTCTCATTAATCGTGCAATATAAGCTATATAACGTAATGACAAGGCTAAAACTGGCAAAACTAAATAGTTCCATTGACCATCGCCCCAGCCACCTGCAGGTAACCAATTCCTGTAGACTGCAAAAAATAAAATTAATAAAGGTGCAACTACAAAATTGGGTATGGAAATGCCAGTCATTGCTGAAGACATTAACAAATAATCAACCCATGAATTTTGCCGCACAGCAGCCATGGTACCCAATGACACACCAACAATCAAAGCTAATAATAAAGCAAAACCACCAATAGTTAATGACACTGGAAAACCTTTTACTATTAATTCAGTCACTGTATAGTCTTTGTATTGAAATGAGGGGCCGAAATCACCTTGTACTATATCTCCTAAATATCTAAAATATTGTTGATACAATGGTTCGTCTAAATGGTATTTTGCTTCTAGATTTTTTTGAATTTCAGCTGGTAGGTTTTTCTCTGTATCAAATGGCCCACCTGGTGCAACTCTAATTAGGAAGAATGAAATAGTAATTAAAATCAATAATGTTGGAAGAGCCCCCATTATTCGTTTAATTATATATCTCAGCATATGTTCA
>Ga0316204_10009349_pt1 | contig 13145 bp, 10 predicted proteins | sample 6monrhotite_MG_2_FD_205661 | JGI IMG/M metagenome (GOLD analysis project Ga0316204, IMG submission 205661) | Microbial mat bacterial communities from mineral coupon in-situ incubated in ocean water Damariscotta River, Maine, United States -... | ecosystem: Environmental > Aquatic > Marine >... | reverse complement strand
AAGGATCTGTGCCTAATTGCGCTGGATTCACACAATATTAACGGGAACTTTGTTTATCTACCCATCCCACAAAACATTACTACGACTTCAATCAGCACGTTTGCCAACAACCCCTAAAGGCTGGATCTTGCTCTATTTTCCACGGTTTTTAACGCAAAAGACCAGAACAGCTCGAAGCAAAAGTGAAACGGATAGATTATACAGACCTGACCAAAGTCTATCAATGACTTAAGATCCAATGTCGGCATGGGAAATAAAAAATAAACCAATTAAATTAATAGCTTACTATCTTTCGCAGGGCTAACAGAAAGATAATATTAGTGATTTTATTGGCTTAAAGCAGTTCTTACGCCAATTGCCTGCTGGACTGATGACAACTGACGCAACCACGGAGTAACGCCTGGCAGGCTTTTTTGTAACAAATCGGCTGATTGCTGAGCCTCTGCACGGCTTTTATAAACCCCTAATACTAATGCCAGCAACGGCTGGTTCTTCAATGTTGTCCTGAAATAGCGCAGATCACCTTCCAGGCTATTTCTTTCAACAAATGACAGCACTTTGCGTTCCTCCATGGCCATCAGCTGCAACGTAAAGACGTTTGGGTCCATGGCTAACAATTGGGACTCATGCTCTGCATACAGCTGCAAACGCTGACGTGACTGACTCAAATTCTGAAAATCTTTCAACGCTGCATGAACAGAGGCAAACGTTCGCACCCAAGGTTTGAGCCCGGGAATTTTTTTCCCCAATGCTTTACTGTTTAGTACCGCCTGCTCACGACTCTGAAAGTCACCTAACACAATGGCCAGCACATCTTTTCCGCCCGCCATGGTCCAAAAATACCGCGCATCATCTAATTTATTCTTCGCTGCAAAAGCTCTCACTGCAGCCTCATCCATCGCCATCAACTGCAATGTAAAATGATTCGCCTGCTGCGACTGTAACCATATTTCATCGGTGTGAGTTCTTTCAGGATTGATTTTGACAACTGGCGCAACGAGAATAACCGGAGAGTTTGGCGCTAGTTCTTGAGCCTGTTCAGATAATATTTTTTTAACGTTGCCTTCAACATCTTTCGGACGTATTTCATTTTCTCTAAACTTTAGTGGCACATCAGTGTCTTGATCGATTTTTTCCGATGTAATTGTTTCTAGAATAGTTTCAACTCTGGCTTCATCTTCAATTGCCCTCTCTTTTAAATCAACATTCAGCGCTGCTGTCGCCTGCAGTGATTCATCTTGAGCATCAACTTCAATAGGTGTACTACTAGCTACTATTTCCGGCACAGCAATATCCAATGCCTCATCATTTTTATTTATGGCCACGGCACTGTTCTGACTTAGATCTGTTTCCGACTCAGCTTTCTCTATTCGGTCTTCATCTACCACCTCGGCCTTTTCAACCGTTACTTCTGGTTCAACCTCATTCATCAAGTCAGTCAATGCAATAACGGGCAGCTGAGGTTTTTTTACCTCTAATATTTTTTTTGGCTTTGACGCGGCCAACAAAACAGGCGCCTCGACTAACGACGTATCATCCGCCTCCACAGTGACGGGGATAGCATGCGTATTATTTATTTCTTGAACACCGAACCATCCCTGATTATTTCCAAGCATCAAAACGACTACAACAGCAACCGCTACACCAGGCAAAATTAATTTGAATTTCGACAGTTTTTTCGATACATCTTTCGAAATTTTTTGCTTTGTTACAACGCCACGACTTTTATCCCATGCCAAGCGCGCAAACTCATTAATGCGCGAAGGCACTCCCAAAGAAGAGGCGTAGATTGATTTGTATAACGAAGCTTTTAATGCATCCGCCTCACCGTAAATAGTAAGACGGTGCAATATATAAGCAGCTGTATCTTCTTCAGTAAATGGCGCAAGATCAACGCTATGCACAAGCTGGGATTGCAACAACTGAAACGGTTTTGCGGCCAGCCTTTCCTTCAATAGCGGCTCGCCTGAAAGAATCAGCGTTATCTGCTTCTCACCCGAATCATTCTCTGCCACTAAACTAGCCAGCATATTCAATGCCGAATCATCCAGCTCATGAGCGTTATCAATCACCAATACCAGCATCTTGCCCTGGCTTCGTTGCTGCAACAAAAATCGACGCAAACTGGTTAACGTATCTTCATGAAGCTGGCTCTGCCAAAAAACCTTTTCCTGAATACGCTTGAGAATCAGTTCTGCTGATTGCGCAAACGATGCATCTAAACTAATCGCCTGACATGACTCACCAAGCCGTGCAAAAAACTGATACAGCAGCGCTGTTTTTCCAATACCTTTTTCACCGCTCAACAACATTGCGCCGCCATAAGGTGCCAAATGCAGCATGAGGTTTAAACGTTGAGAACGTCCCTCTTCTGAGTAATAGACCTTCTGCTCAAGGTCATCAGTAAAAGGGTCCTGATCGCCGATAATATCCAGCAGATCGTCAGACAAAAATTGTTTAGATTGATTGGTATTTTCAGCTTGCATCAATGCGCTCATCGCCCTGAATAAAAACAACACGAAAACCTTTGCGTAGTTGTATGTCACGCAATTTCAACAATGCTTCTTCAGCCGCTTCGTGTTGTTTGAAGTGTTCTTTCTTCAAACGGCCAGAAGCTCCTTGACGCCCGGACTCCCGAATAAGCGACCAGCCACCCAATAAGTCAGCCTGTAAAAACAAATGGTAAAAACTTGGCGCTCTACCTTCAATTTCTGGCCTTTGCATGTATATCTGCATTATAAAACCTTACTCTCAACTCACTTCACTCAACTTGCTACACTCAAGTCAACTGATTCGGGTCAAACATTCGTTCGTATTCTCCGATCGCAAAACGATCCGTCATGCCTGCAATATAATCCGCAATGACACGAGAGCATTCCGCGATACCGCCACTATCAGGTGCTAGCTCAGCTTGGCCAGTGATTTTATTCTGATATTCAGGCGGTAATAAACCGGCATCATCCATAAAAGCTTTAAATAAAGCAGCAATAATTCTATCTGCCTTGGCACTCATGCGGCGCACTTTATAATGCTGATATAAATTGTGCCTGAGAAATTGTTTTAACGCCTGGTTCTGCGCAGCCATTTTCTCACTGAAACCAATTAAACTGGCTTCAGCATCACGGATATCCTGAATAGTCTCTGGTGCGATCGCAACGATCCGGGCGGTACTCGTTTCAATTAAGTCCACCACCTGCGCATTAATCATGCGCCGAACGACTTCATGTGTCACCCTGCGTGGTGATAAATTTTTATACGCACTCAACACTATTTGATAGGGCTCGGCAAACAGTGGGATTTCAGAAAGCTGCTCAATAGAAACCAATCCAGAACGCAAACCATCATCGACGTCATGATTATTGTATGCAATACCATCTGCCAAATTAACTAACTGAGCTTCCAAACTCGGCTGTGCCCCGCAAAGAAAACGCTCACCTATGTCGCCAAGCTCCTGCGCACGCTTTTGAGAGCAGTGCTTTAAAATTCCTTCGCGCGTCTCAAATGTCAGATTTAGCCCACTGAAATCAGCATAGTGCTCTTCCAGCTCATCAACCACTCGCAACGATTGTAAATTATGCTCAAAACCACCGTGATTTTTCATGCATTGATTCAATGCATCCTGGCCTGCATGGCCAAAAGGGGTATGCCCTAGATCATGAGCCAATGAAATAGATTCTGTCAGGTCTTCATTCAAACCCAGTACGCGCGCAATCGAACGTCCAATTTGCGCCACTTCAATTGAGTGAGTCAATCGGGTGCGAAACATATCACCTTCATGATTTACAAAAACTTGTGTTTTATATTCCAGTCGGCGAAATGCCGCTGAGTGAATTATCCTGTCTCGATCGCGCTGAAATTCGCTACGATAATTTGGCGCATCCTCTTTAAAACGCCGGCCACGTGAATTAGCAACACTTGCTGCATAAGACTTCAATGAAGGCATGTTGCTCATTCCATTGAGCGGCAGCTATCAAGCGTTGACAACAATACCGAGGGCTCGTAATCGTCACTGACAAAAGCGCTGCCAATGCTTTTCAACAATACAAAGCGGATCTTACCTTCTTTTGCTTTTTTATCTACTGCCATCAGCTCAAGAAAGCGTTCGTTATCCATTTCTCGCGGCGCACGAACGGGTAATGCCATCGCTGAAATCAAATCATCAATACGGTTCACTTCATCGTCGTTCAACAAACCCATGCGGCGCGACATTTCTGCGGCCATACACATACCTGTTGCCACCGCCTCGCCATGCAACCAAACACCATAACCCATGCCTGTTTCAATCGCGTGACCAAACGTATGGCCTAAATTAAGCAATGCCCTAACGCCACTTTCCAATTCGTCTTCAGCAACAATGTCTGCCTTATTAATACAGGATCGTTCAATCGCTTCACCCATCACAGCATTATCACACGCAAGCATTGCTGGCACACGCGCTTCGATCCAGGCAAGAAATTCAGCATCACGGATTAAACCGTATTTAATCACCTCGGCAATACCCGAATGCAATTGCCGCTTATCAAGCGTTTGCAAAACAACCGTATCGGCAATCACGCATTGTGGCTGATAAAAAGCACCAATCATGTTTTTTCCAAGCGGGTGATTAACTCCCGTTTTTCCTCCTACAGAAGAATCAACCTGAGCGAGTAGCGTTGTTGGTACTTGAATAAAAGCAACCCCCCGCTGATAACTAGCGGCCGCAAAGCCTGCCATATCTCCGATTACACCACCGCCTAATGCTATAACGGTACAACTTCGGTCAAAATGCGCCTGCAACAACGCATCAAATATCGTATTCAGAACATCAAGATTTTTATATTGCTCGCCATCCGGCAAAATTACTTCTTGGACCTGAAAATCAGCTAATCCAGCACGAAGTTTTTCAATATAAAGTGGTGCAACCGTCTCATTACTGACGATCATTACCTGCTTACCGCCGATGTGCGGTGTAAGCAGGTCCGCATTACCTAATAAGTTTGGCCCTATATAGATCGGGTAACTACGGTCACCCAGGTCAACATGAAGTGTTTTCATTTATTTCTACATCCGCTCAGCTTAGGCACGCTTATTCATTGCACAGCCCTAAGCTTCCGATAACTTTTTGATCTCACTAAGAATTAATTTAACACTATTAGACACATTTCGCCTTTCAGTATCAATGATTATATCTGCAACCATGCAATACAACGGGTCTCGTTGAGTTAAAATTTCCTGAATTTTTTGCTTAGGGTTTTCTGTTTGTAATAGCGGGCGATTACGATCTTTATTTGTACGCTGCAATAATTTTTCAAGTGAGGCGCGCAAATACACTACAACCCCATTATTCATCAAATGCGTACGGTTGCGCTCATCCAACACTGCACCACCACCGGTAGCCAGAATAATTCCATTAAGTTTTGTCAGCTCTTCTATAACGGCACTTTCTCTATCACGAAAGCCTTGCTCACCTTCTATATCAAAAATCCAGGGGATATCTGCACCCGTACGTTCCTCGATTTCATGATCGCTATCAACAAACCGCATCGTCAATGCCTTGGCCAGCTGACGCCCAATAGTGGTCTTGCCAACACCCATCGGGCCCACAAGAAATATATTTTTCGCCTCCATAAAAATGATATGCCTGAATACTAGAACAAAATCAAGCACCGCTTACGTTTAAAGGTTTATATGAAGGATTTTAGGTGGTGCATAAACAACAAACCCGGCATAGCCGGGTTTGTTGTTTATGCCTTAAAAATAGAAGCGCTACCGACTGCCAACCAAATCTGAACTGACCATACTGACACCCTGCTTAAGAATTTTCGGCGTTACAAATATCAGCAATTCAGCCTTATTATCAACCGTCGTCGAACGACGGAAAAGATTACCCAGTACGGGGATATCACCAAAAAATGGCACCTTGGCGATGTCATCACTACGCACCTGCTCATAAATACCGCCCAAAACAACGGTTTCGCCATTTCCAACCAGCACCTGCGTTGCTACTTTACGGGTATTAATACTTGGAACACCCAGCACCACGGAACCAACGCTGTCCTTATTCACCGACAAATCCATAATCACATTATCATCCGGTGTAATTTGTGGCGTAACAGATAGACTCAAAACAGCCTTCTTGAATGCAACATTCGTAGCACCACTGGAGGACACCTGTTGATACGGAACTTCGACGCCTTGCTCAATCAATGCCTCAGACTGATTAGAGGTTATCACACGAGGACTTGATACCACCTCACCACGCCCTTCAGACTGCATCGCAGATAATTCCAAATCCAACATGTAATCCGAGCCTAATAAAGCAAATGCAATTTTGCCCGCCTCACCGATAACAGGAAGGTTAACATTGAGACGATCTGTCGAACCAATTGCGGTAACTGTCGTTAATGGATCAATCGCTGTCGACGTTAAATTATCATTTTTCAGCAATGTATCCGTGCCGGATAAAGTACCCGCTGTTGCGCCACGACCACCTTGCCCATCGATACTGGCATTACTTAAATCAGTAATACCAAATCGTGAGCCAAGATCCTTGCTGAAATCATCATTTGCGATAACCACACGCGACTCAATCAACACCTGCCGCACAGGTCTATCCAAAGTTTCAACTAATGCTTTAAGCTCTTCAAGTTTCTCAGTGGTATCTTGCACCAAGAGGGTATTTGTGCGCTCATCAATGGATACGCTACCGCGCTCTGACAACAGGTTATTGCCATCTTGCTTCATCAACGCTGCAATTTCTTCAGCTTTGGCATAATTGACCTGAACATAGTCTGTAAACAAAGGCGCCAACTCTTCCAGTTGCTGCTGTGAAGCGAACTCCTGTTTTTCCCGCGCTGCAATTTCAGCGCTGGGTGCAACCATAATCACGTTGCCGGTCTTGCGCATATCCAAACCTTTCGTCAGGAGAACAATATCCAGCGCCTGATCCCAAGGAACATTCTTAAGTCGCAACGTTACGTTTCCTTTAACAGAATCGCTGGTCACCATATTTAAATCAGTAAAATCAGCAATCAATTGCAAGACAGCGCGAACTTCAATGTCCTGAAAATTCAATGTCAGGCGGTCTCCCACATATCCACCCACTTCACGCTTTCTTCTCGCATCTTGCTCATCTTTAACGATGGGTTTGATTTCAATTGTGAGCCGGTTATCTAGTTGATAAGTTACATGCTCGTACAAACCTTCAGTGGAAACCACCATTTGGACATTTTCACCTTTCTGAAAAGTGTCCACCATTACTACAGGGGTTGCAAAATCCATTACATCAAGACGCTGCTCCAGCGCAGCAGGAAGTCGCGCTTTAATGAAATTAATCATGACCTTGCCACGCTCTTCTTTAATATCTACCGGCACCGAAGATTCCGACAACTTCACAATCACACGGCCTTCACCTTTCTCACCGCGCCTGAAATCAATTTTCTTAATGCTCAACACTTCAACCTCGGAGCCCAAAACCACAGGCGTATTAGAAGTTAAAGATGTTTTCTTAACAGGTGGTGCTTGCGCAGCAAACACGCTAGCATCACTCTCAAGAATCAAATACACATCATCATCTTCGATCCTTGCTTCATAAGGCACAATCTTTGTCAGATTTAATACAATACGTGTCCGTCCGCGAGCTTCTATAGCATTTATACTACTGGCAACGCCGACACCCACATCCTGTTTTCTTGGTAGCTTGCTTGCCATGCCGGAAAAATCAAGCGCGATACGTGCAGGATTATTAGTAGTAAAACTAACCGGTTTTTTCAACGCGCCCGTGCCAGATGTGGATAATTTTATCTGCACCCTGCCACCCGGCAATGCCATGGCATCAGCGCTAACAAGTGTACGCTGTGCCGCCTGACTACCTTCGGCCATGCTCTGAAATGAGGACAAGAACAATGCAAGCATCACTATTACGCTGATCAACCAGACGCCAAAATGATTACCGTCGGGATTTTTTGTCCTTCCAGATTTCACCTTTAAACAGGTATTGTTTTTCTGAAAAATCGCCATAACCGTTCTCTCTTTTATTATTAGGTTATTCTATATTCAACGTCAGGGATGCCTGCCGATCTTCCCAACCGCCTAAACCATTAGGAACAACTTCAGTCAGCGTAATACTCTCATCATCAACAAGTGTAACCTTGCCATGATTATGCCCTATATAACTACCGGTTTTAATTCGATAGATGACACCATCAGATGCTTTAACCAAACCCCATTTTGCCCCTTTAATTTCAAGAACACCCATCATTCTTAAAGTATCTAATGGAAACTCTTCTAACTCTTCTTTTTCACGTTTCTGATCAGGGCCACCACCGTGGTCTTTTAGAGAAGCAGATGAAACTTCTGTGCGCCAAGTAATAAACGGGTCTCTAAATTCATCTGAGTTATAAACAAAGTTTTCAACAGGTAAAAATTCAGGCAAAGGGGGAACACTGCCTTTTTTTGATTTAATATCACTGACATAATTCTGGAGATCACCAAGACTGCTGTCCGCACAACCTGTCAGCAAAAACATAAACAACAAAACTACCACCATTGAAGCAGTTTGAGACATCCGCTCAGCACGTTTCATCAGTAGTCGTTTATGTTTCAAGCTATTGACCTTTAACATCCATCAAACCCCAGTTATTCTTCATCAATATAGCGATAGGTCTTCGCTGTTGCCTGCATCACAAGTTTGCCACCATTACCTTTTGCTTTGAGTGGACTAATAGTAAAGTCATGCAATGTAACAATACGTGGCAAGGTCGCAACGTCACTAACAAAGCGACCAAAATCATGATAATTCCCAACCACTTTAATTTTTATCGGCAATTCCGCATAAAACTCTGCCGGCACTTCTTTCTCTGGTTTAAATAAATCAAATTCTAAACCATTCGCCATACCCGTTTGCGAAATATCTATTAATAACGCTTCTACCTCTGTTTCGCTGGGCAACTGACGCAACATCGCACCAAAAGACAATTTCATCTCGTCCATTTGCTTTTTATAATCTTCAAGGTTCGCCGCCTTGTTATATTTCGCAGCAAACGTCTTTTTAAGTTTATTTTCTTCTTTTTGCGCTTTTTCGAGGACATCCATTTGATTCAACGTATCAAACCAGATGCCGGCACCTAGCACCGCAACAGACAAAAAGAAAATAGCGATCACCTTTAAGAATAAAGGCCATTTGGCAACATCCTGATAATCAATATCAGATAGTTCAGAAAAATCGATTTTTAAATCCATCGCCATCTAACCTCGACTCATAAGCCCTGTTTCTGCAAACTTGTTTGTTTTACATGCAATTTAAATTTACTTGCACGCACACGCTTTTTAGCTTTATCAACCTGAATAACCTCAAGGCGCGGATCTTCCATCCAATCAGTCGCATTTAGATTCCTCATTAACTTTGAGACTCGCGCATTGGACTGAGCAACACCTTCGATCACGATTGATGCGCCTTTTTGTTTAACATTGGTCAAATAAATGCCTGAAGGAACATTACGCATCAGGTCGTAAAAAACATGAACGATTTCAGGCCGTCTGCCCTGTAGTTGTTGAATCACACCCATACGTGCCAACAAACTTGCTTTCTCAGCTTCAAGCGCTCTAATTTCCTTAATCTTGGCTTCAACTTGAGATATTTCTTTTTTCAGGAACGCGTTGCGATCATTCTGCGCGTCTATTTGCCCACCAAAATGCAGATGCACATAAAAAATAATCGCGCCCATTAGCAACACAGCACCCACCGCAACAGAGACAAACTGACGTTGCTTTTCTTTGCGAATGGTTTCGCGCCATGGTAGAAGGTTAATTTGCGTCATCGGCTATCAAACCTACGCATTGCAAGTCCACAGGCAATCATCATAGCTGGCGCATCAAGGTTGATCGCTTCAGTTTTAATACGTGAAGCGAGTGACATATTCGCAAACGGGTTGGCAATTGAGGTGGTAATACCCAGCTTATCTTCAACCATTTGCTCTACGCCTTGAAGTGACGAGCAGCCACCGGCCAAAACAATATGATCGACATTGCCGTGCTGACTGGATGAAAAGAAAAACTGTAAAGATCGGCTCACCTGCTGCGTCAGAGAGTTTTTAAAAGGTTGCAACACATCCATTTCATAATCATCGGGAAGGCCGCCTTGCTTCTTGGCTAAACCTGCTTCTTCATAGGAGAGCCCATAACGACGCTGGATTTCATCGGTTAATTGTTTACCGCCAAACACCTGCTCACGGGTATAAACCACTTTAAAGTCATGTGACACACTCAATGTCATCATCGTCGCACCAATATCAATAATCGCAATGGTTTTACCAATTCCATTATCCGGTAACTGCTGCCCTAGCAGTGAAAACGTCGATTCCATGGCAAAAGCCTCAATATCAACAACCTTTGCATTTAATCCTGCCAACTCCAGCGCAGCGACGCGAATATCAACGTTTTCACTGCGCGAAGCGGCCAACAAAACATCCACCAAATCTTCCTGGTTTTCCGTTGGGCCAAGCACCTCGAAGTCCATATTAATTTCTTCAAGTGGATACGGAATATACTGATCTGCCTCAAGCTGTAGCTGATCGGCCATTTCCTCATCTGACAGTGAAGCTGGCATGGAAATAACCTTGGTGATCACTGCTGAGCCTGCCACTGCTACCGCCGCGTTCTTAGTTCGAGTGCCGGCACGACGAATGGCACGACTAATCGCCGCGCCTACAGCCTCAACATCAACAAGATTTTTTTCTTCCACCGCATTTGCTGGCAAAGGAACAACGGCATAGCTTTCCACACGATAACGTCCGCCCGACTGCGCTAGCTCAAGCAGCTTCACAGTTGTGGAGCTTATATCCAGACCAATAAGAGGTGGAGCTGATTTTTCAAATAAACGCATTAAACGCCTACTACCTTAATTTCCGATTTCAAAAAATTGCTGCAGGCAAATCATGTCTCAGCAACCCTATATCACAGACAAATGAAATAGCAAATATATTTACCTTTCGCTATGTTATCGTCCGCAACAGGAAAAAGTTTTATACTAAATCACTTTACTTAGACACTGTTATCAAACTGGTATTTTTTAATGCGACGGCCATCACGAATAGTTAAATTCATTCTGTATACATTTCTCAGCGGCACACTGATAGTTATACTCGCCATAGCGGCCAGTTATGTCTATATTTCGCCAAGCTTGCCTTCTACAAGCGATCTAAGGGATATACGCCTTCAGGTGCCGCTTAGAGTCTACACTCAGGATCGCAAATTAATTGCCGAGTTTGGCAAAATGAAGCGCAGCCCTCTGAAATTTCATGAAACGCCCGACATGATGATCAAAGCATTGCTTGCCGCTGAAGATGACCGCTTCTTTCAGCATCCAGGCGTTGATTACCATGGTATTTTACGCGCCGTTGCCAATCTCATTCGTACCGGTAAAAAATCACAAGGTGGCAGTACTATCACCATGCAAGTGGCGCGAAATTTCTTTTTAAGTAGAGAAAAAACCTATTTGCGAAAATTAAGTGAGATTTATCTTGCCCTTAAAATCGAGCGCGAACTCAGTAAAGAGGAAATTCTCGAACTCTATCTAAACAAAATATACCTAGGAAACCGCGCCTACGGTGTTGAATCAGCCGCAAAAATTTATTATGGCGTCTCTGCCAATGAGCTCACTGTCGCCCAAATGGCAATGATTGCTGGGCTGCCCAAAGCGCCGTCACGTTACAACCCCATCGCCAATCCTGAACGTGCACTGATTAGGCGTGATTACATTCTTGATCGTATGCATCAACTACGATTTATCAATACTGCCAACCTAATGGTGGCAAAAGCAGAAATAGATAGCGCTCGTATCCATGGCTTAATTATTGAAACAGAAGCCCCCTACGTCGCTGAAATGGTGCGCGAAAAAATGGTTCAAACCTTCGGTGATGATGCCTACACAAAAGGGTTAAAGGTATATACAAGCGTTAATTCACATTTGCAAACAACGGCCAACACGGCGTTAAGGAAAGCACTTTATGACTATGACAAACGTCATGGGTACCGAGGCGTAATAGATAAAACTGATTTGACACGTCTATCCGAAATGGAAAATTGGCTGACGATTTTCAAGGGCATAGCCAAACCCGCCGACCTTGTACCCGGCTTAGTTTTGATGGTCGAAGACAACAACGCCTATGTTATTCTTGAAGATCAAAAAATCATCAACTTAACGTTGAAAGAGCTTTTATGGGCTCGAAAATACATCAATGACAACCGTCTCGGTGCCAAAATTAAAAGTATCACGGACGTTCTCACACAAGGTGACATCATCTATGTAAGAAAAGATGAAAAACAATTGTGGCAGCTGGCACAGATCCCTCAGGTAGAAGGCGCCATCGTCTCACTGGATTCGCACGATGGCAGTATCGATGCGCTAGTGGGTGGATTTGATTACTATCACAGCAAATTTAACCGCATCACTCAGGCGAACCGCCAACCCGGATCAAGCTTCAAACCTTTTATTTATTCTGCGGCGCTTAATAAAGGTTTCACCGCCGCCAGCATAATCAATGATGCGCCCGTTGTATTTGACGACCCCGGGTTGGAAAGCGCCTGGCGCCCTGAGAACTACAGCGGAAAATTTTTTGGTCCGACACGGCTTCGCATTGCTTTAATGAAATCGCGCAACCTAGTATCGATAAGACTATTACGCTCCATTGGCATCAAATCTACAATCAAATATATTTCTCGCTTTGGCTTTAATACCCAGGATCTTCCCAAAGACCTTTCTCTAGCACTCGGGAGTGGTGCTATCACGCCAATACAGCTGGCAGAGGGTTATGCGATCTTCTCTAATGGTGGCTACCATGTCATGCCACACTTTATTAATTATGTTGAAGACATAAAAGGTGAAGTCATCATGCAAACATTCCCCGAAATAGCTTGCCCTGAGTGCGAAGAAACATCTAATAATTCAGACGCAACTGAGACAAATGAAACAGACGGCTCTGAAAATGAACAAACTGAAACTGCCAAATTAGCCACACGTGTCATCACAAAAGAAAACGCTTACCTGATGAATTCCCTAATGCGCGGCGTCATACAACACGGTACTGGCCGACGAGCGCGGCAGCTTGGTCGTAAAGATATCGCAGGGAAAACAGGTACTACTAATAACCAACATAATACTTGGTTCT
>Ga0316204_10009348_pt1 | contig 13146 bp, 10 predicted proteins | sample 6monrhotite_MG_2_FD_205661 | JGI IMG/M metagenome (GOLD analysis project Ga0316204, IMG submission 205661) | Microbial mat bacterial communities from mineral coupon in-situ incubated in ocean water Damariscotta River, Maine, United States -... | ecosystem: Environmental > Aquatic > Marine >... | reverse complement strand
TTTCCGCCGAGGGGCAGCGCGAGTTGCAGGCGATGCACGAATGCGTGCTGGCCAATATGCGGCTGGCCTGCAACGTGCTGGTTTCGGATGATCTGGAAAGCGCGCGCCTGCTGGTCATGGAGAAATCCGAAGTTGCGCGGGTCGAGCGGCAAAGCCGCATTCACCATCTTGAGCGGTTGCGCGAGGGCAGAACCGTCAGCTTCGAGACCAGCGACATGCATCTGGAGACCCTGCGCGGGCTGAAAGACCTCAACAGTCAATGTTCAGCCATCGCCTATCCGCTGCTCTATCGCAACGGCCAGTTGCTGGAAACCCGGTTGATCCGAACGCTGGGGGCCGATCATATCGGCGACTGACGGGTGACTGGCGGGCGACTGGTGTGCGCCCGGCTGGCGACTGGCGGGCGCGGGCGACTGGCGGGGGCCGCAACCGCGACAGCGCAATCAGGTGGATTTGCGAAACAGCCGGGTGGTGTCAAACAGCGATTCCAGCCGCTCGAACCGGCTTTCGGTCTGCGGCCAATCCTGTTCCTGCGTCGCCGATATAAGCGCCTCCAGCAGCATCATCGTCGATGTGTTCGAATCCCACGCCGATGGAATGTCGACCCAGCAGTTGAAGGTTTGCGACGCGACCTTGGCAATTGGTGATGCCCATTGATCGGTGATCAGGATCACCTTGATGCCGCGCGATGCGGCAAGTTCGGCCAGATGCAACAGATTGGTCTCATAACGCCGAACGTCAAACACCAGCAGCGTATCGCCTGCCGCCATATCCAGCACGTAATGCGGCCATGTCGCCGACGAGGAGGTCATATGCGTGACCCGGGGCCGGATCGCCTGCAGATGGGTAAAGGCATAGCCTGCCAAGGCACCGGTAATGCGCCCGCCAACCACGAATATGCGGCTGTTTTTATTGGCCAATTGTTGCACGGCGGTGTCAAAGGCCTCGGTGTCGATATTCGACAGGGTATGGCCAAGGTTCTTCATCACGGCATCGGCAAAGCGGTTCAGCATATGGGTGTCGGGCACCTCGTCGGCCCAATTGGCACGCCGCTGCGCCGGGCCGAATACCGCTGCCTTCAACTCTTGTCGCAAGGCCTCGTGAAACGCCGGAAAGCCCTTGAAACCAAGCTTCTGGACCATCCGCGCGACGGTCGGGGTTGAAACCTCGGCGGTTCCCGCGACAATGGTGATCGAGGCCAGCCCCGCCGCCGGGTAATTGCTCAACAGCGCGTTGGCCAGCTTGCGCTCGGCTTGGGTGAGGGTCTCATAGCTGCTGCGGATCCGTTCACGCACGGTTGGGTCTGGTTGCAATGACCGTGTTCCTTTCTGAATCCCGGCTCAAACCCGGCTCGAACCTGATTTCGCCATCTTATGCGTCACAGACCCGTCTGACGAGCCTTTGAAACAGCCAACACCCCTGCCCGCTAATCCTGCGCCAATTCGCGCCAGCGGTGGCACGATACGGAATGCCCGGTCGCAACCCCTTCCAGCACCGGTTCCTCGTCTTTGCAGCGCGGCTGCACAAACGGGCAGCGGGTATGAAACTTGCACCCCGAGGGCAGATTGGTGGCCGACGGGATCTCGCCGGTCAGTTTTTGCGCGCGCCCCCGGTCATCGGGATCCAGCGACGGGATCGCGGAAAACAGCGCCTTGGTATAGGGGTGCTTGGGTGCCTTGAACAACGCCCGCGTCGGTGCGCTTTCGACAATCCGGCCCAGATACATCACCGCGACATGATCGCAGGTATGCGCGACCACCGACAGATCATGGCTGATGAACAAGAAGGTCAGCCCCATCTCGGCCTGAATGGATTTCAGCAGGTTCAGAACATCGGCCTGGATCGACACATCCAGTGCCGCGACGCTTTCGTCGGCGACGATGAATTGCGGCCCGCAGACCAGCGCCCGCGCGATGGATATCCGCTGCCGCTGGCCGCCCGAGAACGCATGCGGAAACCGGCGCAGATGCTCGAGGTTGAGGCGACATTTCGCGGCAATCTCGCGCACCCGTGCGTCGGTCTCGTCGCGGGTCTTGGTCAGCCCCATCACCTCCAGCGGTTCGGCGATGATGTCGCGCACCGTCATGCGGGGCGACAGCGCGGCATAGGGATCCTGAAAGATAAGCTGGGCGCGTTTGCGGTAATCCTTCAACTCGGGTCCGGCCAGCGTGGCCAGATCATAGCGCACCTCGCCATCGTCATAGGTGACACTGCCGTGCGCGATCGGCTTGGCCTTGAGCAGCGCGTGACCCAGCGTCGTCTTGCCCGACCCGGACTCGCCGACCACGCCAAAGAACGAGCCCTTGGGAATGTCGATCGAAACCCCGTCCACCGCCTTGAGAACCTTGGGATTGAACAGCGTCTTCGAGATGTTGAACTCGACACTCAGACCGTTGGTCGAGATCAGCGCGGGTTGGTTCATCTCGGGCACATTCGGCTTATCGGGCACATCTGGCATATCCGGCATGTCGGTCATGTCTGGCCCCCCGGATGATAAAGATGGCACGCCGCGCGGTGATCGGGGCCGGTGTCGGACCAGCCCGGCGTGTCTGTCTCGCAAACCCGGCCCAGCGATTTTGGGCAACGGGTGTGGAACACGCAGCCCGACGGGCGTTCCAGCGGCGAGGGAATATCACCCGGTATGGGACGCAGCGGCGCCCCCAGATCATCGAGTTTTGGCAGCGCGTCCAGCAGCCCTTGGGTATAGGGGTGCTGCGGATTGCGGATCACCGAACGCACCGGGCCTTGTTCAACCACGCGGCCCAGATACATCACCGCGACCTTATCCGCAGTCTGCGCCACCACCCCCAGATCATGGGTGATGAAAATGATGCCCATGCGGAACTCGGCGACCAGATCTTTCATCAGATCAATCACTTGCGCCTGAATGGTGACATCCAGCGCGGTGGTCGGTTCATCCGCAATCAGCAGCTTGGGCTTGGTGGACAGCGCCATCGCGATCATCGCGCGTTGACGCATGCCGCCCGATATCTCGAAGGCGTATTGATTGAAACGGGTCGCGGCGTCGGAAATCCCCACCCGGTCCAGCATCTCGATCGACAGGGCCTTGGCCTGCTTTGCGTTCAAATCGCTGTGGATCAGCAGTTGTTCGACCATTTGCGAACCGATGCTGATCGCCGGGGCAAAGCTTGCCATGGGTTCCTGAAAAATCATCGACACCGCGCCACCGCGCACCACGGCCATCTCGCGCGGGGTTTTCAGCGCCATCACATCCACCGGGCCGTGTTCCAGATTGAGCGAAATCCGGCTCTGCGGCCCGTAGTGCGCGTTGCGTGGGTTGAGCTTCATCAGCGCCTTGGCGGTGACCGATTTGCCCGAGCCACTTTCGCCCACCAGCCCCATCACCTCGCCGGGGGCGAGCGAGAACGACACATCGTCGACCGCGGTGATCCGGCCCTCGTCGGTATCGAATTGCAAGGTCAGGTTCTCGACGTCCAGCAGGTTCATTTTCGGTCCCCGGAATAGGGATCGGCGGCATCGCGCAGCCCGTCACCAACGAACACAAAGGCCATCACCAGCACGATGAAGAAGATCACCGGAATGAAATACCATTGCTGGTTCAGCAACACATCGGCGCTGGTCACATTCTGCAACATCACGCCAAGGCTGTTGACCGGGTCCTTCAGGCCAAGACCGATGAACGACAGGGCGGTTTCGCTCAGCACCATATAGGGGAAGGAAATCACCAGATCGACGATGATATAGCTAGTGAACGAAGGCAGCAGATGCCGCCGGATGACATGGCCGCCCGACGCCCCGCAAAGCTGCGCCGCCAGCACATATTCCTGATTGCGCTCGGTCAGAAGATGGGTGCGCACCCGTCGCGCCAGCGTTGGCCAGCCGATCAACCCGAGGATCATCGAGATGAAGAAGAACCGGGTTTCCGCCGACCATTCCGCTGGCACAAAGGCCGCGATCGCCATGAACAAGGGGATCGCGGGCACGGTTCGGATGGCGTCGGTGATCATCTGCAACACACTGTCCAGCCAACCGCCATAATACCCCGACACCCCGCCAATCACCAAGGCCAGCACAAACGAGATGGCGATACCGATGGTGCCGACCTGTAACGACGTCCAGATCGCGTGCAGCGTGCGCGAGAAGATATCCTTGCCCGAGGCATCGGTGCCAAACAGATGCACCATGCCGGTGTCGATGCCGAACAGACGCACGTTCGACGAAATCAGCCCGAACAGCTTGTAATCCGAGCCACGGGTGAAAAACGTGACATAGCGGCGCTCATCCTCGTTGATCGTCTCGACCCAGCGAAAATTGGTGGCCATCGACCGGGTGCGCTCGACGGTATGCAGGAATGGCCGGAACGAGCAGCCGTTGGCATCGCAAAACTGCGGGATTTGTGGCGCACCATTCAGATAATTCGCGTCGCGCCCGGCAATCGTCGGGTCATAGGGCGACAGGAACGGCGCGAAAAGCCCGGAAAAGATCAGCACTGCCAGCACCACGGCCGCGATCATCGCCGCCCGTTGCCGTTTGAACCTGGCCCAGATCAGCTGCCCCTGCGAGGCGGTGTAATAGGCTTCCTTGGCTTTCTGGCTGCCTTGTGACGCGCTCATCGGATCACCTCAGGATGCTTTTGCGGATGCGCGGGTCCAGCACGGCCAGCAAGACATCGGTCAGGAAATTCAGTGTCACGATCGCGGCGGTCAGCATGAAGATGATCGCTCCGGCAAGCTGTTGATCGTTCGAGCGGGCCAGCGCCTCGATCAGCAGTGATCCGGCTTCGGTCAGCGTCAGGATCAGCGCCACAATCGGCAACTCGTTGAAAATGCGGTTCAAATCGAACCCCAGCGAATTGACAATCGGCCCCAGAGCGTGCCGCGCCGGATAGCGCCACAGCAGCTTGCGCCCCGACAGCCCACGCGCCGCAGCAGCGGTGACATAAAGCTTGCCGATCTCGTCGGACATCAGCGCGCGCACGGTTTGCAACGCAAAGGCGGTGGCCGACCAGCCCAGAATGAAGATCGGCAACCATGCGTGTTTGAGCAGATCGACAACCCGCGCGACCGACCACGGGGCTTCGCGGTATTCGGCTGAGAACAGCCCGGTCAGCGTGTCGCCGAAATAGACCGTCGCGAACAACATGATGATCAGCGCCAGCATGAAGTTGGGGATCGCCAGCCCGAGGTAGCTGACGAAGCGCAAGCTGTTGTTCAGCACCGCATTGTTGGATGCAACCGAGATAATCCCAACCGGGATTGCGATGGCATAGGCCAGCGTCAGCGCACTGACGCTGATCCCCAGCGAGATCCAGAATTTCGCACCCAGAAGCTGGGCGATATCGACCCGCAGAATGCAACTGTCGCCAAAATCACCTTGAAACGCGCCGCCCAGCCAAGTGACCCAGCGGGTCATGAAGGGCCGGTCCAACCCCAGTCTGGCGCGTTCGGCATCAATTTCGGCAAGGGTGATCGCACTGCCCTGCGTGGTTTTGTAAGACAGGTAGCGCTCGGCGCAATCGCCGGGCACCAGTTCCATCAAACTGAAGACAACCAGCGATACGATCACCAGCGTGATCAACGCCATCACAGCGCGGGTCGCCGCGAATTTGCCGAATTCCAGCATGGAACGCCTTTGAGTTGAAGAAGGGCGGGCACTGTCGTGCCCACCCGATCATTCAGTGCAACGGTGATTATTCGTTCAGCCACCACTGCGACGCACGGTAGGGATAGGTGCGGTAGAACTCATAGGACTGGGTGCGGAAGTCCGGGAAGTTCTGCAGCGCGTTCGCACGATAGATCGGAGCGGGCGAATTGACTGTGCCGATGAACAGCAACTGCCCGGTCATGATCGAGACCATCTCTTGGGCGGCGGCCTCGGAGGCTGCGGTGCCCGGCTCGGACGACTGGTAGATATCCAGTTGTGCCTTCAACTCGTCCACCCATGCCGGCGGCTCGACGCCATTGACCCCGTCGCTTTGCTGGTATTCGGCCCAAAGCATCGCGGTGCGCACATCAAAGTAGCCGTCAAACGGCGGCACCCAGATTTCGCCATCACCGAGGATCGAGCCAGCAGGCTGACCCTTGGCCCACATCATCACATCCAGCGAGTTCGCCGATTGCGCCGAGCGGTATTCATCCGAGGTAACTTCGCGCACCGACGTCTGGATGCCGACATCGGTCCAGTTTTGCGCAATCAGTTCAACGAAGCGGGCCGAGGCCGGTTGGGTCGAGAACTGCCAGTTCAACACGAACGGATCGCCATTGGGCAGATCGCGGTCGCCATCGCCATCGGCATCGACGACGCCCATGTCATCCAGCAACGCCCCGGCGCGGGCCGGATCAAAACCGATCTCATACTGCGACCAGCTTTCGTCGATGAAGGCCGGACGCGGCGAGAAGCCGATGTATTGCTGTGGCGTGCCAAGACCGAACGAGACGACCTCGTTCAACTCGTCACGGTTGATCGCCACCGACATCGCGGTGCGAAAGCGCAGATCGCTGAACACGGCGCGCCGTGCCAGATCTTCGGAGGTCACGTTGAAGGAAATCGTCGGGCTGGCGATGCCGGGACGCACCGTGATCGAATAATCCCCGCTTTCCTGACCTTCGAGCAGCACCGGCACACTGTCCAGATTGACCGCCTGAGACTTATAGTCGACGTCGCCGTTCAACAACAGCAGCAGGCGCACCTGCTCGTCGCTGACATAGGTTTCATCCATTTCCGAGATATAGGGCAACTGGTTGCCCGCCGTATCCACCTGGAAGAAATACGGGTTGGCCACGTAATGGCGCCCTTCGGTGGTTTCGGATACCAGAATGTGGCTTTCCAGCGTCGGCATGTGATCGGCGGGCAGATTGGCCAGATTGTCGCCAGCCGTCAGCATCGGCGACGGCGTATCCATCCAGTCGGAATTGCCGAAATAGGCCGCGATCACGGCGTAACCGTTCTCATAACCGGCGGCTTGCGCATTGGCATCGGCCTGATCGTTCAGCGCCGGGTGGAACTGCTCGAAGAAGTGACGCGGCTGATAGGGTTGCACATAGCTGGAGGCAAAGGTTTCGATCAACCCCGGCTTGGGCGCGGCCAGATTGAACTGCACGGTGGTGTCGTCAATCGCCACCACGTTCATCGGCTCCCCGCCAGCCAGCGCATAGTCGCGCGGCTCGGGAATGACATTGGGGTCCATCATCAGGTTGTCATACCAGAACACGATGTCATTGGCGGTAAAGGGTGCGCCGTCCGACCAGCGGTGACCGGGCCGCAGGTTCATCGTCAACTGGGTGAAATCGTCGTTCCATTCCCAGCTGCTGGCCACATTGGGCACGATGGTTTGCAGGTCATCGGAATAGCGCACAAGATTGACGTGGCGCACCGACAAGAAGTCCGATGTGCCCGACTCGGTGGCGTTCGACAGCACGTTCAACTCGCCGCCATAGCTGCCGATCGTGTCATAGGGGACCACCACCAGCGGCTCGGACGGCAGGCGCTCGGCCACCGGCGGCAGCGCGGGGTTGCCACGGATGCGCTCATTCATCGCCGCAATCGTCGGGTTCTCGGCGAACTCCATGTCGCAATCGGCGGCGGCCTCGAACTGAGACAGATCAAACTGTTGCGGATACTGGCCGTCGGAAATGCCTTGCATATCGGCGGTTGTGATGTTCGGGCAGCTTGCCATGGCAGCTGCGGGCAACGCGAAAATCGCGACCCCGGAAAGCAGAAATCTTTTCATGTTCACTCCATTGGACAGACAGTTTTGGTGGAAACCGGCGCAACGCTGTCAGGTTTTTGTCACGTGATCGTTCGGTTGGGCCGGGTAGCGACTCAGATGCAACGATAGGTCGTTGCCTTTTTTACAAAGGTCTCGATCATTAATCTGACGCCAATTGTCCGCGAGAAACGATGCAAGTCAACAAGTTTCGGAGCAAAAATTTCACAAGCTCCGTGGACTGAACAAAATTTACCAGTCACAGCGCGAACCTTGGGCGTCGCACGGGCATTCGCCGCATGGTCAATGGACATGATTGTGAGATGCGCGCGCAACAGCGATGAAACACCGCAGATTGGCGATACCTGGGTGCCTGATCGACAGGCTCGGGCGGATCGGTGTCTGGCCGTCGGCAATGGCCCCCAACACCCCCAACACCCCCGCGCGCGCCGGGCTTCAGGCATCAATTGCCCGCGCCCACGCCAGCGTTGGCCTCAGGGCCGGGTCTGGCGACGGCGGCGGCGCATGTCGGCCCGGCTGGGATGTGACGGTGCGCCCGGAGCGCCGAACAGATGACTGGCAAGGCGGGCGGGCGTTGGGAAGCGGAAAATATCGACAATTGTTACCGGCGTTCCCAGCGTGGTGCTCAGCGCGACTTGCAGCCTCAGGGCTTGTTTCGAATCCCCGCCCGCGTCGAAGAAATTCGCATCGCTGCCGATCGACGGCCTGCCCAGAACCTCGGCAAAGACGGCTTTCACCCGGTCCTCAGATGCCGAGGCATCGGCACTCACTGCGCCCGGCCGGGCCATGGTTTGCGCAATGACAACCGGGTCCGCCCCGCCGAGGATTTCGGCGGGCACGCCAAGCGCCGTGCAGCCCTCCGGCACGTCACCCAGAACGGCGGAACAGGCGCTCACGGTGGCCGCGTCGCCGACCGTGATATCCGGGAGCACCGAGGCGTTCGACCCGATATAGGCGCGCCGCCCCACCCGGACCCGCGCATTGACCACTGCTCCGGGTGCAAGCACGGCTCCGTCTCCCAGCGTCGCGCCGTGACCGAGCACCGCCTGCGTGAAGATCACCGTATGATCGCCAACCGTCGAAAGCGCAGAGATCGTGCACCCCGCATAGATCGTCACCGCCCGCCCAACCGTGGCAAAGCGCAGATCCACCGAGGGGTGCACAAGGCTGACCAGAGGAATGCCGAAACTCTCGATCCTGGCGCGCGCCCCGTCCCGCCCCTTGGTCGAGCGCGCGACAAGGTTCACCGCCTCGTCGCCCGCATGGTGCTCGGCCAGGGCTGCGAACGGCCCCAGCACCGGAACGCCAAGGATCTCGTGCCCGTGCTTGGCGGGGTCATCGTCCAGCAGCACGATGCGATCCCAGCGCCGGGCCACCTCATTCACCTCAAGCGCCAGCCGAACCCCCTCGGGATTGCCAGCGGCGCACAGATAGAGGGTGGTCATCGCGAGTTCGCCGGGGTGTCGCGGTGGTGCACCTGACCGGGGCGCAGTTTCACCGAAGCGCCGGTCTTCCAGTCGGTGCAGGTGTCGCAGCGGGTCGGAAGCTCGTCGAACTTGCGGTCCAGATGGGACTGCCGATAGCCCCGCAGATTGCCCCACAGGGTGACCAGCGTATCGTCCCAGGCGTTGCCCGCGCTTTCCTCGCCCTCGGTATCGCCGGGGCAGCGCGGCACCCGGCCATCCCAGAACACATGCATCATGGTGATCGCCCATGGGCAGGCAATACGCTGCTCGTTGGCGACATCAATCGCGGTCTCGAACTTGCCGCCCCAGCTGAGCTGCCGACGCAGTTTCACCGTCGCCCCAAGCCCGAGCCAATGCTCGCGGTAGCGCTCGAACTCCTTGATGTTGTCGTCCATTTCGATGAACTGGACCATGATCTCGGGGCCGTGGTCGCGGCGCTTGCGTTCCTCCAGCAGGAACTGGACGTTGGCATAGACCGTGTCGCGATTGCCCAGAACCCGGTATTTCTCGTAGGTGGCCTTCTCGAAACCATCGATCCCGATGACGATGGTTGAAAGGCTGGTATCCAGCAGTTTCTTGGCCACCTCGTTGCTGAGCCGCATCCCGTTGGTGTTGAGGTTCAGCGAGCGCAGGCCAACCTTCTCGCCGTATTTCAGCATCGCGATCAGCCGGTCGGGCATCAACAGGGGTTCGCCGCAGAACGAGAACCAGACGTTGGTCATCGGCGCCACTTCGGCGATCTCGTCGGCGCATTTCTGCCACAGCGCCATCGGCAGGTTGCCCTTGGGGCGCTTCATCTGATCGTGGTGACACATCGAACAGTTAAGGTCGCAATCGGCGCAAAGCTCGACGGCGAAAATCTTTGGGAACATCGGGTTCTTGAGCCCCGAGGCAATGCGATTCAGTTCGGCGACGTGATTGGATTGCGTCATGTGGTTCACTCCGGTTTGGCAGTTTGGAAAAATGCCCCGCAGATTTCCTGTGCTGCCGCCAACTGATGCCGCCACCAGATGTCACAATTTCGACCGATTATCGGCGATTTTGTGACATCTGTTCCTTGTAGGCCCATTGCAGCGGCGCGTATCATTGCTGTGCCGCGTTGCATCAGCCATGCCCGAACGACCGGGCGGGCGGGGGTGCGACCCGGCGCAAAGGGATTGGCACCAAGCCGCATTGCAGGGATATGCGATCCCAAGGAGATGAGTGTGAAGCGCGAAACGATACTGGTGACGGGATCAAGCGGGCTGATCGGGACCGCCATTTGTGCGCATCTCAAGGCGCGGGGCTACGGCGTGCGCCGATTTGATATCGCCGATCAACGCGGCGGTTACAGTGACATCCGTGTCGCTGCGGATCTGGACGCCGCTGTGACGGGGTGCACCGGGGTCGTTCACCTCGCCGCCGTCTCTCGGGTGATCTGGGGGCAGCGCGACCCAAAGATCTGCCATGAGACGAATGTTATCGGCACGCGCACCCTCATTGATCGCCTGCGCTCAAGCACCCGGCGGCCTTGGTTGATACTGGGCAGCAGCCGCGAGGTTTATGGCCAGGCCCGAGACCTGCCGGTCACCGAAGGCCATCCGCTTCAGCCGATGAACCACTATGCGCGCTCCAAGTTGCAAGCCGAACAGGCGGTGATGCAGGCACGCGATGCCGGGCTTCGCGCGGCGGTCCTTCGGTTTTCAACGGTTTACGGCACAGTTGCCGATCACGCGGACCGGGTCATTCCGGCGTTTTGTCGCGCGGCGGTCGGTGGCCATCCGCTCAGGGTCGAGGGCGCGATGAACGCTCTGGACATCACGCATGTCACCGATGTCGCGGCGTGCATCGCCAAACTGGCCGACCGTCTCGCTGAGGGCAAAGCGTTCCAGCCCATGCATCTGACCACCGGGCACGGCACAACGTTGTCCGAGCTTGCTCAGACCGTGGTGCGATTGGCCCGAAGCGACAGCGAGATCCTCACCACGGCACCGCGCGATTTCGACGTCACGACTTTCATCGGTGACCCCGGATTGGCCGAGGTTCAGATCGGTTGGCACCCACAGGTTGCACTGGAATCCGGACTGAGGGACTTGATCGGTCAATTTCAGCAAGCGCAGGCGCTTGTTGCGTGAGCGTCGCAGACACCCCTGACCGAAGCGCCGTGGCCGTCAACCGGGATCAGCCGGGAAATACCCCGGCAAAAAGCCCCATAAACAGCGTTATCAGCGTGGTTACAGCCAGCACCACCAGCAGGGGCAGCGGCGCGGGCGCGGTCTCGGGCGCGGTCTCGGGCCGGTCGTCGCGCGGCTGATACATCGGCACGACGATGCGCAGATAGACCGCCAGCGCCAGCACGCTGTTCAGGATGCCGATCACCGCCAGCCACAGATAGCCCGCCTCGATTGCCGCGCCGAACAACAGCACCTTGCCGACAAAGCCAAACAGCGGCGGAATGCCGGTCAGCGACAGCAGGAACACCACCATCGCGACGCCCGCGACCGGGTTTGTGCGGCCAAATCCGCGAAACCCCTGCAGATCGCGCCCGGCAATCATGACGATGCCAAAGGCACCCAAATTCATCGCCACATAGGCCGCGCCGAACAGGATGATCGAGGGCAGAGCCAGCGAACTGGCGCCCAGCGCCACGATACCCAGCATGAAGTATCCCGCCTGCGCCACCGAAGAATAGGCCAGCAGCCGCACAACATTGGTCTGCACCAGCGCCGCCAGATAGCCCAGCGTCATCGTCACGGCGGCGACCAGCGCCAGCACCAGCGGCCAGCCGGTGCTGACCGGCAGGTCGCGCAGCACCTGCGCAAAGGCAAAGATCGCCGCGAGTTTGGTGATCACCGACAGATAGGCCGCGATGGAGACCGGCGCGCCGTCATAGGCATCGGGGGCCCAGAAGTGGAACGGCACCAGCGCCGCCTTATAGCCCAGCCCGATCAGCACCGCGACCAGCCCAGCCGTGGCAACCAGCGGCCTGCCCTCCAGCCCGCCAAGCGCGGAGTAAAGCGTGGAGCCGGTGCCGCCGAACCAGAAGCTCAGCCCATAGATCATCACCGATCCTGTGACCGCCCCGAACACCAGATATTTCATCCCCGCCTCGGTCGCCGCATCGTCACGCGGATAGGTCACCAACGCGAACGATCCCAGCCCGGTCAGCACCACGCCCAGCACCAGCATCATCACATCGCCGCTGCCCGCCAGCATCAGCGCGCCCAGCGTCACCAGACAGAGCAGCGCATAGACGCTGCCCTCGCGGTCCTGGCCCGCCAGTTCCGCGCGCGCCAACAGCAGCGCCAGCGCGGTGCCGGGGAGCAGGATCAGCTTGGCCCAGCCCGACAGCAGATCAACGCGGTAGGTGCCGCCAAAGACCGATGTATCGGCCTCCAGCACCGGCAGGGTCAGCGCCGTGGCCAATCCCAGCCCAGCCAGCCCGAAGGCCAGTGCCAGTCGCGGTGCGCGCAGCATCTCGGCCACCAACATGAGCACCACCGCCATCGACAGCAGCAGCTCGGGGATCAGAAAGGACAGATCGCGCGCCATCAGAACTGCAGCGCCCGCATCGTCGCATCGATCATGCCAAGCAACCAAGACGGCGCGACCCCGATCAGGATTGTCAGGATCAGCAGCGGCACGACGGCCAGCCTCTCGCCCCGGTCAAGATCGCGCATCGCCGCCCATTTGGGGTTCGGCGCGCCCAGAAACACCGCCGCGATGGCCCGCAGGTAAAGCCCCGCCGTGACCACGATGGCGATGATCGCCACAATCGCCCAGGGTGCAGCGTTCAGCGTCGCAAGGAAGATCTGGAATTCGGCCGGGAAATGCGCCAGCCCCGGCAGCCCGAGCGAGGCAAAGGCGGACAGGATAAAGGCCCAGCCGAGCCACGGCACCTGCCCCAGCAATCCGCCGAAATCGTCCATCTCGCGGCTGTGGGCGCGGGTTTGCAAGATGCCGACCAACAGGAACAGCGCGCCGGTGACCAGC
>Ga0316204_10009347_pt1 | contig 13149 bp, 11 predicted proteins | sample 6monrhotite_MG_2_FD_205661 | JGI IMG/M metagenome (GOLD analysis project Ga0316204, IMG submission 205661) | Microbial mat bacterial communities from mineral coupon in-situ incubated in ocean water Damariscotta River, Maine, United States -... | ecosystem: Environmental > Aquatic > Marine >... | reverse complement strand
CAAGGGGGAATGCTGGTTTGGCCTGGACGATGTTTTTGGTCCGGTGTTCGGGGCCGGTCGGGACCAGGTGCTGGTGGTGGTGCCCTCTGATGAGCCGGATGAAGCCTTTGTCGAAAGCCTGAAAAATATCCGTCGGCGGGCACACGGAGAAACCGTGATCTGGCTGGCTGCACGTTATCTCTATCGTGGTGATGATGAGGCCCGGTTGGAACAGCTGGCAGCTGTTGCTGAAGCCAGCGGCGTGGCGTTGGTGGCGACCAATGACGTGCATGCCCATGACCCCGGCCGTCGTGCCTTGCAGGATGTGCTGACCTGTATTCGGGAACATACCATCGTCGCCGAAGCCGGGTTTCGTCTGCAGGGAAATGGCGAGCGTCACCTCAAATCCCCGGCGGAAATGGCCCGGTTGTTTGCTGCGTACCCGGATGCCGTGGCGCGTACGGCACAATTGCCCCAGCTGTGTCCCTTCAGTCTGGAGGAACTGGCCTATGAATATCCCGAAGAAACCGTCTCGCCGGGAGAAACACCGCAGAGTGAGCTGGCAAAACTGACCTGGGAGGGGGCAGCACGGCGCTACCCTGATGGCATTCCTGACAAGATCTGCAAGCTGGTCGAACACGAACTGGAACTGGTCGGCGGGCTGAACTATGCGCCGTATTTTCTTACCGTACATGACATTGTCTGTTTCGCCCGGGCGCGGGGCATTCTCTGTCAGGGCCGGGGCTCGGCGGCCAATTCAGCGGTCTGCTACTGCCTTGGCATTACGGCGGTGGACCCGGACCGGATTGATCTGTTGTTTGAACGGTTTGTCTCCGCCGAGCGGAACGAGCCTCCCGATATCGATGTGGATTTTGAACACGAACGCCGTGAAGAGGTGATCCAGTACATCTATCAGAAATACGGACGGGAGCGTGCGGCCCTGGCGGCCACCGTGGTCACTTACCGGATGAAAAGTGCAGTGCGGGAAATCGCCAAGGCCCTGGGATTGTCGGAAGATGTGGGGGCGGCCCTGGCCGGCATGGGCTGGAGCTGGAGTAAGGATGGTGAGTTTCAGGACCATCGTGTGCGCGAGGTTGGCCTTGATCCGGACGATCCGCGCTTGCGTCAGGCCCTGGAGCTGGCCACGGAAATCCGTGGTTTTCCCCGCCATTTGTCCCAGCATGTGGGCGGTTTTGTCATGACCCGTGGGCCGTTGTCAGCGATGGCCCCGGTTGCCAACGCGGCCATGGAAGATCGCACGGTGATCGAATGGGACAAGGATGACCTGGATACCCTGGGCATTCTCAAGGTTGATGTGCTGGCGCTGGGTATGTTGAGCTGTATCCGCCGGGCCTTTGCCTTTATTGAACAACATCACGGGCGCGCCCTGACTCTGGCCACGGTGCCGGCAGAAGACGTGCGGGTTTACGACATGTTGTGCAAGGGTGATTCCGTCGGGGTTTTCCAGGTCGAAAGCCGGGCCCAGATGTCCATGCTGCCACGCCTTAAGCCCCGCAGTTTCTACGATCTGGTGATCGAGGTCGCTATCGTCCGGCCCGGCCCCATCCAGGGCGATATGGTGCATCCCTACCTGCGGCGGCGAAATGGCGAAGAAGAAGTCAGCTATCCTTCGAAAGAACTGGAGGCTGTGCTGGGCAAGACCCTGGGGGTGCCATTGTTCCAGGAACAGGCCATGAAGATTGCCGTGGTCGGCGCCGGTTTCACACCGTCCCAGGCAGACGGTCTGCGCCGGGCCATGGCGACTTTCCGCAAGACGGGCACGATCCATGGCTTTGGCGAAAAGTTTATCAACGGCATGCTGGACAATGGCTATGACGAGGAATTTGCCTCCCGCTGTTTCAAACAGATCGAGGGCTTTGGCGAATATGGCTTTCCCGAATCCCATGCCGCCAGTTTTGCCTTGTTGGTCTATGTCTCGGCCTGGCTGAAATGCCATTACCCCACGGCCTTTGCCGCCGCCTTGCTGAACAGCCAGCCCATGGGCTTTTATGCCCCGGCCCAGATTGTCCGTGACGCCCGGGATCACGGGGCCGTGGTGCGTTCGGTGGATGTCAATCACAGCAACTGGGACTGCACGTTGGAACCCCTGATACAGAACAGGACGCAGGGCAGGGGCCGGGGGAAAAACCGGCAGGAACAACCCGGCAGCGGGCGTGTGGCCTTGCGTCTCGGTTTGCGTCAGATCAAGGGGCTGCGGGAAGATGATGCCCGGGCCCTGGTCGCCAACAGGGGACGGGGTTATGCCGATGTCTCTGACCTCTGGCATCGCAGTGGCCTGGGGCCGAAGGTGCTGGACCGCCTGGCCCGGGCTGATGCTTTTGCTTCCATGGAACTTAATCGCCGCGATGCCCTGTGGGCTGTGCGTGGTCTTGGCGATACGGTGCTGCCGTTATTTGCCGCCGCTGAGGCCCGGGAGGCAAAGGAACGCAGAAACTCAAGCAGTGGTTCGGATTTCCAGGTTGAAGCCGATGTGACCCTGCCGCTGGCACAGCTGGGCGAACAGGTAATCGACGACTATGCCGCCACTCGTCTCAGCCTCAAGGCTCATCCGATGAAGTTGCTGCGTCGCCGTATGCAGCATCGGGGGTTCATCACCAACGAAACCCTGCCTGTGGTTGATCCTGACAGTGCAGTGCGCCTGGCCGGTCTGGTCATCAGTCGCCAGCGGCCCGGCACCGCCAGTGGTGTGATCTTTGCCACCCTGGAAGATGAGACCGGTGTGGCCAACATTATCGTCTGGCCGAAGGTGTTCGAAAAATTCCGTCGGGTGGTCCTGCGGTCACGGTTGTTGGGTGTGACGGGTATCGTGCAGCGTGAAGGGCGCGTTATTCATGTTATCGCCCGCCATCTGGGTGACTACAGCTTTTTGCTGGATGATCTGGATGATGATGCGGCGGAAAAGGTGTCCGGCAAAAGCATGGCAGATCCCCGCCACTTCCCGTCCCGCGATTTCCATTGAAAGAATGTATGACCGGAGACCCGGCGTTGCGTCTGCTTCAACCCGGATAGATTTTGCTTTGTTTGACGATGCCAAGGGCAAAACTGGATTCGATGGAGGCAATGCCGGGGATGTGGGTGATACGTTTGGTCAGGACATTTTCATAGGATTTCAGGCTGTCGGTGATGATGCGTAACAAGTAATCAAAACCACCGGTCATCAGATAACATTCGACGATTTCGTCGATCTTGTTGATTTCGGCCTCGAAGGTACGCAGCATATCCTCGGTTTGCTTTTCCAGTTTGACGGAAACAAAGATGCTGATGGGTAGGCCGAATTTGTCCTGATCCACATTGGCGGTATAACCGGTGATGACACCCTGGTCTTCCAGGTTTCGAACCCGGCGCAGACAGGGTGAAGGGGACAGGTTCACGCGCTTGGAAAGCTCCGCATTGCTCAAGCGGCCATTTTCCTGAAGTTCACGCACGATCCGTCTGTCTGTGCTGTCAAATGCCATAAAATTCTCCAAAATTGGCAGGTTCTGCCAATATATAGGTAATCATTAGCGCATATAGCAACATATCTTCTGAGAGGATTTGACATAATGACCACAAATCAATGACCGGTACACCATCCGACAGGACCTGCTTTTATGACCATGATTACCGAACCTGAACACACCATCGCACCTGCCAATCCCGTCCCCGCCAATGAACTGGCGATTCTCAGTGCCATGGAAAAAAAGGTCAGGTGGCTGTCGTCCTGGACCATTCATCACGCCAACCATATTCGCCCCAACCGCGACGGTGTGAAGGTCGGCGGGCACCAGGCCAGTTGTGCCTCCATCAATACCATCATGACGGCGCTGTATGGCCGGGTCCTGAAACCGCAGGACCGGGTGGCGGTCAAGCCCCATGCCAGTCCGGTTTTTCATGCCATCAATTACATGTTTGGCAAACAGTCACTGGAAAACCTCAAGGACTTTCGCCGCTACGGGGGTGCCCAGTCTTATCCTTCGCGCACCAAGGACGGGGATGAAGTTGATTTTTCCACCGGGTCCGTCGGTCTGGGTGCAGCGCTGACCAACTTTGCAGCCCTGACCCAGGACTATCTGCAAACCAAGGGTCTGATTGAAACCCCGGAAGACAGCGGTGAAAAACCCGGTCGCATGATTGCCCTGGTGGGGGACGCCGAACTGGATGAAGGCAATATCTACGAAGCCTTGCTGGATACCTGGAAACATGATTTGCGCGACGTCTGGTGGGTCATCGACTACAACCGCCAGAGCCTGGACGGCATGATCAACGAACAACTGTTCCGCCTGATCGGGCGTTTCTTCCGGGCCGTGGGCTGGAATGTGATCACGGTCAAATATGGTCGCAAGCTGTACAATGCGTTCCAGAAGCCTGGCGGCAAGGCCCTGCGCGCCTGGTTCAACGAATGTGAGAACGATATTTTTTCGGCCCTGGCCTTTCAGGGTGGCCCCGCATGGCGAACCCAGATCAAAGTCGACCGCCCCGATGATCCCGCTCTGCATGCCCTGATCGACAGCTACAATGATGAGGAACTGCATGAAGTCCTGACGGACCTGGGCGGCCATTGCCTGGAAGCCCTGATCAATGCCTTTGAAACCGTGCCGGACGACAAGCCGACCTGCTTTATCTGTTACACGGTCAAGGGTCACGGCACACCGTTGCAAGGCCACAAGGACAATCACGCCGGTATCATGAATGACCAGCAGATGGAGGAATATCGTACTCAGGACGGTATTCAGCCGGGCGAGGAATGGGATATGACCGCAGGCCTGGGGCTGGAGCCGGGCGATCTGGAAACTTTCCTGAAGTCCGTGCCGTTTAACAATGATGCCAGTCGCAAGAAGACAGCGCCGCGTATAGCTGTGCCGGACGAATTGCCGCTGGATCCGGTGGAAAAAGGTTCAACCCAGGAAGCTTTTGGCCGCATCCTTAACGGTATTGCCAAAACCGGCGGTGAGTTTGCCGACCGCATTGTCACCACATCCCCGGATGTCACGCAGTCGACCAACCTGGGTGGCTGGGTGAACCAGCGCGGTTTGTTCGGGCGTGAAAAACATGATGACGAATTTCGTAATCGCAAAGTGCCGTCAGCGCAGAAATGGATCAGGTCCCCGGAAGGTCAACATATCGAACTGGGCATAGCCGAAAGTGATCTGTTCCTGAACCTGGCCGCCCTTGGCATGGCTGACAGTTTGTTCGGTGTGCGGTTGCTGCCCATTGGTACGGTCTATGATCCGTTCATTGCCCGTGGTCTGGATAGCCTGAACTACGCCTGTTACCAGAACGCCCGTTTCATGATTGTCGGCACACCGTCCGGCGTGACCCTGGCACCGGAAGGTGGCGCGCATCAGTCTATTTCTACGCCCATGATTGGCATGGGCCAGCCTGGCCTGACCTCGTTCGAGCCCGCCTTTGCGGACGAAGTCGGCGAAATCATGCGATGGTCGTTTGAACATATGCAGGACGAGGAAAATGGTGGTGCCGTTTATCTGCGCCTGTCCACACGCCCGGTCGTGCAACTGGCACGCACCCTGGACGATGATCTCAGGCATCAGATCATTCACGGCGGTTACTGGCTGCATAAACCAGGTACCAAAGGCAGCATGGCGATTATCTGCACCGGTGCCCTGACGACGGAAGCCATCAAAGCGCATGCCCGCCTGCTGGACAAACATCCGGACGCCGGATTGCTGGTGGTGACGTCCACAGACCGTTTGTACAATGACTGGCAACAGCTGGAGCGTGAACGTCTGCACGGCCGTGACGGTGGCCAGATGGCCCATGTGGAAGACCTGATGGAGCCCTTGGCGACGGATGCGCGTCTGGTTACGGTGATAGACGGCCATCCGGCGTCCCTCGCCTGGATGGGTGGTGTGCGCGGCCATGCGGTGTCTCCTCTGGGGGTGCGTGAATTTGGCCAGAGCGGTGACACGATTGATATTTACCGCCACTACGATATCAATGAAGATGCGATCGAGCGTGCTGCTTCCCGCTTCGACAAATAACCAGACCTGACAACTTCAGATGCAAGGCCAGACATGATTGCCGTAATTTTTGAAATGGAACCTCATCCCGATCACAAGGATGAATATTTTGATGTGGCCGGAAAGCTCCGGCCCCTGCTGGACGACGTCGATGGTTTTATCTCCATCGAGCGTTTCGAAAGTCTGGTGACAGCGGGCAAGTTCCTGTCGCTGTCATTTTGGCGTGATGAAGACGCCGTGCAGGCCTGGCGCAATACATCTGAACATCGTGAGGCCCAGGCCAAGGGCCGGGCGCGACTGTTTAGCGGCTACCGCTTGCGGGTGGCCTCGGTATTGCGTGATTACACACTGGATGATCATGCCGAAGCCCCCGGGGACAGCAACGTCTTTCACGAAAAATGACCACCGCTGCAAAGCCTTTGCACCGACTGTTCTGTCAGGACTACCAGGATATCCTTGAGCTGGAAACTGAAATCACTGACGTGCGCCCAGGTGCCGTAGCTGTGGCGCAGTCGCCCTTTTTTCCGGGCGGTGGGGGGCAAATGATGGACCAGGGCCAACTGGCCTGGGAAAATGGTTCAGCCAATGTCACCGGCATCCGTTTCGAAGAAGGTCTCATGTGGCATTCTCTGGATACAAATACCGAACTATCCGGCACCGTTCGCCTGAAGGTGGACCCGGGATTCCGACATATGATGAGTGAGATGCACACCATCGCGCATATTGCCAACGCAGTGGCTTTTCAGGCTTTTGACGGGGCATTGCTGACAGGGGCTCAACTGGGCGATCAGGGCACCCTTCGAATCGACCTGGATTTACCTAGTGTGGCCAATGACCAGCTGCGGGCCCTGGAAGGTGCCATGAATGAAGTTGTGCGGGAAGACAGAACTATACGGTATGTCGACATGACCCGCGCCGAGGCTGAGGACCAACCTGGTCTGTTTCGGAGTAAAAGTGTTTCACCGCCAATTCAGGACGACGGGTTTGTCCGGGTTGTTGATATCGTCGGGCTGGATCGCCAGGCCTGCGGCGGAACCCACTTGAACACGACGGGGAAAGCACGGCCCATCCGGGTTTTGAAAGTCGACAACAAGGGGCGACATAACCGCCGCATGAAGATTGGTTTTGCTGAACCCGGGTTTACAGACTGATCGCACTCAGGTCCAGGTGGCCATCGATGACGGGTGGGCACCAGAAGTAACTGCCACTGATGGGCTGGGAAAAGCGGAACAGGCCATCAACAATGCCATCGTCCAGACCGGCCATTCGCCGCATCTGGACTTCATAGGCGTCCAGGGATTTGCCGAAGGCCACAAACATCAAGCCTTCGCCGGATGCATCTGCCCAGGGCAGGGAACGGCGCAGGACGAAGGCCTCGGGATCAAAGCTTTCCTGAGCCGTGCGTTTGACATGAGCTGATGTCGGCGCGTCATCCAGTTCTTCATTGTCGCTGAGACGGCGTCCGATAATGTGATCCTGGTCCTGTTGTTCAAGGCTGTCAAAATAGTCCAGATCATGCTGCCACAACTGGGTAGCGACAAAACTGCTGCCATCCAGTCCGGAGCCCTTGCCTGCCGTTATGGCCGCATCAACGGCAGCATTGCCCTCAGGGTTTTCGGTGCCGTCCTCATAGCCTGTCAGGTCGCGGCCGCTGTCATATTTGAACCCGTCCACAAGGCGATCAAGGTGAAAAGCCGGTTGAAGAATGCTTTCCAGAGTGCGTGCAGTATGTATGGTGCGCCCACGTTCCTCGTCTCGGACCCAGCACCAGATATCCGCCTGGCTGGAGGGAACCTCTACGCCCGGACCGCTCAGCGCCGGAAAACCACGTAGTTCGTCAATGTCGCCGCCCAGGCCTTTGATCAGACCAGAACCGAAGCCGATAACAAGATCCTCTTCCAGCGGCAGGGTGGCAAGTTCACGCAGCACCGGCTCCGGGTCCGTGTCCGGGGTGGCGTTGAATTCCAGATAACGGGAACAGGAAGCAAGAGGGGCCAGAATGCCGGGTTGTGATATGCTCATCTGAGGACTCCAGTGCGTTGGTTCCGGGCGGAAGTGTCGGAAGAAGTTGCTGCCATTCTGACAGATCGTTCCGAATGAACAAACAGCGGATATCAGAACGGTTGGCTGGCCACATGATCAAGGCTGCGAAAAATCCAGGGCCGCAGATTGTTGTCATCTGTGGCCAGATGTTCAGGCAGGACAACATAGCCTTTTTTGATCGGTGATTTGGCGAAGTACTTCAAGGGTCTGGCGCCGTCGGCAAAAAGCGTTTCGCAATCCTTGGCTGAAAGTTTCAGGGCCAGCCCCACAGGTGACAGGCTCATAAAAATCTGCTCACCGACATAAACAACCGCGCCACTGAAAAAGTGTTTGCAGGTCAAGGACGCATCACCGCTGTCGTGCAGGGACAAGCGGTCAACCAGGTCCCGGATGTTTGTCAGGTAAGGTTCAGCCATCGGGGTAGTCTACAACTGAATTTACCGCCTGGCATCACTCTATAACTGATAGGGAATAAACAGTGCCAGGGATGGCCAGAACCACAACAGGACGGCAGTTGACAGCATCATCAGCGCGAAGGGCCAGACACCCTTGACGACCTCTTCCAGACTCGATCTGGCCACCGCTTGTATGACAAACAGGTTCAGTCCAACCGGCGGTGTGATCAGGGCGGTTTCAATCAGGACAACAAAAAAGATACCGAACCAGATCGGGTCAATGCCCATGGTTTCCAGCGCCGGATAAAGCACGGGGACCATGATCAGCAACATGCTGAGTGATTCGAGGAAAAAGCCCATGATCAGCAGAACGCCGCCGACAGCCAGCATGAACAAAGTGGCGTCGGAAATATTGCTGGTCAGGAAGGCCGAAATCGACTGCGGGATCAGATAAAGCGTGATGGCGTAGGAGAAAACCTTGGCCCCGGCGACGATCAGGAAAATCATCACCGTGGTCGACATGGCGGCGTATGTCGCCTCGCGGACTTTTTCCAGGTTCAGGCGACCCATGGAGAAACCGATGATCAGGGCCATGACAAAGCCCAGTCCGGCACTTTCAGATGGTGTGGCAACACCTGTGTAGATGGAGCCGATAATTGCGGCGGCCAGGAAAATTGTTGGCAGGGCCATCAGGGATTTGCTGCCACGTTCCTTCCACGAAGCCCGGGGGACCGGTTCATACTGCCCGCTCAACTTGGCATGCAGCATGCCGTAGATGATGAACACCGAGGCCAGAAACAGCCCCGGCCCGATGCCTGCGAGGAACAAGGTGGGGATTGATGTTTCAGTGATGACACCAAAAATAATCAGGGGAATGGAGGGCGGTATCAAAATGCCCAGGGTACCACCCGCCGCCAGCATGCCCAGCACAAAGGGACGGTTATAGCCGCGCTTCGTCATTTCCGGGATGGCAACTGTGCCAACGGTGGCCGCCGTCGCCACAGATGATCCGGAAATGGCTGAAAACAATGTGCAACTGAGGATCGTGGCCACGCCCAGACCTCCGGGCCAGTGTCCGACCCAGCTTTGAACAGCAGAATACAGGTCCCGGCCTACGCCTGCGCGCAACAGGACATTGGACATCAACAGGAACATGGGCACGGCCAGTAACTCGAAGCTGTCCATAGTGCCGAACAGTCGTTGCGGGACACCGATCAGGGGAAAGCCCTTCAGGGCCAGCAGAATAACGCCAAGCCCGCCCAGGGCAAAAGCCACTGGCGTGCGGAGCAACAATAGCGCCAGCAGGGCAGTGAGGATAATCAGGGTTTCCATGTCAGCCGAGCTCCGCCAGAGGATCGTGTTCATCCGCCGGGAGGCCGATGACCCAGACTCGATAAAGTTCGACCACGGCTTGCAGGATCAGCAAAGCCATACCCACCCAGACCGAAGCGTGGGTCAGCCATTTAGGCGACGCCAGATAACTATCGGTGGTGTGACCGGCCAGGGTTGATTTTAGCCACAGCTGAAAGCCGAATTTCATGGCTGTGACGGCAAAAATCAGCAGCATGACAACCGCCAGCGTTTCGGCAAGTTTGCGGCCCAGACTGTTCGGGTCTTTCAGGAAAATTTCGATGGTGATCATCTGGCGGTGTTTAAGAACCCAGGCAGCGGCCAGATAGGTCGCCCAGACCTGCATGATGCGGGAGACTTCATCAACCCAGATGGTCGGCGCTGTAAAAACGTAGCGCATCACCACTTCCCAGGTGATGAACAGGCCGATGGCAAAAAACATCCAGGCGCTGAGCCTGCCGGATATCTCTGAAATAGTATCGACAATACGAACGATGCGCGTCATGGGCCAGGTTGCCTCTGGAAACAGATTGGGTCAGTAACAGATGTTGTCAAAAGCCGGAAACGGAACGGCACGGTGGATTGTTTCCACCGTGCCGGACTGTTTAACAGGCTTAGAGGCCGCGTGCGGCCTTGATGACCTGGGCGGCAACAGGGCCGCGTTCACTGGCAAAACGATCGCCAATGCTTTTGGTCTTGGCGCGCCATTCAGCGCGCTCTGCTTCTGTTAGCTCGATGATGTTGATTTTCGAGCGGACGGCATCAACAGCACGGTCTTCGTTGGCATAAACATCGTCGCGCAGTTGTTGTTCAACTGTGGCTGACGCAGCCAGGACGATGCCCTGGTGTTTTTTCGACAGACTATTGAAGAAGTCGTTGTTCATGACAGCAACAAATTCGATGGCACTGTCATAGCTCAGCGTGGCGTGTTTCATGACTTCGTAAAGCTTGCGGCTTTCGATGGTAGAACCACCTGTCATGCCAACATCCACGGCACCCTGCTGATAGGCGAGGAACTGTTTGGAGCCGGACATCAGGGTCGGAGCACCACCCAGAGCCTGTACGGTCCAGCCGAGGATTTTACCATAGGTCCGGACTTTTTTGCCTTTCAGGTCGGCAGGTGTGCGGATTGGGTCGTTTTTGCTGAGATAGATGTTGCGGCCAAATGCCTGCCACCAGAGCACTTTGGCACCGGTTTCCTTGACCACGGCTGCATCCAGAATATTGCGGATTTCCGAACCTGTTGCTGCGGCCTTGCGCAGTTTGGCTTCTGTATCAAACAGGAACGGCACGTTGATGACTTCCACGGCAGGTACTGTACCTGCAAAACGACCGAGGAAGGCAGAACCGGCTTCTACAGCGCCGGAGCCAACGGCTTCAGGAACCTGTTTGTCCTTGTACAGCTGCGCGGAAGGGAACAACTGCACCTTGAGGTCACCGCCGGACTTTTCTTCCACGATTTTTTTGAAGGCAAGCCAGTTCTGGCCCAGGGCGTGTTTCTCAGGCAGTTGCAAGGTTACGCGGATAGTCGTTTCAGCCTGAGCTGCAACGGTACCAAACGCAGCAATCGCCGCGACAGACAGGCCAATAAGTAAACGCTTCATGGTTATTTTCTCCCCTTTAAATTTACCAAACAGAATTTATCGGGGGTTCCACGCTGCTTGGCAAGGGTCAGGAGGGGATATTTTTGGCTTGCAAATCAGCCTCTGTTGCGTCTCTCAAGCTGGGTATGTTCAATCATTGCATCGGGAATCAGCTGGTCCATCAAGTGAAAGGAGTTCTGGCAGGCTTTGTGCAGATTGTCGGTAAAATCCCCACTGGCGGATTCGCTGGAACTGTCTGACAAGGCACGAATAACCACAAAAGGCAGGCCATTGAGATGACAGGTATAGCCAAAAGCTGCCCCCTCCATTTCCGTCGCCAGGGCGGCAAATTCCCGCTGCAGCCAGCGCAGCATGTCCGTGTCCTGCACAAAGCGATCGCCGGAGGCAACAGTGCCAAGCATCAGGTTTGGGGCGCCGTCAACGCCCTCAAAAGTCTGATCAAAGGCCTTTGTTGCTTTGCTCACCAGGTCGGGGTCACATTCAATCAGACGATCGCGACCCGGTGTCTCCCCGCGGCGTCGGCCGAAGGCGGTCAGGTCCATGTCATATTGCACGACGTGGCTGGCAACGATGATGTCACCAACCAGCATGTTCGGCAGCAATCCCCCGGCCACGCCGCTGAAAACCAGTTTTTCGGGTTCATATCGATCAATCAGGATCTGGGTGCAGATGGTCGCATTGACCTTGCCGATGCCGGACTGTGCCAGGGCGATTTCTGTGCCTTTGTATTTACCCTGAATAAATTCAGTTTCGGCATGAACCGACGTTTTAACATCCTCCAGCACCTCACGCATGAGATGCACTTCTTCCGTCATGGCCCCGATAACACCCAGCATGAAATCACCCTCTAATAGAGAAGCAGCGGTCAGTGTAAGTCAGGTAGGTTGAAATGGCGCCATGAAAAGTGTGGGGCGTCGACCAGGCCTGAAAGTTCTTAACCTCGCTCAATCGCGGTGCGGATCAGGGGCAAGCGGTCGTTGCCGAAATACATATCGTCTGTGTTTACAAATATGGTCGGCGTGCCAAAGCCACCGCGATTGATCAATTCCTCGGAATTAGCAATCAGGCGCTGCTTCAGGTCGGGTTGCTGGATGGCCTGCGCCACTTCTGCCGGGTCCATGTCGCTGCGGCGACAAGCATCGGCAACAACGTCGTTCTGACTGATATCCTGATCTTCCGTCCAGTACATTTCAAAACAGGCATGGGCGAATGACACCAGTTTGTTCTGATCTATGGCGACAAGGCAGGCGCGCATGACTTTCACGGAGTTGACCGGGAACACCGTTGGTTGCCACTTGATTTCAAGGCCGGAATGCCGCGCCCAGTCTGCAAGATCCTTGGTCATATAGTCCCATTTGGCAGGGACCGGGTTGGCGCGCATCTCATAGACGCTGGGATTGATGGTGTTGAACAGACCGCCAACCATGAAGGGCCGCCATTCGATCTCAAAACCCAGCTCTTCCGACATGGGCTGGATGTTTTCAAAGGCCAGCCACGTCCAGGGACTGGAAATATCAAAAAAGAATTCAACGCGCGCCAATGGAACCTCCTGGAATGAGCATATGTGCCGGGCAGCATAGGCCTTAACAGGAGACAAAAAAACCGTCGATTCCCTACTGCAAACGCTTGACGGACAGGGCGCAAAAGAGAGAGGCTGTGGACCAGAGTGAAAAACTCGAAAAATATGCTCGTCCATGCAATTACCCGTGCGTACCTGCGTGAGATGAAGCTTAACAAAAACAGGGATGTAAAATGAAAAATATCATGCTCGCAGCCGTTTCGGCTGTTGTCCTCAGTCTT